>JACKQG010002884.1_pt2 | contig 13587 bp, 10 predicted proteins | sample 8237621 | NCBI WGS metagenome assembly JACKQG01 (sample SAMN15677084, study PRJNA649215) | marine metagenome | biome: marine; feature: Black Sea; material: saline water; isolation source: suspended particulate matter (SPM) from the Black Sea western gyre | collected 2013-06-09/2013-06-10 | depth...
GAACCATCCAGTGTGGGAGACTCTGCAAACCATGGGCCAACAGTAGCATTCCATTTTTTAGTTACCTCAAGTTTACCAAGATTTTCATAAAGTTTATCTAAATCATCACATTCATAATAAACAATTGATAAATTTTTATAATTCCAGATTAGCAGCTCTTCGGCGCCTGCATCTTTAATAGCATCTAAAATTTCTGGCCATGGATTCTTGTGAATATCACAATACTTGTCAGTAAACTCTTCTTTAATTTCAATTACAAGACAATATCTTTTCATTTTTATTTTTCCTCTCTTCAATTATTTATATAAATTACCAATCTTGGCTAACTATGTCCCTATACGCTGCAGATACTATCTTATCTATTTCTCTTTCCTTATCAGCAGGCAGCCTGCAATGCTCTGTATTCTTAAGGATATTTTTATACATTGTATTTGCTCTCTCATAAATACTGCCTATGCTCATGTGGTTTTTTATATTAAAAATTCCTTCTAGAACACTTGATCTCAATGTGCGCTTAAAATTATTTAGCGTGTGTTTTTCTCCCAAAAAACTTCCACCCGGTCCGACATTTTGAATAATATCAAGTAACTTATTATTCAATCCATCTGTTCCAAATTCCTTATACATTTCATGCAGCGCTTTAATGATTTCAACCTCTACCAAAGCTAGCTCTGGGCTGAACACCATACCTTGGTCATACTGTCCTACGGCATAATTAAATTTTTTAACAAAGAATGCACCTAGTATTTTCATAACTCTATCAATTAATATTTCACAACCAAGTGACTTTGCATCTGCAGAGTAAATACCATATCCATAATCAAGCTCATAATAAGCATCATATAATTGAGAAAGAATCATATCAACTTTTATAGCATCAATAACATTAAATTTTATTCCTTTACCGCTCATATCCATATAGCTTGCCATCGAGCCGCCGCCAACCATCGCATCGGGCACAACACACCTTATTGCTGTCATGGTAGCAAGAACTTCAGCATTAGTTACTGCAACTGCTCCGGCAATTGTTACCGGAACTGTCGCGCCCATAATTGGCATGGGAATCATAGTTGCAGGCAATTTGTTTCTCGCCAGGGCTATCAATACTTCGCAAGCATTTTCATCAAGTACTAAAGGTGATATGCTCTCCTTGGCAGTTAAAAAACAGGGATTTTCCCTATATTCTTCCAACGAACCTCTGATAACCAGACTCATTTCTATTAAATATTTCAACTGCTTTAGGCTATTAACTTCAGAATTTCCAAGTTTTGTTGTATTCTTTGCAAGAAGCATAGCATTTACAATTGGTGTGAAATTGGGATCAATCCTCTTGCCACTTACAACTTTTGCATACATAGGACAGCCAACCATCCCTATTTCATCAATTGCCTGCCCCAATCTTATAGCATTAACTAAATCTTCCTCAGTTGCTTCTCTCTCCTTTTGAGTATCCCAATTGAAAAATCTGGGAGCTATTGAACCAAACTTACAAAATATTTTATTGCCAACATTATAACTGACTCCTCCATTTCTCATTAATTGTTTCCTGCCACTTTTTATTTCATCCTTAAATTCAGTAAGTTTTTCTTCAATCAGTTTCTGGGGGATATATGCTATATTATTGCTTCTATTAATTTTTGACCCATTTTTTTCAAGTGCATTTAAAATCTCACTAGAGACAAACTTCATACCTGTGGTTTCTAATATCCTGCAGCTAAAATCATGGATTTTTTGAAATTCTCCTACCTTGATTGAATTACTAACTTCAAACATCTTGTTTGTACATTCCTTTACTAAAATCTATTATAGACACTTTCACCAGCAAGCTAACCTTATTAAATTCTCCCTAAAAACTTATCATGTAATTATTTACTCTTAGGTGTAGTGCTTCCCGCCGGATGAGTATAAAGTGTTCTGCCTCCATCAGCAATAATTTCCTGCCCACATATATACTCGGATATATCAGATGCTAAAAACAATGCAGCATTTGCAATATCCTGTGGCTTTCCAATCCTGCCGCAAGGCATCTGAGCATTTAGCATCTTATTTGTTTTGATATTATCAGGGTATCTTTTCCTAAATATTGGGGTATCTATCACTGCAGGAGTAATTATATTTGCTCTAATCCCTCGGGGAAGCATCTCGTAAGATAATGCTTTTATAATACCATGGAGACCAGTTTTTGATGCAGCATAATCTATCCCGGCGCCACTACCGTTTATTGAAGCTGATGAACCAATAATTATTATATTTCCTTTTGCCTTTTCAAGCATTGGATTAATAAGACACCTAATAAAATAAAAAGCGCCTGATAAGTTTACAGCTAATGCCTTCTCCCACACTTCTATTTTTATTTCATTTACAGGCATTGAATTAAGATAACCAGCACCACAGATTAAATTGTCTACTTTTCCAAATTCTGAAATTATCCTGGTGCAGGTATCTTTTACTAAATCATATTTACTTACATCACAATTATAAAATACACACCTTCTATTGTACTCCTTGCTCATTTCTGCAGCTATTTTCGAACCTTTTTCTTCATTAATATCAATTATTGCTACGTCTGAGCCATGCTTAGTAAAAGTCCCAGCAATTGCAGCTCCTATTCCACTTGATGCGCCTGTAACCACAGATACTTTGCCTGCTAAATCCAGTTTATTCATAACAGAACCTCCAACAACTCAGTAAAACTTTTTGGTACACTATTAATAAACTTGCTTTAGTGTCATCTCAAACCTCTCCAGTATGTCATCTGCCTGCTCTTTTGTAGTAATAAGTGGAGGCTTAATCTTTAAAACTGCCTTACCACGTCCAGAACCACCAACTCCAAAGATAATACGGTTATCAAAGCCAGTCTTTCTTATGGCACTGCAGCCTTCATAATCTGCTTCTCTTGTTTTTCTATCCTTTACAAATTCTATTCCTATATGAAATCCAAGTGCTCTAATATCTCCCATCTGCGGCCATTCTTTTTGAAGCTTTAGAAGATTATCTCTAATGTAACCTCCAACTTTCCTTACATTATCCAATATTTTATCTCTCTCAATTATCTCAATCTGCTTTAGGGCTGCAACCTGGGATACCTGATTATTTCCAAATGTATGAAGATCTATACCATCCATCTTTATACCTTGGATATCATCAGATATAACTACTGCATTTATTGGATATCCTGCACCCATTGACTTACCCAGGACCATAATATCAGGAGTAACCCCGTAGTGATTAGCTGCACTCCAGTCTCCTATGCGCCCAAAAGCAGTCTGTATACAGTCCCATATAAGTATTATGCCATTCTTTGTGCATATATCTCTAACACCTTCAAGGTATTTCTTTGAAAATATAATCTGGCCTCCACTTGCCTGAAGTGGTTCCATAACAAGTGCGCATACTGGACCAGTTGAGCCATATTTTATCTGCATTAAAAGAGCCTCAAGGCATTTTCTATCTACTTCATCTGTATCATCCAGGTTTGATACTTCAAAGTAAGGCCTATAGTAATAAGGAGCTGGGACTCTTATAAAGTTCTGAGAGTGGTGGGCAAGTGCTGCTCCTCCAAGATACTTGCCATATGCATAAGTACCTGTAAGTGATGCACCTGTAGTCATAAATGATGTACCGTGATAGCCGCCATAGAGTGATATGAAATTGTGAGCTTTGGGTCTGTTTATTATAGCAATTTTTAGGGCTGCTTCTATGCTGGCTCCGCCACCTACTGTAAAGAGTACTCTGTTCATCTTATCTGGGAAAAGATCTGCTATCTTTTTTGCAAGAAGATATCTTGGAACTGTATAAAATCCAGTATGAAAATGATTTGATAGCTTTATCTGCTCACTTACTGCAGCATTTATTTCAGGGTGGCAGTATCCTAAGTGTAGTGCCCATGACTGTGAAGTACAGTCTATGTATTTATTTCCATCTATATCATAAACATATATGTTTTCACCTCTTACTAAATTTACGCCAGGAGTTCCTCCGCCAAGCATCAGGTAGGGTTCATAGTCAGGTATATCTTTCCTTTTAAAATCCATTATCTTTTTTATTAGGGGGTCCATAGCAAGTTTCTCCCTTCTGGCTTTTATAACTACCTATAAATTAAAGCGTTCAAACTTTAAAATATTAAATGAACTTTTATGATTATATATGAATTTATGCTTATTTTAATGAATTTTTATATTTTGTCAAATAATAAATAAAAAATGTAACTCAAATTGTGCCTTTTTGATTATTTATCAAATTTATCAATAATGCTGTTTAGTTTATTCCTGTAATAAGTAAAATTTTTCCATGTGCAATCCTGGGATACAAAATGATCAATATGTGGAATATATCTTCCCTCTTTTAGCATATCTTCTACTACTTTAAGTTCATCATCAATTCTTTTCTGAGTAGAGTTCTCAAATAATACTCTTTTATCTATACCGCCTATTATTTGAAAATCCGGGAACATTCTTCTGATTCGCAGTAAATCATTGCCTGCAGCTCTCTCAAATGGATACATACCTGTAACGCCAGTATCAATAATTAAAGGAATTAAATCCTCAATATATCCATCACTATCAGTTAAAATAATATCTATTCCTGCGTTTTTAGCAAAACTCACCATAGCTTTATATTTTGGAGTTAAAAATTCTCTAAAGTGCTCCGGTGATATGAGTGAACCCATTTTTCCAGCCATGTCTTCCCATATTAAAATACAGTCTACTTCAATATCACTAGCAATTCTCCCATAATAGGCTATAAGGAAATTGCAGAAAGTATCACAAATATCATGAATTAGCTTGGGATCATCATGAAGCATCATCATATAATGAGTAAGCCCCATTACCTGGCGCGGAAACCCTAAAAAACCGCCATTTGTCCCGCCAAGTCTTATGGGAAAATCCCTGTTTTTTAAATTCTTTGAAAGGGTATCCCAGTTTGGTGGAAGCCTTTTTTCAATAGTGTCCTGGCAGTAATACTCTTTATATTCATTCCAGCTTTTCCAGTCTTTTACTGGATGGTCTATCTCCATAGGAAGGGAGGTTATATTTATATTATTTTTATTAGTAACTCCATACGAATCTTTATACCATATATGAGTATCAGTTTTTTTTAATATTTCTTTTTTAAACATTGGGCTGTAGTCTACTGGAAATTTTGTCAGGTATTGATCCAACCCAAAAACAGGCCCTACATTTACATCTCCTGCTTTTTCCATTTCGGAATATATATTCCTATTGGCCATAATAGCTATCCCATCTGAATAATCATCTGGAATAGGTGATACTATTTTAAGTCCTTCACCTTCCCACCTTCTTATTACTCCTGCCCAGTATCCAAACTCTACTTTTGGTACTTCAACACCTCCGTAATCACTATCATTCATCCTCATTACTGATAAAAACTTTTCCCTTGAGTTCATAATTATCCCTTTTCATATAATAATTATCTTACCTAAATTAATAATTATAAGTATAATCCTCATAATCAATTCTTTTTATTTTTTTAAGATCAAGCCAATATGCAAATTCTTCAATATATTTCCATACATCCTTTAAGACCACTGGGTAATGATGCTGAATACCATTTACTAGAATTGTATTTACAAGATCTATAGCATTTATTGGTTTATTATATAGCCTAAGCTTATTTATCCAACCTCTGTTACCATACCATGATTTCTTTTTATCATCGAAACTTTCCCCAGTGAAATAATAATACTTATCAGACTCCCCAGTTAATCTAAATACTGTAATATCACCTTTTAGATAGATTACATCAGTAATAGGACCCAAATTTTCAAATTCAGTTCCTTTGGCAAACTCAGAACGATATACCTTTCTTAGAATAACACCATTACTATTAGCCATTTCAAATGGAGCTGAGCCACAGTGCCATAAAAGTAAAGAATTGTCTTCATCATCAAAAGCTGGCATATCGCTCACTGCAGTAACTTTACCAGATAATAATTTAAGAATTAATGATGATATTGTACTCAGCATATCTCCTTCACAACCAGCAGTAATACCAATTGAATTAAGCATCGAATTAGATAGACATGCTACCATACCTTTCAATTTTATTAACTTTGAAGCACAATCAACAGCAACTGCAATAAATTTATTTTCCTGACATATTTTCTTTATGGCAAGAAAATTTTTTACCGAGTCTATAATTTTTTTATTACTTACTGTTATTTTTGAACATGTTGAGCAAATTCTGTTTACTTCTTTCTGAATTATATTTTCATCTATTTTTTCAGCTTTATATAGTACATCTTCAATCTCAATTCCTCTGACTATATCAATACCTAAAATCTTATAAATCTCCCTCTCGTCATAATACATATTCCTAAAACCTTCTGCTATTTTCCCAATTTGGGCCACTTTTGAATCCTTTAAAGCTTTTATAGCAGAGAGAGCTTTTATGGTTATTTCAAATCTAGGCTTAAAATATTTACTGCTGGCTTCTCCAAAAAACCATTTAAACTTTATTTTCTTATCCTTAAAATAGTGTCTTGCAATAGAAGTGTTCTGATTTAGGCAAACAAAGGATGCTAATGGAAGTGGTCCATCTTTTTTTGGTTCTCTTGCAGCCCACAAACCAAGATATGCCCTAGCTTTCATAAGTTCAAAGACTATATCTCCAGATATATAGGTAGGGTGAAATAAAAGCATAAAATCAACAGAATTGCTATCAATTTCTTTTCTAATTTCCATTGCTTTTTTTTCAGACATTATAAAATCTTCATAGACTTTCAGTTTAAAACCCAATTCTATTGATAACTTTTCTAAATCCTTACAAGCTTTTTTATAAATTGATTTTCCTTCATCTGAAAAATAAGGCATCGAACCTGCCAGAAGCGCAATAGTTAATTTTTCCATAATATAACCACCCATTAAACTTGATATATTTTAAAATCTAATAGCTTAAAATTTTGTACATTTTCTCTTTAATTTCCTGGATTCAATTTTTACTTGAACATTATAAAATTCCTTAATAATTTCACATAGTCCCTCTACAGTCATACAATGAATCTTTTTTCCAAATTCTTCTGTAGCATTAGTTGGATCTCCAGCAGCCCCATAGGTACTATTTTCAAGATACCATGTTGAAAGATACATTCTTTTCTTTTTATTAGATGCAAAATCAACCGGACAATTCTTCAGATCACTCTTCATAATATCTGTGTCATCAGCTACTTTCATATCTACAAGATCAGTTAAATACAACATTATTGAGGTTTCTACTTCACCAGCATGACCAATGCCTCCTTCTTTTGATTTCCGATTCTTTCTTACATATTCCTTATCCCACAAGTTAAAAATATTTACCACCCCTGGGAATATCCTAAAATCATCTCCAATTGATCTAACCACCACATCCAGAACTCCAGGATTGTTTCCATGACCATTTACAATAAGTATTTTATCTATTCCCATATCAATTAAAGATTTACATATCTCATACACAAGATCTATTAAAACTTTCGGTCTAATAGTTATTGTCCCTGGCCAGTTCTTTAGCATAGCTACAGTATATCCAAACCATATAGAAGGAAGTACAGAGATTGGAATTTTATCTGAAACCTTTTTTGCAGCTTCGAAAGAAGCTTCGTAAGCCATTTTTGTATCAGTTATTATCGGAAGATGTCTTCCATGCTCCTCACATGCTCCTATGGGAATAATTACCATTCCATTTTTTTTAATAAATTCACCAACCTCAGGTGATCTCATTTCTTCAAATTTAATTTTCATCATACTTCCCTTTCATTTTATTAAAATATGCCTTACTTTAATTTTTGATTAATACCCAAAGTGTTTTTCTGTTTCAGTAATTGCTTCATCAATAATATCTAATGCAATACTTGCAAGTTTTTCTGTCATAATCAGTGGCGGGGCTAATCTCAAAATATTTCCTGCTGGTATCCAGGCAAGCCCTCTCTTAAATGCATTTTTATATACCATTTTTCCAGCATCGACAAATGCCTCATTTGTACTTTTATCCTTTACTAAATCTATAGCAAGTAATAGTCCTTTTCCTCTAACATCTCCAATAATTTCATGGTTTTCCTTCATTTTAGTAAGTTTATCTATTATAAAAGCTCCAACTTTATTTACATTATCAAGTAGGTTCTCTTCCTCTATAACCTGCAAAGTTGCATAAGCAGCAGCACACGCCATTGGATTTCCACCATAAGTAGTTGAAGCAGATGCAATATCTAAAGCCCAGCTGTATTTTTCTTTTACCGCAAATGCACTTATAGGAAATCCACCTGCTACCCCTTTACCCAGCACTATTATATCTGGAACTACATTGTAATGTTCAATACAGAACATCTTTCCTGTCCGGCCCATGCCTGCAAGTACCTCATCAACTACGAGCAGCATATCTCTCTTTTTACAGATATCAGCTATCCGGGGCATTATCTCATCCTTGTATATTACTGAACCACTATATCCCTGTATTGGTTCTATAACCACTGCAGCCTGTGCCCCTGTCCCTTCAGCATCTATGGTTCCTTCAAGGACATCCATACATGTTAGATTGCAGGAAGGATACTTTAAGCTAAATGGACACCTAAAACAATTTGGTGTTGGTGAAAGGTGAGAACCTGTAAATCTTGGACCAAAAGCAGTAGTTCCTAAAGAAGACAGACTCATAGCTGCACTTGTTTTACCATGCCAGTCCCCCCAGAAAGAGAACATCTCATGTTTTCCCTCTTTTATTACTCTTACCGCTCTTAGAGCAGCTTCAACTGCTTCAGTTCCTGCACAAAAGAGTTGAATACCACTTATATCACCCGGAAGTATTGACGCCAGTTTTTCAATAAAAATTGTTTTTATTGGAGTTGTGAAATCATGACAATTCATAAGTTTTCCTACATATTCTCTCGTTTTCTCCACTACTTTTGGATGACAGTGCCCTGTGCTGTTGCAGTAAATACCAGCTGAAAAATCTATATATGTATTGCCATCAACATCAGTCATAGTATTACCTTCACCTTTTTCCCATACAACTGGAAATTGCTTAACCTGGCTCGAATAGCCCCTCATATGTTTTACTGCCCTGGTGTGCCACTTTTGGGACTGTGGACCAGGTGGTGTAATTTTAATATCAGGTACTTTTTTTATTTCAGTCATTTACTCTCCTCACCGTATAATAAGATAATAATAATTTATTAATATTAACTTCTAATCCTGTTTTTTAATTTTATTCATTTTAAATCTTGTCTTTTAATTTAATATATTTTTCTTTCAATGAACACCAATCTATCTTAGCTAAACTATCTGGATAATATATTATTTCATCGTTAGACTTTCTTATTATTTCTCTACCCTGCTTAATGCTGTCTATTTCACCAAGTGCAAAAAGTTGAACTATTATATTTCCATTGATTGTGGATTCAGAACAACCAGTGTGTATATCCTTACCTAGACAATCAGCTATCCACTGGCAAAATACTTTATTCAAACTTCCTCCTCCAACCATATATATTTTCTTAAAATTTCTACCAGAGAGTTTTTCAAGTTCACCTATAATTAATCCATATTCCAGTACCATACTTTGTAAAAGAGAAATTATTATATCAATTCTAGAATGATTAAAATTCTGGGAAGTCTTTTTAAAATAATCTGCTACTGTATCAGGCATACTTTTCCTACCTGTATGAAGATAACTACTGTCTAGATTAACAAGCGCTTTTCCCTTTGATGATAATTTTATATTACTATAAAAATCCTTATAACTCTTTACTTGACCGTCCTCATTATCCCAGATTTTTTTACACTCCTGAATAAAGTAAAATCCATTAAATATTTTTACAAACATATTGTTATTTCTAAAGGTTCTCCAGTTCGTAAAATTATGATCTGCCGCATTATCAGTCAAAATTGGTTCCTTTGATTCCAGTCCAACCACTGACCATGTCCCACTATTAATATAACAGCAATCACCACTTGCCAAATTTAACGGAATACCGATAACCGCTGAAGGACTATCGTGACTACAGACCAATGCCACTTTTACTGAAGCTGGAAGATTTGTAGATTTCTGAAATTCATTACTTATATTTCCAATTACTTCCCCGGCATTATCAATTACTGGAAGTATGTTCTCATTAATATTTAAAACTCTTAAAATATCTGTTCTATATTTTCTACTTTTAACATCGAAAAACTGACTTCCAGATATTATGCTCTGATCAACAACCTTCTCACCTGTTAAGAAATAATTTATTAAATTAGGCATGGGAAGATAGCAAGCTGCTAGTTTAGCAATTTCATTCTGAAATTTAAAAACATAGAAAAGTTGGAAAAGAGTGCAATAATTATAAGTTAATGAAGAATTTAATTTATTAAGCTCATCCCTTGAAATAATTTTATAAATATATTTTTCAATACCTTCTGTTCTCTTATCCCTGTAGGAAACAGGATTTGATATAAGATTTCCATAAGAATCCAACAATCCAAAATCTGCGCCCCAGGTATCTACACCAATGCTTATTATTTCACTGCCAGTTTCTTCTACAGCCTTTCTAAATCCATTTTTAAGTTCAAATAATATATTTAAAAAATCCCAGTATAGAGTATCCCTTAGATATATTGAATTATTAGCAAACCTATATATCTCTTTTGATTTGATTATATTACCATCAAAGGTGGTTAAAATAACTCTTCCACTACCAGCTCCGATATCTGCTGAAATTATATTCAAGTTTTTCATTTTCCTCATTTATTAAATTTACATTTTAATATGTCTAATCTAAATTTCTGAAATGATTTCCTATTTCTTTGGTTTACCTGCTAGCCTATTAGTATGGTATTTTTTTACTTTGTTAATAAGTTCATTTAGTTCATCCGGTAATAACTTTAACTCACTGGTAAAAACATTATATTTTACTCCTCCTGGTAGAGATTTTTCATCAAGTGCTTTTATAAATTCATCAAAGTTACAGTACATTTCCAGTGGAATATCATAAGTCTCTTTCCTCCATCTTCGCCTATCATCAAAATACCTTGGACATTTAGGGTCATCAAATAACCAGAGTTCGGTTAAATTATTAAGTTGTGCAGCAATTGGAACAATATGCCGCCCCAGGGCATGGATATAAAAAGTACCACCTTTAAAGTAATCAAGTATTTTTTGCTTATTTTCAAAACCAATTTTTTTAAAAATTTCAGGGGAACAGAGCGCATAGGCATCCATATCCAGCATTGGAACAGCATGAATTGGTGCCATTTTGGAATACTGCCTGTGATCTAAAATCTTTTCATTGTGTTCTCTTATGATTTTTCTCTTCATTTCAAAAAATTCAATACCTGTCTTTCGGCCAAGGTCATATAAAAATTTTAACTCTTTGGGATTATCAATTAAATCATAAAAAGCCCGGGTTGTACCTCTTATAGATACTATAAAATCTGCTCCCTCGTAAATGAAGAATGGCCTTACCAGGAAATTCTTCCTCCCTTGCTGGATAAAGTATTCTAGGGAGTTAAGAATTCTTTTAACCCATTCATTATCTTTTTCAAACTTTAATTTATAAACATCTTTCCAGTCAGAAACTACCGGCTCATTAAAAGTATAAGTGTGGTCCTTGGTACTTGTGGTTATTAACTTTCCTCCAAAAATTGCTCCAGCTATTCCATTTCCAAATTGCAATTCAGGCCATGCAATAGGAATTCTTACATTATCATCACAAATCTTCCAATTGCCAGTTGACTCAATTATTTCTATTTCTTTTTCAAAATCCTTAAGCATTTTTGGAACATTATCATATAAAGGCTTGATATCATTACATACAACACCTTCAGTCTTAACAGCATCAAGAGTAACATCTCCTTCCGCTCCAAATTCTACCAGAATGCTATCACTCATCTCCCTCTTCCAGAAGGCTACATTCCTGTCCATTGCTCTTTTAGTTCTCTTTTTTATAAATTCTTTATCTGGCCTATCGGTAGCCATTTATGCTCCTTCCTATAAATTTCAGAGTCTATTTTTGATAACTTTGTAGTTTGCTGAATTAATTATTAATAACTATAATAATTCTTTTTTTTTATAATATTTCCTGGCTTCTTTTAATATATTATTAATTTCTTTATCCTCTTCTGTGATTACTGGCTTTGGCTCATGACTGGCAAGAATCTCCTCCATTCTTTCTCTTGCCTTATCAATTGCATTTTTTTTGCCTGTTCTAAACCAATCCTGATATGACACACGGTCGAACACCCTGGGCACAAAATATTCTTTCTTCCAGTTTTTTCTTGTATGGCTCTTTCCTAGAAATGAACCAGGAGAAGAACCTACTTCCTGGATGAGTTCCATAGCAATCGTTTCATCATTTATTTCAAATCCTTCAATATATCTTCCTATCAATCCTGCTGAATCATTATCAATAATTGCTTGAAGCGGACTCCATGCAAGCTCCTGACTAACAGATCCTAAAAATGCAATCATATTAGCACCCGACAATGCAGCAGACATTGCAAGATGAGTTTTTTCAAATGCATTCTGGTAATCTATGAGCTTAGAATTTGGGAAAGCTGCCATTGCATTAGAGGTAGGTATCTTATATAAATCCTTCCATATCTGATTAAATGCCATCTGATGGAGTCCAGAACCTAATGCACCAAAAAGCAGATTTCCACTTTCCATATCCATAGGAATTACAAAATCATTTGCAAGAATAGCATGACCAGGTTTATAGCACTGGATCAGTACTACTGTAGAAAGAATTTCAACGTTATTACTGACTGTAGCCCCTGCTAATGTAGCTGGTGAACTTCCACCCATTACTGATCCACCAGTAGCCCATATTGGGAAACCATTATCCATATATTCAAAAGCAGCATTAATAGCATCTTCAGGAAAACATAGCGGAGCTGCACCTTCTATCGTTCCTATTAATTGCTTTCCTACTGCATTTGCAAGTTGAGCTTCCCATATAAAAGAATCAGTTGCCTGTGCCCCCCTTGTAACTCTGGTTGTATATCTGCATAAACTTGCCTGGCTTTCTGGTAGAAGCATAACAGGTTCAATATCCTTTATCTCAAAGAATGGACAATATGAAGCTTGAAAATCAACAGTTTCTAAAGCATCGCATATTAAAACTCCCTTATGGTTTTCTTCAAGAGAAGCAACAGATAATTCCCCTGTTACTTCATTATGCAATCTGGCACCTGCTGCAGGCATAAAATAAAGAGTGTTTCCACCAATCCTTAGATCGTCTTCAGGTATTCTGGCTTTTACTGAAAAGCTGCTAGGCGTTTTTCTAATACACTCCTCAACTAAATAACTGGGAAACTTGGCTATTCTAGCCTCATAATCAACAATACATCCACTTTTATCTAAAAGTTTAAGTGCTCTTTCACTTTCAAATTTAACACCTGTTTTTTCTAGCACTTCTAATGTTGTGCTATGTAGAATTTCTATCTGGGAGTTAGTCAGAATTCTAATTGGCTCAAATTTCCTTACAAATCCTCTTCTCATAATTCCCTCTTATGCTTTTAAATATTAATTATTTTATAATTAACCTAATTATTAATACTTTCCATATTCATGAATAGCATTGATTAAGGTTACAAAATTTTCATAAGGAATATA
>JACKQG010005682.1_pt1 | contig 13587 bp, 7 predicted proteins | sample 8237621 | NCBI WGS metagenome assembly JACKQG01 (sample SAMN15677084, study PRJNA649215) | marine metagenome | biome: marine; feature: Black Sea; material: saline water; isolation source: suspended particulate matter (SPM) from the Black Sea western gyre | collected 2013-06-09/2013-06-10 | depth...
GCCAGCCACGACGCCATCAAGGACGCCGATGCTGCCGCTGACGTTGCTGAAGGATGTTTCGCCGACGATTTTGCCACCCGCTCCAAGGCCATTTTTGACCTTGGCTTCCGCTTCGGTCCATTTGGCGCCCTGCCATTGATCGACGCCTTGGGTGATCACAAAGAATCTCGTCGTTTGGCTGCCATTTATGCGCTGAGCCGCATAGGTGGGGAAGTCTTCCAGCCAGTTTTGGCTGCTACTTGGTCCAGCGACCCACAAGTCCGGTCCTCCGCTTTGATGGTGTTGGCTGAACTGAACGATCCGCGCGCTGCAGCTCGTATCGCCGACTTAGCCGCCAATGATGAAGACGGCTCGGTACGTAAGGTTGCAACTCAGTTCGCTGTAAAAGCGGATCCAGCTGAAATGCTTTACGCCCAAGGTTGGGACTACCTAGACGCTGACGCCGCTTACGGCCTCAATGGAGTAGAGAACTACGGTACTTACTTCACTGGCGATGGCTCTGGAGTTGTAGGCGTAGAAATGGCACGCTCCTTGGTTCCATGTGAATTGGCAAAGCGCTGCTTCGCTCGTTCAATGGCTCTGGGCAATGCTGACGCCGCCATCGCGCTGGCAACGGCCTACGCCACCGAGATTGGTGTCATGAAAGCCATGGCCTCTGACGACGTCGAGGAAATGATCAACGCCCAGACTGCATCCTGCTTGACTTTGGGCACTGCCAACCTACAGGCTGCTTTGGTCAACGCGGTTGCCGAAAACAAAGTTGGTGCTTCCGAAGCTTTGGTTGACATGTTGTCCGGACACGATTCGGCCGACGCCTTGCAGTTCGCTCTGCAGAATTCCAGCTCAACTGAATTGCGCTTCCAGGCCGCTTTGGCTTTGGGTGCTGCAGGCCATACCAACGAGGCCGTAGTCAACGCTTTGGCTCAAGCTGCAGGCCTCGACGCCCTGCGCGTGGTTCACGTCATTGACCCGAACGCTGACCGGGCTGCTCGTCTCGCATCGGAACTTGGCTCCCAAGGCATCGCGGTAGTGCGCGCTGAGGATGGTGCAGGTGGCATGATCAATGCTCACCGCAGTTCATTGGTTGACGCCTTTGTTATTGCCAACCCACTGCCTGACCTTTACGCCAGCCGCGTATTGAAGGAACTGCGCAAGGATGATCGTTTCGCCGATACGCCGGTATTGGTTTTCGGTGCTGGTGGTGAGGAGATCGATGGTGCCGAGTACGTCGAAGACTTAACTGCAAGTGCTGTCATGGACGCCTTCGGTGATCTAGGCGTGGATCGTGAGCGCTACCTGGCAACTGCAGCAGCAGCAGCCGGCATGCTTTCGCACCTCAGCATGATCGACGCAAATGCTGTCGGCGCTGTTGCTGGCAACATGACCGACGCTCTGGGTCGTGAAGATGCAGTGGCCATTCCGGCTGCCGGCATGATCGGCCGCTCCGGCGCTGCTAACCAAGGCGACGCCCTGATGAGTTTGGTTGCCGATTCTTCGCGTAGTACTGAAGTTCGTACCGCCGCCGCTAAGGCGCTGGCTGCGATGGCATCGCGCACCGAAGTTTCCGTTGACGCCGATGGCCTCGCCGACCTCGTCAGCGATTCTGAGCCGATGCTTGCTCAAGCTTGTGCGCGCGCATACGCAGCTTTGTTGGGCGCTCCGCTCGCCATTGAGTTGAGCTTCTAATTCGGCCTGCACGCAATGCCTCCACTGATTTTAGTGGGGGCTTTGCCATGCCAGAGTAGCTCAGGGGTAGAGCTCTGCTTTCGTAAAGCAGTGGTCACGAGTTCAAATCTCGTCTCTGGCTCCAGAACTGCGACCTGACTTTTTAGTCGGGTCGTTTTTTTGTATTTGGGTCATGGTGATTGGGGAGTGGGAATGAATTGCCCTCGCGGGCTTCACGCTCCGCTGGGCCGGCTACGCCGGTCCCCAAGCGCCCCCGAGGGCAATTCATTCCCACGACACATTTACATTTCACGCGCCGGAAATGGAGAGTCTGAGTAGGGGAGGTTGAGGTGGTGAGTGGAGGGACGAGGGAATGGGGAGGGATACACCACAGCTTTTGGCTTTCGCATTCAGGGTATGGTGTGGGTGGACGACCACGGATTGATTCTTGCCACAGGCAAGAGCGCGACCTCTACCTGCCATCCTCTTTTGAAATGGCACGGAGTAGTCACCTTGCGGGTCGAGCAATCTCATTCCATCCTTCTGCATTGCCCGTAGTGCGATTGCAAAAGTCTAGGATCTACCTGATCAATGCCGTCGGCACAAGATGGAGCTCGGTTCACGGCACTTTTTGCAACCTTGGCCATTGATTGGCTTAGGGGAACTTCGCACCGAACTGTGGCCGTTATTCTTGGACTGACCTGGGATCAAATCGATGGCATCTTCCAGCGTGCGCTAAGACCAGGATTGCGGCGTCGCCAGCATTCAAGGATGCATTCCCTTGCGGCGCATGGAACACGCCGATCTTTTGCGCAAGGGGAATGATCGGCTGAAAGCAAGCAGAAATCTTTGGCTGCAGAATCCATCAACTCCAAGATTCAAAAGTTCAAGAGAATGGCATGCGGTTTTCGAATCCGAGAGCGATTCAGGGACGCGATTCATACTCACTGCGGTGGACGGGATTCGTACCTAAGACTTGGGTCTACCCTCACGCAATTCTGAAGCCCCAGAAAACCTATTGCCCAAACAAGCGATCAGCTGCTGATCCTAAAATCCAAATCGTAGTTTGAATCCGTTTGAGCTAGCTGGCGGTACCCATTGAACCCCTTGGTCTTGCTTCAGCATGAGTGAGGTAATGGGAGTTGTTTGCAGTAGGAATGGCGAGTGTTTGGTCCCTGGGGCGCTTGGGGACCGGCGCAGCCGGCACCGCGGAGCGTGAAGCCCCAGGGACCAAACACTCGCCACGCCAATCCACAAAAACCCAATCAACCCCGATGTAAATGCACATCCAACTGCGGGAAAGCAATCTGAATTCCATCCTTATCAAAACGCTTATAAATATTGGTCAGTAGTTCATCAGTAGCTCGACCGCGTAAAACAGGTTCTGGGATCCAGCACAGAAGTTCGAAGTCCAGGGTGGAGTCACCGAAGCGCCGAAAACGAACACGAGGTAGGGGATCTTTGCAGATCATTGACATCGATTGCGCGACATCCATCAGCACGGCACGGACTTGATCGACGTCGGAACCGTAGGCTACGCCGACTGGAATGCGGACGCGGCGTTTGGGGCTGGCGCCACCGGTTTCGTTGAGGATTTTGGCGGCGCCCATGACCGCGTTTGGAATGGTGATTTCGATGTCATCGCGGGTCAATAGGCGGGTTGAGCGAATGCCGATATGTACCACCTCGCCGCGTTCACCACTGTCCAGCACGATAAAGTCACCCAGGCGATAGGGAGCGTCGGCGAGGATGAATACGCCGGCGAAGAGGTTGGATAGCGAGTCCTTGGCGGCAAAGCCTAAGGCGATGCCCATGACTCCAGCAGATGCCAGAACGGTGGAGACGTCGCCACCCCACGCACTCACCATGAGATAAACGCTGAAACCAAAAATCAGCACCCGTGCCAGGTTGTCGAAGAGTGGCAGAGTGGTGGGCTCGATGACCTGGAAGCGTTTGGTGTCTTTACTGAGTACACGCAGGAGCAGGCGGCTAAAGCGAAAGCCCCAAAGCATCCAAACTACGGTGATTAGAGTTTGAATGGTGTTGTGGATTCCGCCCTCCCAATCCGTGATTACCGCGCCTTTTTGATCGAAGGAATTGAGATCCAACTGCAGGAATGCTGCCGAGGCGCCAAGCAGAACCACCGTCACCTGCACCGGGCGGTGGAATAATTCGACTAGCTGATCATCCAGGTCGGTTTTGGTGCGCCTGGCAATAGTTTTCAGCAGCCGCGTGCAGGTCCAGTCGGCGATAAAAGCGAGCAAAAATGCTGCGGTGAGAATAATTCCAGCGCGCAGCCACGGGTCAGTGGCGACGGAGTCGAGTAGGGCTTTGAGTTGTTCCATTCGTCGGGTGCGACTTTGACTACAGGCAGGTTAGCAAAGCAGATACGTCGGAAGGAAAAGCGGAACATTGGGTAAAGTTCCGGAGTCCACCCTTCAAACCTTCCTTTGTCCCTGCACAATTAGCCATGCTTTCATCCCTCATTTGCCTGGCGGCCGTAGCTGCCGTTCCCTCTCAAGTGACCGCCGAAGAAGACTTTACGTCGTCTTTGCTGGTCCCCGTTACTTCCTTTTCCAGTCCTGGCATTGATGCTGGCATCGCTACCGAACTGCAACGCCGTTTGGTGTTGCTGGACACGGATTTGCTATTGCCCCTGGTTGAAGGCGGCGCCAGCAGCATTAAAATTGAATTATTTAGCGGCGAAATTTTAACTGCCGACCTGATTGAACGTAGCCCAGCTTTGGGTGGTTACATCTGGCATGGCCAAGTCGCCGGCGAAGATGAAGATTCTGACGTCGTGCTTTCGGTAGTTGGAGAGTCGATGACCGCTTCGATCCGCACCCAGGATCGCTTGTTCCGGATTGCTCCGGCCGAAGACGGCCCCGTGCACTACCTCGCTCAACTCGACGAGAAGGAATTTGGCGGCTGCGCAACCAGCGCTGCTCACGAAGTATTTGGTGCCGATTTCAAAGGTGGCGCCAACGGCAACCGCAACCCAATTGTCGACGTGATGGTGGTTTACACCGCTGCTGCTCGTAGTGGTCAAGGCGGAACCAACGCGATGTCGTCGCTGATCAACCTGGCCGTCACCGAAACCAACCAAGGTTACGACAAGAGTGACGTCACCCAGCAGCTGGCTCTGGTTCACACCTACGAGATTGTCAACTACAACGAGAACGGCAACTTCTCGACCGAACTTAGCCGTTTGCGCGCCAAGAACGACGGTCACTTCGACGAAATTCACGGCATGCGCGACCAGTACGGGGCCGATGCGGTCGCAATGATCGTCAACAGCTCGCAGTACTGCGGTATCGCTTACCTGATGACTAACCCAAGTCACGGCTTCGAGTCCAACGCCTTTTCGGTGACCGCACGTACCTGTGCCACGGGTTACTACAGCTTCGGTCACGAATTGGGTCACAACTTTGGTAGCACCCACGACCACCAGAACGCTTCGAGTGGTGCCTACAACTACTCATTCGGCTGGCGTACTTCTAACAATGCTTACCGCACCATCATGGCTTACTCGCCAGGCACGCGGATCAAGTACTTCTCGAACCACAACAAGAACAAGAACGGCATGCCGCTGGGTCAGCAAAACTACGCTGAAAACTGGCGCTCCTTGAACAATACTGCTTCCATCGTTGCCGGTTGGCGCGACTCAGCTGCGACATACGACCTCACCATGACTCTGAGTGCCCTGAATTCGGGCTCCTCGGCAACTGCGACCATCACTGGCAGTTTGTTTGGTAAGGTAATTTATCTCTACAACGGCTCTGGTCACGGCTCCACCACGATCCCTAGCTTGGGAATCGACCAGGAAATCGCCAACGCCAACAAGGTCGCCCAAAAGAATGCGAACACCAGCGGCTTCGCGATCATCTCCAAGAGTTTGCCGCCTAGCCTCGCTGGCTTGACCGTCTACCTGCAAGCCGCAGATACCGACGGCAAGATGTCGGCTGTCCACGTGGACACCATTCTTTAATCCCCTCACCCCTCACTTACCTCCCATTCACTCCACTCCTTAACTTGAAAGCATCCTCAACCCTGAGAACGCTCTTGATCGCCTCGGCGGGCCTATGTGGCTCTGCCGGGGCCTTCGCCCAAGAGTGCCCTTACGCTTCCGGCCAGAAAGCTGAGTCCGACTGCCATGCGGTAGTTGCGTCTGAGCGCGTACTGGAAAGTCGCGTTAATACATTCACCTACAGCACCCAGCACGAGCAAGCGCTGGACATCGCCGATGACGGCCGCATTTTGGTCGGCTGGAGTAGCCGTCGCCAGGAAGTCGGTAGCTACGGCGTGTTCGCTCAGCTGCTTGACGGTCTCGGCCGTCCGCTAGGCACTGAGCTGCACATCAACCAGTACATGCCGGGCGCGCAAAAAGATCCGGCGGTAGCTTTTGCTGGTAATGGCGACGCTTACATGGCGTGGACCTCGGTCAGCAATCAAGATGGCGACGCGGCGGGCATTTATCTGCGTCGCTTGAGCCAGCTCGAACAAGCCGATGGCGCCAACAGCTTTGGCCCAGTTGGTGAGGAAGCCCGTGTCAACCAATCCGGACTCGGTAATCAAACCGACCCCTCGATGGTGGTGCTGAAGGATGGCAACGTCGTGGTTTCTTGGTTGAGTGATCACAACGGCAGCATTCAAGCATACGCTCGTTTGCTCGATGCTGATGGTCAGCCGCTAAGCGATGAGTTCCGTTTGTCGACTGGCGAAGGCCAGGACACGATGCCTGGTTTGACCGAGGTTGATGGTGGATTTGTTGCTGTTTGGGCGCAAACCCAAGCGGATCAGAAGACTCCTCAGGGCATCTACGCTCGTACTTACGGTATAGATGGCAAAGCCCAAAGCGACATCAAGATGTTGGCCGGCGCAGGCGCCATCGAACCTTCCATCGATTCCAATGGCAGTGAATTTGCGCTGGCCTGGATGAGCAAGGATGGCGAAGGCTACCTGGTACAGTCGCAGCGCTTCAACGCCAAGGCAGAAGCCGTCGGCGATGTTTGGACTGCGCCGCAAGCTGCTGAAGGTAACTACCTCAACGGCGCCGCAGTCACCATGGCTCCTGACGGACGCCAATTGGTTGCTTTCAATCAGCACCAACCGTCGACGATGAACGACCTCAACCGTCGGGTTCGTCACATCTCCATTTTGGGTCAGCGCTTTGACGCCGCCGGCAATGCCGTCGGTGATGTGCAGCGTTTGAACCAGAACGATGAAGGCGTGCAAGATTTGCGCGTCGGCAAAAACGCAAAGCATTTGGTTTGGTCCGCGCAGGATCAAATCGCGATGACTTGGTACGGCGAAACGGAAGGCGACGGCAAAGGCATCGGCCTGACCCTGATGGTGCCACAAGACTTGCAGGTAGCTGCTGCTCCGGTAATTGAGCCGAAAGCGGCCTTGGAGCACCTGAAGCTGGCCACGGTGCAAAGCCAATTGGCTCCGCCAGAATGGGATCCAAATTGGGATCCGACCGCCAAGCACGCACCACGCGCTGCTTCCGGACCTGACTTTGGTTTTGATGGCTTCCCGTCCGGCACCGGATGGAACCCACCTGACCCGGACCTAGCCGTCGGTACTAACCACGTTGTTGTAGTTGCCAACGTGGACATGAAGTTCTACGACAAGTCTGGCACCAACACTTTCACCACTGGTTTGGAATCGTGGTTTGGTACCAATGGTTTTGTGTTTGACCCAGTTGCTTTGTATGACCAAGACGTCGACCGTTACGTGGTTGCCGCTGTAGAACACGACAATGGCGATTACTTCAACATTGCGATTTCCGACGACGGCGACCCTAACGGTAGCTGGCACAAGTACCGCTTTAACGTAAGCTCCATTTGTGGTTTCATTGACTTCCCGAACTTGGGTGTGTCGCAGGACGCGTACTTCTTGGTTGCAGACTGCTTCGGCGGTGGCGGCAACTTTATCCACGTGATGGACAAGACTGCCATGTTGAGTGGCTCCCCGGTAACGCTGACTTCGATTGATACCACTGGTAGCATCATTTCAAACGGTGCCGTCCGCAACTACGACGCAGAAACCACCGGTTACTTCGCCAGTAGCTACGCATCCGGTTCGCCGCGTTTGCGTTTGTACTCGGTTGAGGATCCAACCGGTGCGGCTACCTTGAAGAGCTACGACATTAACGTCGGTAGTTTCAGCAACCCACCAGATGCAGCTCAGTTGGGTACTTCCAACCGCGCGGACACCATTGACCACCGCATCAAGAACGGCGTCAAACGTGACGGCTTCCTGTACCTGTGTCACAACGTCGCCAATGGCGGTGTTGCAAACGTTAAATGGTACAAGATTAACCTCAACGGCTGGCCAGCTGGCGGCACGCCAACCTTGGTTGATTCCGGTTACGTCAACCCTGGCTCGGGTGTTTACACCTGGTTCGGCGACGTCAACGTGGATACATCTGGCAACATGGCGATTGCTTACAACCAGTCTTCATCTAGCCAGTACATCGGTGTCAACCGTGCCTTCCGTTATGCCGGCGACGCAGCTGGAACCGTGCAAGGTATGACTGAAATGCAGATCAGCACTAGCCCAGAAACGGGTAGCCGCTGGGGCGATTACGCTGGTTTGGAAGAAGATCCAAGCGCACCGGGTTCCTTCTGGAGCCACCACGAATACCGTGTTTCGGGCTGGCGCACATGGGTCGGCAACTTCGAAATTCCAGGAGGTTACGACCTGACGATGAGCGTGGGTAGCCCGCTAACTTCGGGTACTACCGCTAATGCAATCGTTTTCGGTTCGAATCCTGGCACTCGCGTTTACCTCTACAACGGCAATGGTCTAGGCAGTACCACCACTCCTTACGGTTTGTTGGAAATTGCTAACGGCAAGCGCCTGATGAGTCGTCTCGCAAGTGCAGCCGGTATTGCGAACTTCAATCGCTTCTTGCCTGCTTCCCTGTCCGGTTTGACGGTCTACCTGCAGCCCATCGACGGCGATGGAAAGTTGGCGGCGGTTCATACCGAGACCATCCTGTAAGCCTTCGGGCCTACATCTTCCCATCCCCTCTCACCCATGATGAAATCCTTCCAACTGAAGTTGCGCGTGCTGCTTCCGGTGCTCCTTTGCGGGATCGCTGGTGCGGCACTGCCTAAGTTCCAAGCTAGCTACGATCTCGATCTACTCGTGAATAGTCCGTTGACTGCTGGAACCGTCGGCAATGCAATTGTAATGGGCTCCACACCAGGCGCCCAAGTTCACCTGTACAACGGCTCTGGAGTCGGTAGCACAACCACGGCTTACGGGTTGTTGGAGGTTTCTGATGGAGTTCGTTTGGCTTCGCGTTTGGCTGGAGTCTCGGGCAATGCGACTTTCCGTCGCCACGTCCCACGTTCGTTGGCAGGCTTAGCGGTTTACCTGCAAGCCATTGATGACAACGGATTGATTTCGCCAGTACATACTGAAATCATTCAGTAGCGAAAAGGTCAATCGATAACGATTCAGATAGAAGAAAGGCATCCAACTGGGTGCCTTTCTTTTTTGAGGTGTCAAAAGCTCGTTTCAATCAATTTGAATACAGGGAGCGGAACCGTGGTATTCTCTCCGCTTACCTCGAATGCCTAACAACCCGCCAACCAAACCTACAAGTAAGCACGGATCGACGTCCTTGCTATTGGTTTTGTTGGTGTATGCGCTGCAAGTCATTTATTTGCCTGCGCATTTGGCATTGGAAGATCATCATTCCGTTTGGGAACACTATGTCGTCGCGGCTGAGCACGAGAATAATCAGCCGATCCAGCACCACGGGGACTGTACCCACGGCGCTGACGTCGGGTGTGCGGTTGCTGAGAATTATCAGCAAGAACATCAACATGGTGACGACCATGAACATGGCTGCGGGGTTTTCGTTCAGCGCCAAGTCCCTATACAAAAACGCTTTGTCGAGACGGTGGCCTTGCCCGAGGATGCGCCGGTTGTAGCCGTTCGTTTTATTACTGCTGATGGCATTGTGCCGAATTTTGAGGAATTGCAGCTGCGTACCTTGCCGCGGCTGGCGTTGGGGTCGCGCGGCCCGCCTGCGGTGGTTTGAATCAGTTTTTCGCTCCCACGCCGTTCGGCTGGGGGCCTGATCCTTCAACACCCGCACAATTCCTACTCCAATGTTTCGTTTTCACCGTCAGCAAACTGCTGGCATCTGCTGGGCAGTTTTCGCTGCTCTGCCGATCGCCGCCTGCAGCCCATCTAGTCAACCCGTCGAAGCTGCTCAAGTCGATGCGCAGCCAGAACCCATCGCCATTACGCTTTTTACAGAGCAGCTCGGGCTTTACCTTGAATATCCGCAACTTGTCGTTGGCAGCAAAGCGCGGTTTTTAATCCATTTGACCGTTTTGGCTAGCGGCGATCCAATTCGCAGTGGCCAAGCGCGGCTGGAATTGACCGACGCCAACGGGGCAACCAAAACCTTGCGCGCCGCTCAGCCGAAACGAGATGGTCTTTTCATTCCCACAGCAACTTTTGCCGACGCGAATGAGTATCGGGTTAGGTTGGTGCTAGAAAGTCCACAAGGATGGGAAACTATGGATTTGCCGAACTTTGTGGTTCACCCTGACGTCAATGCCGCTCATGCCGCTGCCGACGCCGCAGCAACCGAAGAACCTGCTGATCTCATTCATTTTTTGCTCGAGCAGCAATGGAAAATCAATTTACTGTGCGAACCGGTGCAGCGTCGCAATTTGACTCAACGCTTGCAAGTTCCAGGTGAGGTTGAAGCGATTAACCATGCGATTGCCGTCGTCAGTTCGCCGTTAGGTGGCCGATTGCTGGCGTCAGAATCCGGCCATTTGCCACACATCGGCGACAAGGTGGAAAAGGGGCAAATATTGGGCTACTTGGAGCCACCGCTGACGACGTCGGATGCGGCCGCGTTGCTGGCCAATCAAGCGGCGCGCCAGGCGATGGAGCTGGAGCTTTCCTTGCGCGAATTCGATTTGCAAAATAAGGCCGTGGAAGTGGAGCAGCAGCGTTTGCAGGCGCAGGGGCAATTGAAATTTGCGCGCCAAACTTTGGCTCGGGTGGAGCCGTTGCAGAATAAAGGTTTGGTAACGGCGGCTGAGCTGCAAGCTGCGCAACAGGCGGTGGAAGTGGCTGAGCAGAAGCTTGAGACGGCACAGACCATGAAGGCGTCTTATGCCGTCGCCCGGCAACAACTAGCGGACTTAGGTTTGCGTAATGCAGCCCAAACCGCCGATCCAACGAATTTGTCAACGCTGCGAGTTCCGTTAGTGGCGGCAATCAGTGGCGAGGTTGTGAACGTGAATCATGTCGAAGGCGAAGTGGTGCAGGCGCAGGATGAAATTTACCGCTTGTTGAACTTGGAGCATGTCTGGATCGCTGCACACGTGTCAGAATTTGATCTGGCGGCGATTAGCGCCAAGCCAGGAGCCGTTTTAAAGTTCCCGGCGTATCCCGCCCGCAGCTTCGATATCTTGGGTGAAATGGGCGGCGAATTGGTTGCCGTAGGTCGGGAGGTGGATCAGAAAACTCGCACCGTAGAGTTGCATTACCAGGCTCCGAATCCCGAAGGGTTGTTCCGCGCCGGCATGTTCGCCGACGTATTCCTGGAAACGCAAAAATCCATCGACGCAATTGCGATTCCGGAGTCGGCAGTGGTGATGGATAACGGCCAAACCGTGGCTTATGTGCAACATAGCGGCGAGGCTTTTCAGCGCCGGGAATTGGAACTTGGGATTCAAGATGGCGTATTCATCGAAGTGCTGTCCGGCCTTAAGGCTGGCGAGCGGATTGCGGTGAATGGCGGTTATTTGATCAAGTTGGCGTCGGCCGGATCAGCTTCCTTTGGCGACGGCCACGTGCACTAGGCGAGCAGTCAAATGATTAATCAATTAATTCTGACTTCGCTGCGCAACCGTTTGGCAGTTTTGCTGATCTGTGCGGTGCTATTAGTTTCGGGAGTGTTTTTCACTTTCCGCATGCCGGTCGATGTCTTTCCCGACTTGACCGCGCCGACGGTGACCATCGTGGTAGAAGGCCACGGCATGGCGCCGCAGGAAATGGAAACGCTGGTGACCTTTCCGATTGAAACCGCCGTCAACGGTGCCACGGATGTTCGGCGAGTGCGTTCGGCGACGGCGGTGGGCTTGGCGATTATTTGGGTGGAGTTCGAGTGGGGGACCGATATTTATCGCGCTCGCCAAACCGTGAACGAACGCTTGGCGTCGGTCGCGGCGACTTTGCCGGATCAAGTGGAACCACCATCCTTGGCACCGGTTTCGTCCATCATGGGCGAGACTATGTTTTTGTCGCTCACTTCGGATCAGCATGATCCGTTAGATTTGCGCACCATTGCCGAATCACAAATCCGACGTCGTCTGCTGGCGGTAAACGGCGTTTCGCAAGTGATCGTCATCGGCGGCGATCAAAAGCAATACCAGGTGTTGCTCGATGCGCAGCGCATGAAGGCTTTTGAGGTGACCATGGATGAGGTCGCCGAAGCTTTGAGTCATGGCAATCAAAATGTCTCGGCTGGATTTTTGAATGACGGCAGCACCGAAAGCGTTTTGCGCGGCGTGGGGCGGATTCAAAAGCTGGCTGATATTGCCGCCACTACCGTCGCCAGTCGCAACGGGCGGGCCATAACGGTGGAAGATGTGGGGGTAGTGAAAATTGGTGCGGCGATTAAGCGCGGCACCGGTGCAGCTTCGCGGCGTGGACCGAATGGTGAAGCGATTACCGAAAATGGCGTCATCCTTAGCATCCACAAACAGCCGTCGGCGAATACTTTGGAGTTGACTCAGGTTTTGGATGCCGTATTGCAGGACATTCAAGAAGCGTTACCTGAGGGAATGGTGATTAACAATCGCCTGTTCCGCCAAGCGGACTTCATTCAAAATTCCATCCACAACACAGCTGCCGCTTTGCTCGAGGGCGGCTTGATGGTGTTGTTGGTGGTGGTGCTATTTTTGGCAAGTATGCGAGCAAGCTTGATCACCTTGTTGGCAATTCCGATCTCATTGGTGACGGCAATTTTGGCGTTGCGTTTTTCGGGTGCAAGTATCAATACCATGACGCTGGGTGGTATGGCCATTGCGATCGGCGCATTGGTAGACGACGCCATCATTGACGTAGAAAACGTAGTGCGGCGCTTGCGCTTGAATAAGGCTCTGCCTGCGGAGGAACGACAAAACGTATTACGCGTGATTTATGATGCCAGCGTCGAGGTGAGAACGTCGATCGTATTTGCGACCTTTATCATCTTGTTGGTATTCACCCCACTGCTGTTCTTGTCGGGTGTAGAAGGCCGTTTACTTCGTCCATTGGGAGTCGCGTTCTGCGTTTCATTAGCCGCATCCTTGCTCACCGCGCTGACTTTGACCCCTGCGCTTTGTTACTACTTGCTACCCAATAGCCCGACGGTGAATCGGTCCACCGAGCCGCGTTTGCCGGCCATGTTGAAACGCATATACCGCGGCCCATTGGATTGGGCATTGCGCCACCCGATCATGACCACTGTTCCTGCTGTGGTTTTGTTGGTGATTGCACTGATCGGTGCAGCGCGAATGGGTAAAGAATTTTTGCCGGAATTCAATGAAGGCGCGCTAGTCATCGGGCTGGTGACCCTGCCGGGCACTTCGCTGGAACAAAGTGATAAGTTGGCCCAAATCGTGCAACAAACGCTGATGCAACATCCGGAAATTTTTGCCATTGGCAGACGGACCGGACGAGCCGAACGCGACGAACACGCACAAGGCGTGGAAGCGAGTGAATTTGATTTAACCCTCGACATGGCCGCACCCGAAGCCCTCGGTTTGCCGCGCCGCAGTAAGTCGGAATTGATGGACGCTTTGCGCGACGCCCTTGCTGTGATTCCCGGAATCCAAGCAACCTTCGGCCAACCTATTTCGCACCGCATCGTCCACATGCTTTCCGGTACAC
>JACKQG010005683.1_pt1 | contig 13586 bp, 11 predicted proteins | sample 8237621 | NCBI WGS metagenome assembly JACKQG01 (sample SAMN15677084, study PRJNA649215) | marine metagenome | biome: marine; feature: Black Sea; material: saline water; isolation source: suspended particulate matter (SPM) from the Black Sea western gyre | collected 2013-06-09/2013-06-10 | depth...
AGCCCATGAAGAACGTGATCATCAAGTTTCGGCACGGCCTCGGCGACGCGGTGCCGTAGACCTCCTCCATCACGCTGCGCAAGGTGGGGTTAGTGGCTTGTTTGGCGAGAGACTTTAGGGCTTCTGCCATGTCGAGCCCGGTTCGGCACATGATGGAAAGCTGAGCGGTGAGCATCAGCAGGTCCCTTTTCGAGACTCGCCGCTTGCGACCAAGCAGACCATTCCCGCCGGTTTTTTTCTTCCTGGCTGTGCCGGCGAACACGGTCAGGGGAAACATGCCTTGGCTGCGAAGCTGTTGCCGGGCGTCGGCCACCGAGGCAGCGTCGATCGTGCCCTCGGTCGTCTGTCCGGTTCTCGATTTGGCTGTGTAGGCAAAGTCCATTACCTGCACTCCTGCTGTAATCTATTCAAAGAACGCAACTCTGGTTACCTCTTCCAGGCTCGTCAGCCCTTGTTCTGCTACGCGGATACCTTCTTGCAGCAGGAACGTACCTCCTTGCTGCGCGTGGCACTTGCGGATGGCTTCTAAATCGGCCCCGTCGTTGATCAGTTCGCGCAGCTCGCGTGTGGCGACCAGCACTTCGTAGACGCCGCGCCGGCCGCGATGGCCGGTGTCAAAGCACTGTTCGCATCCTTCGCCACGCACGAATTGCCGGCGTTTGTCTCCCTCGTAATGGAGCATTTCCAGATACTCGGCCGGTGGATAGTACTGGGTTCGACAGTTCTGACAGATCGTTCTGACCAGCCGTTGGGCGATGACTCCAACCAGCGCGGCCGCGATCTTGTAGGATGCGACCCCCATGTCCAACAGCCGGGTCACCGCGCTGGCACTATCGTTCGTGTGCAAAGTGCTCAGGACCAGGTGTCCCGTCAGGGCCGCTTGAATCGCCACCTCGGCGGTCTCGCCGTCACGGATTTCGCCGACCATGACCACGTCCGGGTCCTGCCTTAGAATCGCTCGCAGCGCATTAGCGAACGTCATGGCTTTCGAGCCGCCGGTCTGGACCTGATTGATCAACTCCAACTGGTACTCGACCGGATCCTCGACCGTCACGATGTTTCGGTGTACGGACTTGATCAATTCGATGGCCGAATACAGCGTTGTCGTCTTTCCACTACCCGTGGGTCCGGTCACCAGAAGCAAGCCGTACGGTCTGTTCAGCAGTTGCTTGAGTTCGTCGAGTTGTGATTCGGGAACGCCAAGCTTGTCCAGATCAAAGGTAATGTTCCGCCGATCCAGAACACGAAGAACGACCTTCTCGCCAAGCACCGTCGGCAGCGTCGAAACACGCAAATCGATCTCATGGCCTTGGACCAGCACGTGAACCCGGCCGTCTTGTGGAACGCGATGTTCGGCGATGTCCATGCGCGACATGACTTTGACGCGTGAGACAATCGCGGGGTGGAAATCGCGGCGTGGCTTAAGCACCTCGCGCAACTGGCCGTCCACGCGAAAACGCACCATGGAATGGTGATTTCCCGGTTCGATGTGGATGTCGCTTGCTCCTTGGCGAAGCGCTTGCATAATCACCCAGCTCACCAGATTCACGACGGGGCTGCCGTCCGCCAGCGCCTGTACATCCTTGAAATCCATGTCGATGGTCTCGGTGTGGACCTCCACCGAGTCCATTTCCATGTCGGCCGTAACGGCATCGACCTGGAAATCATCTTCGTAGCATCGGGGCAGGATGTTCTTGATAGCGGTTCGAGATGCAAGAACGGGGCGAACCCTCGAACCGGTGATCCGCTCCAGTTCGTCGATCCCTCGCAGATTCTGCGGATCCGCCATGGCCACGGTCAGCGTGTCCCGCACCTTGAACATGGCCACGGCGTGCATCGCTTCGGCGGTCGCTCGAGGGATCAGTTCGACGTATCGAGGATCGAGCAAGCCGTCGCGAAGGCGAACAGTGGGCACGCCCAGGTTTCGGCTGACAAACGGCAGGACCGCCTCGTCATTGACGAAGCCCATTTTCTCGAGCAACTCGCCCAGACGCAGGTTCTTGCCCTGCTGCTGGCCGAGCGCCGCTTCCAGTTGCTCTTGTGTGAGCAGCCCAGCATCGATAAGCTGCTCGCCCAGGCGCGCAGGTCGAGCCGCTTGCCCGCCCGTCGGCACGACGGGCGCGGCGATAGACTCGCTGCCGGCCTGGGCGACGGTTGTCATAGGGCATAGCTCCCCACGGCGGTCAACACGTCGTCGTAGATTTCAAAGTCGTCGGCGACGCTCGTCGCGACCAGAATGTCGCGGCAGAGCTGATTCGGAGCAGCCAACCGCAAGGCACCCGCGCGGCTTCTGCAGTGGTCTTGCGCATCCAGCAGCAGCTCCAGTCCACTACTGTCGACCAACGGTATGGCTTCCATGTCGAAGACCACCCGCGGCTGCCCCTGGGCCGCACACTGATCGAAGATCTCGCGGGCATCTTCCACGGTTTCGTGATCCAAGCACACGCAGCCCGTGACGACATGGACGGCCCCTTGCTTCTTGCTCCCGAACATGCGTCGCACCTCCGTCATTCAATGGGCAGTTGCATCGTGAACCTTGAACCTTTGTTGTGTTCGCTGTGTACCGAGAGCTGCCCACCGTGCAGTCGAATGACTTCCTGCGCATAGGCAAGGCCAAGCCCGCTGCCCGTGATGGCCCGTACGCGGCTGTCGTTGCTGCGGAAGAACTTGTCGAAGACTTTCTCCAATTCCTCTTCGCCGATTCCGATGCCGGTGTCGTCGACGTGAATCTGAATCTGCTGGTCGTCCACTTGCACCTGAAGCTCCACGTGACCTTCCTCCGGTGTGTACTTTGCAGCGTTTCCCAGAAGATTCACTAGCGCGGCGGCAATCTTGTCTTTGTCCACGTGCAGCTTTGGCAGTTTGGCTGGCAGAGAGGCGTTGAAGTCGATTTGCTTGCGATCTATCTCCGGCTGGACGTGCATGATCACTTCTTCGATCAAGCGTGCAGTGTCGGTTTCGCTGCGACTCAGTGCCAGAGCACCGGATTCCATTTGGCTGACGTTCAGCAATTCGTCCACAAGTCGAGACAGACGCGTCGCTTCGGCGTTGATGATGTTGCAGAAATTCTTTTGCTTTTCTACGTCCATGTCTTCTGTCATGCTGAGCGTTTCGGCGTACGCCTTGATATTCGTGAGCGGTGTGCGCAGCTCGTGGGTGACCGTGAACACGAACTGATCGCGCATGTCTTCCGCCAATACCTGTTGCGTCACGTCCCGGATCGTCCAGACCCAGCCACTGGTTTGTTCGGACGAAAGCACCAATCGGGACCGCCCGATGCGGAGTACTCCGTCAGACTTTTCTTTGCCCAGAGGCAACTCGAAGGCGACCGTGGCGGCGGACGGATTGAGCTTCTCGCGGATGCGATCCACCTCGTGAGGCGCCGCAGATGCCAGTGCGTCGGTTAGCCTTTGCCCGGAAACGTCCACGCCGTTGGGCAGTCCCAGCAGCACGGCAAACGCGCGATTGGCGAACTGAATCAGTCCTTCGTTGTCGGTCAAAGACACACCGTCGGGCAGACTGCTAAGTACTTCTTCGAGCTTCCGCTGACGCAAACCACCCATCGACTCGGACAGCCGGCTCTCCAGGTTGGCAAGGGATGCCTGGCTTGCCGCACGTTCGCGGACCTGATTCCATCCGACCGCGATGGGATCGGAGGCGACGATCGGATTCAGCGCTATCTGGGTCGTGGAGGGCGCGGCGGCAAGTCGATGCAACTGCTGTTCGATCTCCGAATGCAGCCTGATCGTTTGCCGAAGCGCCAGACCGCCAAGCAGCAGGATCGTCAGCGGCACGATCATGGTCAGAGAGACCAAACTGGTCAACTGTCCCCGCCAAGCCAAAGCCAGGGCCAAAGCAAGAAAGCAAAACAGCCCGGCCAGGCCGAACAATAAATAACGCCCGATTAGCCGCTCGGACAGCGGTCTTACGTTCATGCCAGTACTCCCTAGGGCACGTTGGTTGTCCATACCATTCTTGCTTTTTTTTCGAGGCTGCGTCGAAAAAATCCGGCGGGAGCGAAATCGAGAGGGGGAAGATCCCGCCGAGGCGAGGGCATACGCGGGACTTCAAGACGCGGCTCAGCGGGAGCTTTGCCTTTCCGGTGGCGCTTCGCATTCCCCAGTCGTCCGCTAGACGGCATTTCTCACCAGTCACACAAGCCCGACGCGCCAGCGAGGGATGGTGGGCGGCTACCCCTCGCTGGCGCGTCGGGCTTCTGTCAACACGCTGTCGCGGCTTCCCCGTCTGGTGAAAAAGCGGGCTCGAACGGATTCCCGAGAACGCCTTCAGACGGCAACGCCTCGCTTGTCAATGGCCGCCTGCACGGTCTGGATGACTTCGCGTGGGCTGAAGGGTTTGAAGAAGACCCCGGTGATTCCCAGATCTTCGGTCAGCCGGTTGGTATCCAATTCGAATCCTTTGGCTGAACAAAGAAAGATGGGAATGTCCGAATAGCGATCGTCCTGACGTGCGTGACGGCAGAATTCCTCGCCGCTGACGTGAGGCATCTGGTAGTCCGTAATGATCGCGTCGAAACGCTCCTGACCGATTAACTCGATCGCTTCGCGGCCGTCGCTGGCGACGGTCACTTGGAAGCCGGCGTGCTCCAGGTTGAACCGAAGCACATCGGCGATCACCGGATTGTCCTCGGCCAACAGGATCTTCGGGCTGTCTGCAGTCATGTTCGGTAGTGCTCCCAGGCGCTGGAAAAGCCACCGCACGCCCACGACGGACGTGACGATGGCTTTAAGATCGAAGAGAGGATTGTCCCCGTTTGTTCCAGCGGGGAGTTGCTTACCAAGTCAACAACGTCGCGTCGTTGATACGGAACTCGCCCGACGTTTCGTTGTAGATCCAGCCGTTCGTCCCGCCCGCATCATCAATCGGGTCTTTGACGGACGCCTTGACGGTCGCATCGCCCTTATTGGCACCGACCTCCGGAGCCGGGAAATTGCCGCGAAGGAAGTCCTTCAAGTCGGTCGTGATGCTCGCGGCCGCCGGATAAGACTCGTTCTTGGCTTTGTACAATTCCACGGCGTCGCGAACCACGGCAATACTCTGCTTTGTGCTGTTGTTTCGTGCGTCGGTCGCGGTGTTGAACATCTTCGGCGCGGCAATCGCTGCGATGATTCCCAATACCAGGATCACGACAACCATCTCCACCAAGGAGAAACCAGCCCGCCTTCCTCTCAGTAATGCTACACTACGTCTCATCTCAGATACTCCCATGCTGTAAAAGGAAACAAAACTCTCTCTATCAAAATGCCTGCCTTCACAGCATCCGCTTCGCAAGCGTTCACGAAGCAAAATGCCCCGCTTCCATTCGAATGAAATCTAGGTCGTGGTACGAAAGGTGCAAAAACTTTTTTCAGATTTCAGGTTGAATTGGGTTATTGGACGCTCTCGCAATGAGTGGGGGCTGGTGCTGCCCCGCATAACCGGCCTGCCCGGCCTTGATCATAACCTTGCGAAATGCTGGCGGTGCCAACACGTGGGGCACGTTTCTAACGTGCCGTAGCTCACCAACTTACAGACATTGGCACGTTAGAAACGTGCCCCACACGAACGAAGCTACGATCAAGGCCGTCTGTCCCCACCCATAGAAGCCGCATATCCGGCTATTTGCTGGCATGTCCCACTTCGGCAAGCTAGGGTTTCGCAGCGGTCAGTGCGCGCGCCTGGCCGAATTCGCGTTGCCGAGTTCTTTATTCGAAGCCGAGGCAGGCAAATGGCTCACCGCGACGAGCGAAACGAAGAAACCGCTACCCAGTTGGAACAGAAAGTCAGGGCGCAAGAGCAACAGCTTGCCGCCTACGCTAGACAACTGAGCCAGTCTTTCGAAGAACTCGCCTGGCTGCGTGTCCTGGCGGGGCAAATCGAGTATTGCGACGCCAGCAGCCAGATTGCCGTGGTGGCGGCCAAAGTGCTCCCGTCACTGTGTGATGTCCTGGGCGCCGAATCACTGGCCCTGATCCGCGCACCCGACGACCCGGGCACCGTGCACGATTTGGACGATTCGATGGAGGTGAGCTGTACCGTAGGTGAAGTCACTTTCGCCGACGACGTATATTGTCAATTGGTTCATTGCTTTGCCGCCGATGCGATGGGGCAACCGTGTGTCCACAACGATCTTGACGACCACGAGACGTTCACGGACGCCGAGGCCCTGCACGCCTGTATGGTGGTGCACCTCGCGAAAGGCGAACGCTGCTACGGCTGGCTGGTCGCTGTGAACAAAGTCTCGGCCGAGTGGTCCGGCCGAGGAAGCCTCGGGCCGAAACCATATCGGAAAAGCGAATGCGAGTTCGGCACGATCGAAGCGGGCTTGATGGATTCGGCTTCAGTGATGCTGGCCACGCACGCTCGCAACGCCGAACTGTTTCGGGAGTCCGAATCCCTCTTCATCGGCGTGATTCGGGCCTTGGCTGGCGCCATCGACGCAAAAGACCCTTATACTTGTGGCCACAGCGATCGAGTGGCGCGGATCGCAAAACGTCTGGCGAGAGAACTCGGACTAGACTCCAGCGACTGCGAGCAGGTCTACCTGGCCGGACTGCTTCATGATATCGGTAAGATTGGCATACGGGACGATATTCTCCTGAAGCCGGGGCGTCTGACAGACGACGAGTTCGAGGAAATCAAGAAACATCCGGTCATCGGTTTTGCCATCCTCCGGCACGTACAGCATCTGCAGCATGCGTTGCCCGGAGTCCTGCACCATCACGAGCGAATCGATGGGATGGGCTATCCCGGCGAACTGGTAGGAACCGAGACACCACTGCTGGCCCGGATCATCGCCGTGGCCGACGCATACGATGCCATGACCGCCGACCGGCCCTACCGAAAGGCCATGCCATTCGAAAAGGCCGAGGCCATCCTGCGAGAGAATACCGGCTCACAATGGGATGCCAAGGTAGTGGAAGCCTTCTTCTCGGCACTTGCAGATATCCACAATATATGTGCGGATTCAATAGAAAGCTGTCTGGACACACTGACCGTCGGCCATGTCCGCTCGGCACCGATAATGAACGAAACTGACGAGAATCTCGATCCGCACGCGGTGCCCGCGAGCGTATCGGCTTTGACCGGCTACATGGCCGCCGAGGGGAGCTAAATGAACGATAAGACCCGATTCCACGAGGGACGGCTGACCGTTTCGCATTTGATGTCGGAGCAACCGGCCGTTGTCCCGTTGGGGACTCCGGTGTATCGCGTCGCCGAGATCCTCAGTTCCAGCCCCTATCGGCATGTGCTCGTGTCGAACCGTGATGGCAACGTGGCCGGCGTTGTATCCAGCAACGATATCCTGTCGCAAATGGCTCAGTGGTCCTCGAACGACCGATGGAAGGAGAAGTCCGTCGAGTCGGTCATGACCAGCAAGTTCATCACCAGCACCCCAGACGCCGACGCCGCGGACGTGGCCCATATTATCACGCGTGGCGACATCCACTGCGTGCCCGTTATGGAAGGCGATCATCTGGTTGGTGTGATGACGTCCGACGACCTGTTGCTGAGTTGGAGCCGGTTGGACCCTCTGTTGAAAGAAGCCGCCACGGACGCGGTCACCGACCTGGCCAGCCGTGCCATGTTCAACCGACGGCTGACGGAAGAATGGGAAAGGGCCAAGCGAAGCGGCCAGGCATTGGGATTGGTGCTGATCGATATCGACGGCTTCAAGTCCATCAACGACGAATGTGGGCACCTGGCAGGCGACGCTATCCTGTCGATGGTGGGTTCATGCCTGCGGCGCAACTTGCGGATCTACGACATCGTTGCTCGCTACGGGGGCGACGAATTCGCCGCCCTGTGCTGCAATTGCCGGCCGGAAGACGTCGAGGTACCGATCAAACGTCTTCAGTCCGCGATTCACGAGTTGTCCTTTCCGAGCGGGATCCAGCGCAGAACGATTACCCTGTCGATCGGTGCGGCCATTGTCACTGGCGACTTTGACCGATTCAAGCCGGAAATGTTGGTCGAAGCCGCCGACCGATGCGTCTATCGTTCAAAACGCGAAGGCCGGGCTCGTGCGTATTCGCTGATCCTCGAGCCAGACCAGCCTATGGAGCAGTCGATGCGTCTGGTCGGCGTCGACCAGAAAGGTAGCGTCAGGCAACCCGATGGCACACCGGTTGATCTTGGCAAGCCCGGACCGCAAGCGGCGCCCAGTGCACCGGAAGAATCAGAACCAGCGACGCCTTCGGCCGATCGTCAACTGCTGGATGCCTATGCCAGGCAAATCGGCAACAACATGGAACGGCTGACGTATTTGCAGAACCTAGCCACGCAGATGACGTTTTTCGATCCCAAGCTTTCGCTCGACGAGGTCGCCAAGTCCATATTGCCCGAGTTGCGACATGCCATCGGCGCGCAAGCGGTCGCTCTGATCCTAGCGAATCGCGAGGGATCGCGTGAGGTAGCCGTTTGGGACGGACCGCGCGCGATGGACGACGCCGCGTGTATATCGCTGGTCGAGTACTTCCGCACGGCGGCCGAACTGCGTCCGGCGGTCAAGAACCGGCTGCGTCACAATCGGGCGGGCGCCATGTTTGCCGATGTAGACAGTCTGATCGTAGTCCGGATCGTCGAACAACAAGCGACCATCGGCTGGCTGCTGGCGTTGCAGCGATTACCACCCGGCGAATCCTACGGCCCGGAAGCCGGTTGGGAACTAAACGATTTCGAATTCGGCACGGACGAAGCCGGCCTGGTCGGGGCGACCGCCACGCTGCTGGCGCTTCACCACCGTCAGTCGCAGATGCAGAAGAAGATAGAAGACGCCGAAATGCCAACGATTTCACTTGACGACATGTCAGACGTTTCGTCTTTCGCGTCAGTCCTGGAGGATTACGCGGCCCCTGGCAATTGACATGAACAGTTTTCCGTCGCCCCGATAGGGGCCGCAACATATCAGCCCAGGGCAGAGCGAAGTCGCCATGGCGACGCAGCGCCGCCCTGGGTTGCGAGAACACCATAAATCGACGCCCTGAAAAGGCGACACAAACTGGAATCGCACAATAATGTCTTCGTCGCCCCGATAGGGGCAGTCACATATCAGCCCAGGGCAGAGCGAAGTCGCCATGGCGACGCAGCGCCGCCCTGGGTTGCGAGAACACCATAAATCGACGCCCTGAAAAGGCGACACAAACTGGAATCGCACAATAATGTCTTCGTCGCCCCGATAGGGGCAGTCACATATCAGCCCAGGGCAGAGCGAAGTCGCCATGGCGACGCAGCGCCGCCCTGGGTTACGAGAGCAACATGAATCCAAGCCCTGAAAGGGCGAAACAAAACGGGAGCCGCACACCAATGGCCCAATCTCTCGTCAAAAACCTAATCCATCTTGTCTACAGCACCAAACACCGCAAGCCGTGGATTCACGACGATGTTCGTGACCGTCTCTTCGCATACCAGGCTGGCATATTCAAACAATGGGAAAGTCCTGCGCTCGTAATCGACGGTGTCGAGGATCACGTCCACGCGCTGTTTTCGCTTTCGAAGAATCATGCCCTGAAGAAGATCGTTGAAGAAGTCAAAAAGGGCAGTTCGAAGTGGATGAAGACGGACGATGCCGCAGGCAACAAGGATTTTCAATGGCAGGCGGGATATGGCGGTTTTTCAGTTAGTCAATCCAATGTGGAGGAAGTCAGGAAGTACATCGAGAACCAGGCAGAACACCATCGCAGAATGACATTTCAGGACGAACTGCGGGCGTTGTTTGAGCGCCACGGGATCGAATTTGACGAACGATACGTGTGGGATTAACCGGTTTGTTTCGCCCTTTCAGGGCTATTATTCTGAATTGATACCCTACCCAGGGCGGCGCTCCGTCGCCGATGCGACTCCGCTCTGCCCTGGGCTGACATGTTGTGGCCCCTTCGGGGCGAAAGAGTCAGGTGTAACGATGCGACGAGTGGCCTGTCCTACAAGTTCGACAGTCTCTTGTTCGCTGCTCCGTCGGCGCAGAGCGTTCACGCTTATCGAATTGGTCATCGTGGTGCTGATCATGGGCATCATGGCAGCGGCCGCCGCTCCGCGCTTCAACAAATCACTGTGTTACCACAGGGCCGAATCGGCCGCGAAAAGGATCAAGGCGGACCTGGAACTGGCGCGGAAATACGCCATGTCCACCAGTACCAAGCAGACCGTTTCTTTTGTCGTAGCGTCCGACCGCTATTCTCTGACCGGGATGACGGACCTGAATCACGGCTCGCAGATCTACGAAGTCGATCTGTCCGACTCGCTGTGCAACGCTTCCATCGTCTCGGCTGCCTTTGATAACGGTTCGGATTCAGACGTCGAATTCGACGGCTACGGCGCACCGGACAGTGGCGGAACGGTCGTTATTCAATCCGGGATCTACCAGCGGACGATAGTGGTCGATTCGGAAACGGGAAAGGCCTCGATTCAGTGAGATGCGCACACGCCTTACTGCCGTCCCGTAGCCGAACTCGTGAGAGTTCGGGGCCAGAAGTCTTGCGACTTCTGCTACGGGAAAAACCAAACGCGAGGCGGAAGGGCCATTCTCTGATCGAATTGGTCGCCGCCATGGCATCGAGCGCCGTGCTGTTGGTTGGCCTGGGATCCGTAATTCTAATCGCCAGCCGTGGTTCGGACCTCACGGGGCCCACGTCCGACACGATCCGAGCATCCGAACTAGCCCACGAACTGATGGACGAAATCCGGTACGCGATCTTCATCACGGATCGGTCGGCGAACATGATCCAGTTCGCCGTTGCCGACCGGGACGCGGACGGCGAGCCGGAGGTGATCCGCTACGAGTGGTCGGGCACGCCGGGCGATCCGCTTACCCGCACCTACAACCACGGTACGGCTGATACGGTGGCCGAGGACGTTGACGACTTCACGTTGACCTACAACATCCGCGAAAAGGCTGAGGAGTTCGAGGGTCTAGTAGAAAGCAGCGAAGCACTTCTGAAACAGTACACGGGATCGGACTATTTACGAGGCTGGGTGATCACTCCGAACAACTGGCTCGGTCAGTACTTTCATCCGGACGACTTCAGTCCCGCGCTCCCTAGTGACGCCACGAGTTGGAAGGTCACCAAAGTCGAGTTCGTGGCCCGAATCGAATCGGCCGCTATCGCCGAAGCTACCGTCCAACTCCGCCCAGCCACCGGCGACTGTAAGCCCACCAGTACGGTACTGGCGGAAGTGCCCATGTACGAAAGTGCACTGTCGTCGAGTTACACGTGGGAGACGTTTACCTTCGCCAACGCACCGATGCTTTCGCCGAATGCGGGCATTTGCCTGGTGATCAAGCGGATCTCGGGCTCCAGTGCGGGCCGAATACGCTACGACGATTACGGCGGAATCGGCCGCGTATGGACCTATAACTCCGGTGCGTCGTGGAGTATTTCATCCGCGGATGACTCGATGCAATACAAGGTGTACGGCAAGTACAAGCAACCCGGCGACACGCAGACTGTGACGCGACGGTACCTGACGGGCGTGGACCTTTCCATGCAGATCGGCGACAGCGGGTACTCGAAGGTCAATACGGGCACAAATCTACTGAACACACCGGAATTGCTGTCCGCCTACTGGAAAGTCGACTTCGACGCCGATCCCACCACGGCGGACGCCGATTTCGACGGCAGCAGCGACTGGACTGAAGAATCCGGTTCGTTCAATACGGCATCGCTCGTCGGCGGCGTGTGGCAGGCGGACCAGTCAGACGGCGTTGCGTTGCGCACGTTGCCTGATAACGACTTTACCGAATCGACAACCGTCGACATCAAATGCCGCAACACATCCGTCGGCGGCTTGGGAGCCAACTTCTGGATGCACTTCGATCGCACGGGCGGCGACTACGGCGAAGTCTACACGTCCGTCGCGCTCCAGACCGACGGCACCCAAACGGCACGGATCTACTCCGGCGACGGAACCAATGACGCCTTGCTGCTCGATGTGCCCGACCTGAGCAGCGACTTTGTCCACATCCGGCTGGTAATCGTACCGGATACTGACCTGGTAGCCGTGTGGGTCAACCAAGTCTTCCGCGGCACGTTCGACTACTTCCGCTTCAACAACCACAGCAAACGCTACTTCATCGCCCAGCCCAGCGGCAGCGATGCAGAGTTTGATTATATATCCGTTCGAGTGTCGGACAGCAGTTAGGTTCGTATGTGAAGTGAGCCGCGGAGGGAAATCCGCCCCGAAGGGGCCACAACATATCAGCCCAGGGCAGAGCGGAGTCGCCATGGCGACGGAGCGACGCCCTGGGTAGGGTATCGGTTCAAAACAATAGCCCTGAAAGGGCGAAACAATACCGCTGGAGTGAGACCTTCGGTCGGCGACGTGGGCCGGTCGGGAGACCGTCCCACAACCCGGTTCAGAGAAAACCAACCATGCGACATTTTCGGAAACACCCGGCACGAACCCGACGGTCACGACGCGGCATCAGCCTGGCCGAGGTGGTGATCTCGACGTTGATCGTCGGCCTGATGATCGCGCCGGCCTTGCACTCGACCGGTTCGGCCCTGAGGGCCAGTCGGGCGACGAGTCATCGTGTGCAAGGGACCCGGTTGGCCGAAGCGTTGATGTCCGAGATCCTGGCGACGCGATACTCCGAACCGGACGACACACCGGTCTTCGGCGTCGAGGGCACCGAGGCGGCTGGCAGCACCGGCCCCCGGACGCTGTGGGATGATGTGGATGACTTCTACCAGTGGAATGCGTCACCGCCACAGGCCACAGACGGCACGGTCTTGCCGAATCTGACCGGCTGGCGACGGCGAGTGGAGATTGTCAACGTCGATCCCGATGACCTGACCACCGCATTGACAAACACCGATGACCGAGGAGTCAAACGGATCACCGTGACTGTGGAAAAGGATAGCCAAAAGATGGCCGAACTGGTGGCCATCCAGACCACGGCCTGGCTGGACATGATCCCCGAACCCGGCAACGACCAAACCACCGGCAGCACGCCACCGAACGTGAACAATCCGCCCACCGCCGCCGCAACGCGCACTCCGTCGTCGGGAACGGGAACGGTAAACGTGTCCTTCGACGCCAGCGGTTCCAGTGACCCGGATGGAAATATGCTCACCTATTCCTGGGATTTCGGAGACGGCAATAACGGCAGCGGCCAGACGACCAGCCACACGTATTACAACTGGGGAGAGAATACGATTGTGCGAACCGCTACGCTGACCGTGACGGATCTGTGGGGCGCCCAAGACACCACCACGTTGACGGTATCCATCTACGGGGATGACTAGCCGTGTGCAGAAGACGCAAAAACGCGATTCGACGCAGAAACGCTCGCCGGGGCAGCGTGTACATTGCCGTGCTCGGTACAGCAATGATCGTGTCCGTATTGGGTTTGTCGGCCCTGATGATTCAGCGCATCCAACGCAAAGCTGATCAACAGGCGGCCCCTGTGCTCCCGGCGCGCCTGCACGCCGACGCCGCGCTCCGCATCGGCATGCTGATGATCCCAAACGACCCCGGCTGGCGTCTCAGCTTTTCCAATGGCGTTTGCGAGGCCCACGTCACCCTCGGCCGCGGTCACTCCACCCTCGGAGGACTCGTCCGCGCTCCCGGCCACATAGCGTATGGGG
>JACKQG010005684.1_pt1 | contig 13583 bp, 11 predicted proteins | sample 8237621 | NCBI WGS metagenome assembly JACKQG01 (sample SAMN15677084, study PRJNA649215) | marine metagenome | biome: marine; feature: Black Sea; material: saline water; isolation source: suspended particulate matter (SPM) from the Black Sea western gyre | collected 2013-06-09/2013-06-10 | depth...
AACAAAGGAGTCCATCCAAGCTTATCCTTCGCATTCACGTCCGCACCGTTAGCGATTAGCAGTTCAGCGATTTCCTTGTGACCGGCCTCAACCGCATGATGCAAAGGAGTCCATCCACCACCATCCTTCGCATTCACATCCGTGCCAGCCTCCAAGTGCTGTTTAACGGCTTCGATGTGTCCGACTCTGGCAGCTTTGTGAATTGAGATGTCTGGTGCTTGAACTATGCCTTGGTGAGTAGTCCCACACCCCACCAGAAGCACGGCTGCGATTGTTGTGATTAGGAGGTGTTTCATTTAGCGTTCATGTGGTGGAGTGGGTTGGCTTGGTTTACCTCCTATTGATACGCGGAAAACCAGATGGGAGTATCATTAGGATACCGGAAGGAGAGGGATGACTCCCTGCATTTGATGGGTTGCCGACACGGTGGCTTGACGATTTGGTTTCATCAAACGGTTTAATATGATTACACCCCACCAACAGCACCGCTGCGATTGTGATTAGTATGTGTTTCATGTCGCCCAAAGCTCAGCTTTATTGATTATTTTTGCAACGGCTTTATCGAACACCAAAGATCGCAAAGTGAACTACCTCCAGTGATCCAATATTCAGCCGGCCCTTTTTGTTAAAAATTCCATGAGCCAGAATCCATTATGGGTTGAATGGGCACGTGATTACGGAAGCCCCCCCCCGGCCGGACCTTAGAAATTAGTCATTTCACTCGGTTCAAGAAGGATGCCCGTTTGATCTGAAATCTTCTAGTACAGTCACGTTTATAAACACTGGTTGGGAAACAGCGGTTATTCACTTAAATTAAATCACACTAATGTATTAACTTGTGATTATAAATGCGTTCAGGTATGATTTGGCCCTGCTTCAAATGAAACGTGAAATCGACATCCTGACCACTGATGAATGCCACTCTTTGCTCAGTGCTTGCTCCAAAGCACCCACCGGCATCCGTAATCAGGCCCTGATTGTGGTCCTCTGGCGTACCTGCCTGCGCATCAAGGAGGCATTGGACCTATTCCCCAAGGATGTCTCTGGGGATTCAATCCGTGTTCATTCCGGCAAAGGTGATCGGGCGAGGACGGTCGGGCTGGATCCCGAATCTTCAGCAGTCGTCGAACGGTGGGTAACCAAACGTCGGGAGATGGGATTCAAACCCTCTCAACGGCTATTCTGTACCCTCAAGGGTGGGCCAATCGACACCTCCTACTACCGCCACTTGTTCAAGCGTTTGGCAAAGAAGGCAGGACTGGATAAGCGGGTGCATCCTCACGGGTTACGGCATTCAGGGGCGGTTCACCTACTGGACGGGGGACACAAAATCACGGTAATTGCCAAGCAACTCGGTCACTCCAACCTGGCCACCACCAACACTTACCTCAACCACCTCAAGCCGGCTGACGTCGTTGCAGCGATGCAATCCCGCCCGGGTTGGTCGGAGGATCAAAAGAAACCGGACAAGGTCCAAGAATTGATGAACCAGTCGGACGAACAGCTTGGCGCATTGATGCGGCAGTTCCTTCAAAGCCAGTAGCTGGTCCTGTTTCAGGGTGGAGAAGCCAAGCTACTAAACATAAGATTCACTTTATTAATGTTCCATATTGAATTAGTATTCCTTTTTGTCGATTAATATACCGACCAAATGGATTGATTTTGGGGTCAATCACAGAGCCAAGTTACATCAATGAAAGATTTACAGAGAGAGAACGAGGTACAACTTCAACCAACCATTCAGGTCAAACAACTGCCGTTGTTGCTGCGGCCCAAGCAAACCTGCGAGTTGTTCGGCATCGATTTGAAGGCACTTCACAAGCTGGAAACCTCTGGCCGTGTGAAGGCGGTCAGGATCGGTCCAATGAAGGTTCAGCGGCGATACAGCCCGGTGGCGGTTGCAAAGGCGTTAGGCGTGGACCTGATGGCCGAGAACTACACCCTGGTTGCGGGTATGGACTTTACGAGGGAACTCGGTGGCAAACTGGCCGACTCCGGTGATGCCGTTCTTGCCAAGACACGGCAACTGATCAAGGACGAACTCCAAGGGCTACGCCAGTCGGTCGGTGAGATCGTTCGTAGCGAGATCAACAACGCACTTCAGAACACGGTGGTTAAGAGAAAGCCGGAACCCCGACCGCAGGAACACCTGATCCGAGGTTATGTGCCGCCTCCGATGCCAACCGGTTATTGATGTTTGGTGGCCATAAGAATGAAAGACCAGCAACCCCTCACCACTGTGTGTGACCCTCTTTTGGTCTAAAAAACACGTGTGAACACGGTTCCGCTCTAGGAATGGTCCCTCTCCGGCAGAATCACCCTCACCAAGGGAGCGGCACCCCTTTGCCGGTGAACCTCTAACAAGTTTGCTGACTCCAGTTTCACCAAAGCACGACTGACAGCCGGACGGTCCAAATCAAATTTACGGCACAATTTGGGGTGCAGTTTGAAGAAACACTCGGTGCCGCACCGGACCCGGTGCAAATTGGCGCATTGAAGAATAGCTAACGCCATTCGTGTGACCGGCAGACCGAGTTTCAAGACAGCCAGCATCCACGGAACATCAACCCGGTAAATGAAGGGTCTCCCTTTCGACTTTATGGCTGACTTATGCAGCGACTTATCTACGGCTTCAATCGGAAGCATTAGGCTGGCAACATCAAACTCCCCACTCATTATTTTTTAAGAAAGAAGCAGTTAAGAGAAAGTTAATATATAGGACGGTGTTGTCGCAGCGACAACGGACCGTTGCCAATCTGACAACACCTATGTTGTCTGATCGACAACACAAGAAGCCTCCGAATGCGAGGTTTCCAGCAACCTCATCATCTCTGGCCAAAGTGTCTCACCCCGTTCATCCATATAGCGGTCTGGGTGACAAACGATCTTCGCATCAGTTTTTATCCGGTCATCACCAAGCACTGTAGCCGCTGCCTGAACCATCTCATCCTGTACAGCCTTGCCAACCTCGTAAACGTCACAATCATCACACTCAACTAACACAGCATCGTGAATAGGGGCGCACAGATCAAAACCACCACGGTCAAGTTGAATACACAACTGACGCAAAATATCCGCCCCGGTTGCCTGCATCGGGAAATTCATTACTGTCCGGGGATTTGTCCCTGGATGGAGGTGCAGTGGCCAACCAAGGGGTGTAACCAGCTTCGATTTTCCCCACGCTGAGTTGCACCGTCTTGCATTCCATCCCCAAAATTTGCTGAAGGTTCGCTTGTGGTTCTCGATCAAATGCCGAGCTTCAACACCGCAGATATTCAACCGCTTTGCCAGACCGTGAATACCCTGACCGTACTGCAATGCTAGTACTGTGGTTTTGAACTTATTCCGAACAGCAGAATGGCTTGTCTTGGTTGCGTCCTCTGGCGCAGCACCCGCCATCTTGGCGAAACTTAGGTAAATATCCCCTGACAAATAACACTCCATTAGATTGGCATCACCGGATTGCACCGCAGCGATGAAAGGCTCTTGGGAAGTGTAGTCACAATAAATCAAAGCCCGCCCCTTTGGCGGCCGAATCAAGCCACGCAACCAAGCTGCATTTCCAAAAATGAATTTTGATGTCGATGGTTGGTTCCGCGAAGTGATGCTACTGAAAACTGACAGCATACAGCGGTTCCGGCTGTCCTTCCCGACCTCCACGGTGAGGGTCCGCATATCCCGAAGGGTCAACTTTAATTGAGCTAACTCGACCAGTCCGGGATAAATGCATTGAGCGTTACGCCACGTATCAGCATCATCCTTAAGCCTACCTGTCGCAGTCCTTTCCCAAGGAATACCATGTCGCTTGAGGTAGTTTGCAAATCTGGCGAAACTGAAACTGCCTCCTTCGAAAACACCGTAGTTTGCATTCACCTTTTCGATTAAACCCTTTTTAATACCCTCCCAATTCTCTCTCATTTTGGTGAACAGGGGGTAATCGATCGGAACTCCCCTAATTTCCATCGACGAGACTGCCTTCTGGTACGCACCGGCATAAATCAACCAGTCCAGTCCCTTCGGCAATTGACTGATCTTGGGCGCAAGTTTCCCAAATAACGCTGCTGTCGCCGCTACATCGCTCGTGCAGTATTCGATTAGTGCGCCCATCGTTGTTGAATCGAACGGCCCACCAGCAGCCGATAGCTGCTGCATTTCCTTCTTTTCAGGGTTAACGAACTCATGAAGACCATGAAATAAAAGGCTATCGTTCAGACCACGACCCAGTTTTTGGTCCTCCAAATCCGGCTTCAACCAATTCAGTGGCAAGCCATTGTAGAGCGCCCTTTGTAGGACGAACAAATCGATGACCCTGGCCGGCATCTCCCAACCCAAAACTTTGAAACAATTCAGTTCGGCCGTTGCATAAAAACACACCAACAAAGTACTGGGGTCCGTTGGGAAAGGAGACGATCGGCGATCGAGACACTCACGCTGATCCAACTTCCACCAACGCTTGCTGCAAATCTCGTATGCCCCCCTCCAGTTAACGCCGGGCACCTCCCCGGGGGGTGTGGCGAACTCAAAATCGATAGCAATAATCCGTTCGAACTTGCTAATGGAATTCATTACTAATGGGATTTGAAAGGTGCAGGGCAGCAGGAGACAATCCGGGTTCCTGCCGCCCCTGATGCACCTGAATCGTTATCTACACCGAACCACGCAGTTCGCGTAATTTGGGGTGATTGATGTCCGTGATAACTCTCCCTCGAAAGGCAACCGCAATGATTTCGGTCATATCCTCGCTCGGCCATTTTGGGTCACCCAGATTCGCTTCCGCCTCGAGTATGTTGTAACAGCTGTTTCGCTGATCCGACATCATGCGTACCCAATTGGTGCACGCTCGTCGCATCCCCTCCCAAGCTGTTGCCGTCCAAGGATTCCGATCTGGTTCCCTGGTAGTAAGTGGCCAGAGATACAGCCCGTTTTGTTTCGTTAGTGCTGTCACGCAATGCCAAATTCGCATTGCAGGATCTTTCGCCAACTCGGCATGAAGCGACGGAGCGACGCAGTAACTTTCGCGAGACTCACCGTCCCGAATCATTCCAAGTCTTGCCTGAAGTTCAGGATGGACTCGGAAGAACGTATCCTGGGGAGGCCGATCCACACGAATGTTTGCCAGAACCGATTTGACGGGCACCTCGTCGCTGGCATCGGATTTCAGCATTAGGCTGCTAACATCCACACCATCAACCATCGTCGACTTAGATTGATTATCCTCCAAACTTTGGATCGGTTTCGATTCTTCGCTCATACACACCTCCCTTCGCCGTCCTCGTCAAAGGAGAACGACCGCTCCCGTACGCACAGCGACTTCAAATCATTCGGCACCACATCAACAAGGCGTCGATCAAAAAGGAAATCCTCTTCAAACTGTACACTTTTAGGCAACCCGTCCGAATCATAGGCACCCTTTATGCCAAGAAACCGCCGGGTATCTGGATATTTGACGAGGTAGAACCGCAACATCATTGAACCAAACTGAGCTGGCACTTTGTAGCCGACGCTAGAGCCGGCATCGTGTGGAGTCTTATCCCGAAGGAAAGCCGCGAGCTGAATAGCACCCACCCGCCGCCCCTCGCCAATTCTTAAACGAATGAAGTTCCACGCATCGTCTACCATTGCGGGCTTTTCCCTGTTTAACACCCAAAATTTGCGACATGCATGCAACGCTGTCTGAGATCGAGAGCGTTTACGGCGTATTACAAACTCTTGCCCGTTTCCATCTAAAGCGGACCATAGGTCAATCCCCGTTTGAAAAACCGGCACCTTAAGGCCTTCGTAAAAACAAATGCCAGATATTTTCATTTACGTATCCCCCCGTTGGTTTCCAGATCATTAACTACCTTATCAAGGTCGCGAGCTCGTACGTAACGCACACCCTCGAGCACCACAGTTGGAACAACACCCCGTTTTCGAAGCTGCCAAAAACGGCTTCTGCTACAACCAAGCCTCCGAGCCGCCTCGCTTAAATTGCAAAGCAGCGGCTCAACATCTGACTCGGACCAATCAGGATCATTTAAGATCCTTCCGATGACTAACAACTTTTGATGCGACACACGTCGTGCTAGAAGTTGATCGACGATTTTTCTTACCTTTACCATTACTAACCTTTCTCAGTTCCGCGCTGACTCATTTCGGCGAGGGAGAATTTTTATTCTCGTCGGTAGCTGCAAATGAAATCAGGCCCCCCTGTTCCGCACGGTTTTTTTGTTAAAATCTAAGAGAAAAGCAAAAAACTCCCGTGTTGCCTACCGCTCACAGACAACACAGGAGTTGTTCACATGCCCGCAGATGGCCACAGGCATACGTAAAAAGACTTTATCAATGTTGCTCGGTTACCCGACCATTCTACTATTCCCCTTCTGCATCACACTCAGTTTCTGCTAATTGATGTTGTATCGGGGTTATGGCGCTTATCACCAAGGAATGATTTTGCAGCAAATCTGACCACCTTCTTGCTGTTTGCCCGGAAATCTCTTCGCTGTTTATTTTTTTTATGAAATATTCGACACCTTTATCGAGTCCCAAGATCCGCCCGAGTAATAACTCCATCAAAAGCTCATCGGGAACGGCACACAGGGAACGCCTATTCGGTTCTCTCAATTCGGGCGGGCCATTATCTGCCAATTCTTTTGCTAATAACCTTATTTTTTTGTGTACCTCCTTCGCCAATCCTCCTTTGCGCCGGGATTGTTTTTGAACCTGCTGCTTCCATATTTCAAACGTTGCTTTTAGATGTTCACGTAAAGGCGCAAATTGTTCTTTCATAGATAGTTGGTGTTCTAAACTAGCTTCGACTTTTGACTTGAGATCACCAAACCATTCATGTGTTGGAAGGGACTGACTCTTGAATGCTACCCCTTTTTCAATTAGCCGGTCACGGTGTACCTGATATAGCGGTAACCGCTTGACATCCGAGACACCGACAACCTCGCCCCCCTCAAGTTTAACTAATCCTCTAACTGAAAATAAATGCTCGGGTATTTCACACCACTCAAACCAGTAGTATTTAGCCAAAAAATCTCGGCACATACCGTCAACTCCCTTTCGACCACTTGCCTTTTTCTCATCAACCCCAATTCCCATTAAATACGCTTTGAATGACGATAAGGCATATCCCAGTGAAAATTCTTCTGTTCCTACTTGCCCCTGCTCCAACCACCAGCCGGCCAAATCTGATACCTCCTTCACTGGCGGGAGCCAGATGCTCAGTTGAACTTCTTTTGGAACTAAAGTTACTTTATCCCGTTGAATATCTGTCCAAATGTTGTAAGCAACTTTTTCGTCTCTACCAACACCCTCTGTGATCAACCTAACACGCTGCGTCGGAGATATATCTCCGGTTAGAAATCGCCTGGGTTCAAGTAAACTCACAATGGCCCTCTCCTCGGCCAGTAATTTAGCTTGCTCAGTGTTGAAAATAATCCGCAACACCCCATCGTCCGAAATTAAGTCAACCGTACAGTCCACTGTTTTGGCAGGAACACAGTCCATGTGCTTCCAACTTTTTGGTAGCCCTGGGAAATCTATTTCAAACTCACGCTTCATCATTTTTTGTTCGGGTTCAGCAATTCAGCGGATTGTGCCAACTGTGCTATATCTGCATGAGTGTAATCGAACGTCTGTGACAACGAAGCATGACCCATCGCCTTCTGTACCAGCACGGGGTTTGCCACTACTTGCTGCATTGCGGAATCGTAGGTGTGCCGAAATGAGTGCCAACCTTTGACAGCAGTAGCCCGCGCTCGCCCTGGAACACGTTTTCCTGTGGTTTTTATACCCAACCGCTTCAACAATGTGATCAGGCTTTTAGAAAAGTCCTGCCGCGATTTATCGTACTCATCCTTCAATCCGGGCATCAACCTACCCTCTTCATCGGGACGGCAGTACTCGTTAATAACAGATGCCACCCACCGAGGAATGGGGACTTGTACAATTTTGTCACCCCTCCAGCGAGTCTTGAACGGAGACATTTCCAGCACACTCCCTTTGATTTGTTTGGATTGCAGATAGACCGCATCCTTCAACCGCAAACCGGTTCCCATCATGATCATCACGAGTGCATAATACTGTCGTCGATTTCGTCGGATTATCGGAGGCAAAGCCACATCGGGTTGGACAACAGTTGGATTAAGCACACCGACAATCGACGCAATATCCTCTGTTGAAAATGGCTCACGCTTATCTGGCAACCCCTCGGTTGCATCCACCTGATGGTTGGACAACTTTGACGAAGCAGAACTGAACGGGTTTAGAGTGAATCCAAACTCGTCGGCAAACTCGGCAAAAACATTTTTTAGTAGGGCGAGGATTCGAAGTTTCGAGTGGCGGGTCAATTGTTGTTCATCCAAATGAAGTGCAAACTGATTTGCTACGTGCTCGTCAATTTCATCCAGGCGACAATCTTCAAGGTCTTTATCGGATAGGAATTTGATCCAACGCTCCCAACGAGCCACGTCATCAATGTGTGAAGTTCTCCTTTGAGTTGATGGAAGCTTCTCCCACCGTTTCCAGAGATCAGACATCGTCGGTAAATCGCCCGACTTGGCAACATTTAGCTTGGCCCGGAACTCGGCACGTTTCCTCTTTGACTCCTCTTTTGGAAGGCGACCTAAGAGCACCGTTAGCTCATTAAATGCCCCGTCTACGGTTGCGGTCCGAACAAGCTCATCATACTTGACAGGGGCGAGTTTGTTCGCCTCACGTTTACTGTTTGTTCCGAGATTAATCTTCTGGTCTAGGCCGTTCAACCGAACCCGCAAGTACCAAGGCCCGCTCTCTTTTCTTTGAATTAATGTGAACTTCATTAGCTACCCCGTTCCATCTCGAACATAGCAGTTTATGGATGTTTTTTATACCCCAAAGTGGGACAAAAGTGGGACAAAACGAATTATTTATCCACAATTGAGCAATTTAACGGTGAATAACCAAAAAGAGAGAATCTGGTTGAAGTACATTTAACCCTTTAAAAATAGGGTTAAAATGAATGGTGGAGCCATGCGGAATCGAACCGCAGACCTTCGCATTGCGAACGCGACGCTCTACCAACTGAGCTATGACCCCACTCGCGACGACGCAGCAGATCCGCGCCGTGAAGGGCGGACATGATGCCGTGATGCCGTCAAAGCGCAAGCCGTTTTCAATCCCGGCAAAAATGGGTTGCCAGCCAAGCGGGCGGCGGGACAAGCTGCCGCTGCACGGATGCCCAATCCCGACTTGAATTCTTCACGACTGCCTCGACTGCTGGCGCTTGGCTTTGCGCTGCTCTTCATCGTGGCGGTGCCGTGGTACTGGGGCGACGGTGGCGGCGAGACGCCGCTGGTGCTCGGGATGCCGCTCTGGGTGGCGGTGAGCACGGCGGTTTCGTTTTTGATTTCATGCCTGACGGCTTGGGCGGCGTTTCGCGCTTGGCCAAGCGGCGGTGATGACGCGGAGGGCGGCTCGTGAGCAACATCCCGCTTGGCCCGGCGGAACTCGGCTTCATTGCCGTTTATCTGCTGTCGTTGATCGGCATCGGCTACTGGGGCATGCGCGCCCGCACGGAGAATTCGCTCAAGGATTTTTATCTCGCCGGCTCGGGCGTCGGCTTCCTCGTCTTGGTGCTGACGCTTTACGCCACGCAGTACAGCGGCAACACACTGTTCGCGTTCACCGGCAAGACGTTCCGGATCGGCTACGCCTGGCTGATGAGTGTGCATTTCATGATGGCGATCATCGTGGTGTATCTGGTGTTCGCGCCGGGGCTGCATCGCTTGGCCAAGCGGGAGACGTTCATCACGCCGGCGGATTATCTGGAGCACCGGTTTCGCCACCGGCCGTACACGGTGCTGGCGTCGATCACGATGGTGGTGGCCATCGGCAATTTCCTGATTGCGCAGCTCAGCGCCATGGGCCTGCTGCTGCAGGGCATGACCACGTTCGACCCGCGGACGGCGTTTGTCGCCGGGGTGATTCTGCTCGCGGTGATCATGCTGGTGTACGAGACGCTCGGCGGTTTTCGGGCCGTGGCGTGGACGGACATGATCCAGGGCGGCATCCTGATGGTGGGCTTCGCGATCTTGCTATTTGTCGTGCTCGACCAGTTCGGCGGCTTGGCCAAGAGCTACGAGGCGCTGAAGGAAACCCGGCCGGACAAGGTGGCCGCACCGGACGCGCTGGGCATCCGCCGCTGGTTCAGCTATATCGTCGTGGTGGGCATCGGCGGCGCGCTGTACCCGCAGGCGATCCAGCGCATTTACGCAGCACGCAGCCAGCGGGTGCTTCGCAACGGCGTGGCGACGATGGCGTTCCTGCCGCTGACGGCGTCGCTGATCGCGGTGCTGGTCGGCGTCACGGCGGCGGCCTCGCCGGAGTTGGCCACGCTGACCGACGCCGACTCCGACCGCGTGTTCGGCGAAGTCTGCCGGATCGTGATGGACGAGTCGCCGTTCCACCGCTGGCTGGTCGTGGTGCTGCTCGCTGCTGTGCTGGCCGCGCTGATGTCCACCGCCGACTCGGTGCTGCTCTCCATCTCCTCCATGCTGACCAAGGACATCTACCACCGGCAGATCAACCCGGCAGCCAGTGAGGCGCGGCTAACGCTGATCGGCAAGTCGATGTCGTGGATTGTGGTCACCATCATGGCCGCCGTGGCGATTTACCTGAACTCACTTGGGGACAACAAACCAACGCTGGTCAAGCTGATGGATATGAAGTTCGACATGCTGATGCAGCTTGGCCCCGGCTTCATCCTCGGCGCGCATTGGCGTGGGATAAAGCCCAGCGCGCCGTTCTGGGGACTCCTTTGCGGGCTAACGCTGGTGTTCGCGCTGTACCCGGCCGGCACGCTGACGAACTGTGGCATCCACGCCGGCATATTCGGCCTCGCGCTCAATTTGGCAGTGGTCGTCGCGATCTCCAAATGGCCGCTTAGCCAAGCGCAACCGCCAAAAGGGTTTGCTTGAATCCTCGCTATTGAAACTGGAGACTCCCCGGACATGAATCGTATTGCTGCACTGTTTCTGCTGCTTGGCCTCGGGGCCAGCGTGTGTGCCAGTGAGTACCGATTCGACCGCACCCAGGATCTCGTTTACAAAGAGATCGACGGCATAAAACTCAGGCTCAACGTCTTCGTGCCGAAAGGTGACGGCCCCTTTCCCGCCGTGCTCGTCGTCCATGGCGGCGCCTGGCGGGCCGGTTCCCGGACCCAACTCACGATGTACGCCAAGAGTCTGGCGCGGCGCGGGTTTTCCTGTTTTGCGATCAACTACCGCCTCGCTCCGAAGCACAAAAGCCCGGCGCAAATCGAAGACTGCCGCGACGCCGTCCGGTGGATCCGCCAACACGCAGCCAAGTACAAGGCCGACCCCAGCCGCATTGGCGCAATCGGCTACTCGGCCGGCGGGCAACTGGTTTCGCTGCTTGCCACGACCGGTTTGGCCAAGGAGGACGACCCGAAGGGTGTCGGCACAAAAATCGTCGCCGCTGTCGCCGGTGGCGCACCGACCGATTTCCGGGCCACCCGCGAAAACTCGAAGGCGCTCTCCTATTGGCTGGGGGGCTCGCGCGGGGAAAAGCCCGAAATCTATGACGCAGCATCGCCTGCCGCTTTTGTCGACAAGGAGGATGCCCCGATTTTCTTTTTCAACGGCTCAACGGACTTGCTTGTGCCGGTGAAGACCCACCGCACGATCGGCTACGCCGGCCCAACCGCCCTGCACGCGGCGCTGAAGGAGGCGGGTGTCGAGACCGACCTGCACGTCATCAAGGGGGCCGGTCACCTTCTCGCCATCTTCAACAAAACCGCGCTGGAGTCCGCCTACGCCTTTCTCGACAAGCACCTCAAGCCACCCGACGAACTCCGGGTCTTCCTGCTCGCCGGCCAGTCCAATATGCAGGGACAGGGCGTCGTCGATTTTGATCATCCGGAATATTACAACGGCGGCAGGGGCATCCTGAAAAACGTGATGAAAAAACCGAAGCGTGCTCACCTCTACAAACACATCGTCGATGACAGAGGCGACTGGGTGGTTCGTAACGATGTCTTTGTCCGGCACCAAACCGGGGACGAATTAAAGACCGGTGGACTGACGATCGGCTTCACCGGCTACGGAGGCAAACACCATATCGGGCCGGAATTTCAGCTCGGCCATCTCGTCGGCGAGGCGTACGACGAGCCGGTGCTGCTCATCAAAACCGCGTGGGGGGGCAAAAGTATCCATAAAGATTTCCGCCCGCCCAGTTCCGGCGGCGTCACCGGCGAATTCTATCAAAAAATGGTCGCCGAATACCGTGAGGCTCTGGTCAAGCTGGGCGATGAATTCCCGCAGTTGGCCAAGCTCAAACCGAAGCTCAATGGCTTCGTCTGGTTTCAGGGCTGGAACGACATGTTTGACGACGATGCCTTAAGGGAGTACGAAGCCAACCTCATCAATCTCGTCAGAGATGTGCGTGAGGAATTCAAGCAACCTGACCTGCCGGTCGTCATCGGCGAACTCGGCAATGGCGGCCCCGATGCCGGTAAAAACATGCTCGCCATTCGGGCCGCACAGAAGGCCGCCGCCAAGGCGCTTGGCCCAAACACGGCGTTTGTGCAAACCACACAGTTCGCCCGACCGGCCAAGGAATCGCCGAACGTCGGCCACGGTCACCACTGGTTCGGCAATGCCGAGAGTTACTTTCTCATCGGCGACGCGCTTGGCCGGGCGCTGCTCAGGTTGACCGCCAAATAATTTCAATATGCCCAAAATGATTAAACAAATGATACTCGCGATCGCGCTCGTGTTCGGTGCGCTTGGCCAAGCGGGGGCGGAGGAGACGGAAAAAACGTTTTATGACCCGGTCGTGAAAAAGCTCGAGGGCTGGACGATCAAGGTCGATCCCAAACTGCTGGAGAAGGAGCACAAAACGTTCAAGGCAAACGTCTTCAAGGCGTTGGCCAACCACCTGCAGCGGATCAAGTTCATCCTGCCGGAGGCCAAGGTGAAGGCGCTGCAAAAACTGCCGATCTGGCTGGATCACCATTACGAGCCGCTTGGCTCGATGCAGTATCATCCCGGCGCAACGTGGCTCCGCGCCAACCGGCACGACCCGAGGCTCGTGAAGCATGTGCACATCCCCCAGGCCAAGGCGCTGCTCAGCCGCGGCCAATGGGCCAAGCACCCGTATGTCATCCTGCACGAACTCGCGCACGCCTATCACGACCAAGTGCTCGAAAACGGATTTCAAAACGAGGGCGTCCTCGACGCCTACAACGAAGCCAAGGCCAACGGCATCTACGAGAAAGTGCTGCTCTACACCGGCCGAACGGTGAAGCATTACGGCCTGACCAACCAGATGGAGTATTTTGCCGAGTGCACCGAGGCGTACCTCGGCGTGAACGACTTTTACCCGTTCGTCCGCGCCGAGTTGAAGGAACACGACCCACGGATGTTTCAGCTGCTGAAAAAAATCTGGGGCGAGGTGAAGTAGCGCTTGGCCAAGCGCGGAGGACTAGGCACTGGCGAGTCCGCAATCAGGCTGTAAGCCTGAGTCTGTTGAACACCCCTTACAGCAACTCTGTTTATCTGAGGGGGTCATGAAGGGTTGAAATTGGGGTTGGCGAG
>JACKQG010005685.1_pt1 | contig 13580 bp, 21 predicted proteins | sample 8237621 | NCBI WGS metagenome assembly JACKQG01 (sample SAMN15677084, study PRJNA649215) | marine metagenome | biome: marine; feature: Black Sea; material: saline water; isolation source: suspended particulate matter (SPM) from the Black Sea western gyre | collected 2013-06-09/2013-06-10 | depth...
CAGAAATCAGAAATCCTTGATCGCCTGTGTGCTCCATTGCAGCCAATCGCACCGCGTGCAGAATTGTATAATATCGCCTTGGTGGATGCGCGGCTAATTGCCCAGTTAAAAGCGGAGCAAGAACAGGTGAAAATAATCCAAGACATTTCGAGGAATGACAGGCTTTTATTGGAAGCGATGTTATGGAGACCTGAAAGGATGTTAGATGCCATACATACAAAAAGAGATTAAATTGATGCGCACCCTGAAACGTAGACACGGTGCTAAAAAGGGAGAACGAATTTATCACGCGATGCTGAACAGCAAGGAACACGAGGAAAACTTCGGGGCGCGAAGCAAACGCGAGCGTAATAGTTCACCCAAGAAAAATCCTAAGAAAAAGAAAAAACCACGTGGACACAAAAAATGATTGCCGGTAATTCGTAATATGCCAATAGAACCCATTTCAAACTTTATCGCTGGCATTAAAGCCGCCAGTGGATATACACCTCTAAAAAATGTATCGGCGTCAGAGATTATCAACTTCGACGATTGAAGTAGCAAACCTCGAAGCAAAACTGGACATGGAAATAGCAAAGATTAAATTGTTCATGCACCGTCGAGGGCGGACGAATTTTGAGACAGTGCAGGATGTTAGCTTATGGGGAGTAAAATATGGCATGGGTGTTGTGCAATCAACTACGATGCAAGACCCCAGTCCGTTGGGGTAGGATGGATTAATGATTAAATATTTGAAATATTTGAGATATGTAATCAGGCACAAATGGTATGTATTGATTGAGTGTTGGGGATATGGACGATTCTGGCAAGGTATCACACATGACTGGTCGAAATTCTTACCCTCTGAATGGTTTCCATATGCTCGATATTTTTATGAGGAATACCCCAATGCACCGGAGATTTACCATCAGCAACCAGGTTATACAGGTTTAACAAGGCAAAATGTAGAATCTCAATTTGATGTGGCCTGGCTCCATCATATCCATCATAACGCTCATCATTGGCAACACTGGGTATTAATTCAAGATGAGGATGATGATAAAGTTTTGCCAATACCTCGAAAGTATCTTATTGAGATGCTATGTGATTGGAAGGGTGCTGGCAAGGCGCAAGGCACGCCTGATACTATTGCATGGTACGAGAAGCATAAAGAGAAAATGATTATGAATGAACATTCGAGACGGATGTTGGAGAATATGTTATATGAGAAAACGCAAACAGTTGAAAGAAAAAATCTGGGCAGGTGATGGAATAGGTAGACAGCGTAAGGGGGAGTCAGGCGCGAGGATAGCCCGCCCCCTCGTCGGCAGGACATCAACTTCGGTTGATGAGACCGGATAAGAAGGGCGTTAGGTGCGCACGCGGTGCGATTCGCACGCACGCGGAAGGTTTCCCGCTGTAGTGAAGCGCACACGCGAAGTGGAGACACACGGCGTAGCCGAAGGCTACGCCTGTGTGCTCCATCGGCTTCGCCGGTGCGACTTCAGCGGGATAACACCGCGACAGTGCGAACGCCTTCCGCAAAATTTCATTTATGCCATATATCCAAAAAGAAATCAAATTAATGCGCACACTCAAACGCAGGCATGGAGCTAAAAAAGGGAATCGAATTTACCACGCGATGTTGAACAGTAGAGAACATGAGGAAAACTTTGGGGCGCGGAGCAAGCGGGAGCGTGGGAAACCAGAAAGCCAGAAAGCCAGAAAGCCAGACAACCAGCAAAAGAGAAAAACCAAACCACGTCAGAGACGAGCAAGGAAAGGAGGTTGCAAATGAAAATTTTAATGAAAGGTTATAATCCTGTTTGGGTTTGCGCTGTTCTGTTTTCTATTTTCCTAACGGTATTACCAGTGTCCCATTGGGACAGAATAGTAAAACCTTACTTCAATCAATTGCAATTCATTGGCATTAGTTTATATCTTGTGGGGGGCTTCGTGTTTAACTGGACAGAGCGCGGTGGAGTATTAGACCGCTGGTGTTTCACTCTTTGCTTGTTGGGGTGTTTGACGTTCTTTGCAGCGAGTGGTATTCTTTATTTTTCATTGGCAATTTAAGGAGTTTTTATGAATGAGAAAAAAGACACAAACTTCGGCAAAACGATTTTAGACTTAGCAAGGGAAACTTACGGTGATGATTTCATGTTCAATCAATGTACGATTCATGCGTATGGCGAAGGACAGTTTACCGTGACATTTGACATACATGAAAAGATAGAGATGGTGGAAGGCGGAAGGCGTTGGCGCTTTGCAGCCAATCGCACCGCGTGTAGAAGCCCAGAACCCGCGGAGATGTCGAACTTTGAGAAACTTTCAAATCTCGCAAAACACAGAGGCGGTGATTAAAATAAGTATGAGAATTATGGTTGGAAATATTGGCTCGGGCAAGTCTTTGATAGCAAGCAAATTTGCCCAGAGAGGCGATGTTGTCTACAACAATGACGCTGTCACCCGAATGATTGGCGGTGGACAATACGGGCTATATGATACGCAAAAGAAGGAAATTTATCGCGTCGCGGAGGAAACCACTATAATTACCGCGTTGTCTAATAATTTTCATGTGGTCATTGACCGTACCAATATGGACAGGAAACGGCGGGAAAGATTTATAGAGATTGGCAAGAAGTATGCTAAAGACATTATAGCTTATGACTTCGGGGAAGGCACGAATAAAGGGCGTGATAGGAGAATTAAAAACGGTTATGGTGTACCTGCGTCTGTATGGCAGGAAGTATTTGAGTTCATGAAACAATCTTATGAGGAACCAGCCCTTAATGAAGGATTTACCGAAATAATCGAAATGCCCCAAAAATATAAATTTCATGCCTTCGATTTCGATGGTACTATTGTGGAAAACAAGTTTCCAGATATTGGTGAGATTCTTGATGGAACGGTTAATAGACTTAACAAGTTATTTGACGAGTTATCAAATATCATCATTATCTGGAGTTGTCGGAGCGGTGATTATGAGGCACAAATGCGAAAGTGTTTACTTGATAATCGGATACCATTTGATTTTATCAATGAGAACCCTATGGTTGATTATGGCGGCAGAAAGATTTTTGCCCATGAATATTACGATGATAGGAATGTCTCATGCCAATAGAACCCATCTCAAACTTCATAGCTGGCATCAAAGCCGCCAGTGGATACACACCACTAAAAAACGTATCGGCTTCAGAGATTATCAATTACGACATTGATGATTATGGGCGGCTAGTAAAGCGACGAGGATATGAACGGATGAATAGTGTTGCATTGCCTGCTACGCCTAAGTCACTGGTACGTGCTTATTACCGCACCACTGGTTTGGGCTCGAGGGAGCATCTTATCGTCGCGTGCAATAAGGCGACGGGGGTGTGGTATTGGAATGGGTCGGCGTTTGTTGAGTTAAAAAGTTCCTCTCATTCACCTCTGACTTCTCTTGACTTAACAGGTGGGCGAGATGCCCGTATGGGCTATGCCGTGTATGGTGGGCGGTTATTCATGGGGAATGGTTCGGCTAATTTCCTGTTAGGCTCTTATCAGTTTCGGATAAAGATTTCAGGAGCCGTGCCACTTGCCTACATGCACGGGCTTGATAAACCATCGGTACCATCGGGTGCGGTGGTTGCAGGGGGTGCCCTTGAAGCATCGAAGTATTACGGCTATGCGTATACCTACGAAAACAATACCGACAGTATAGAATCAGAGGAATCCAACCGCACAGTAGAGGTGACAACGGGGGCTAACAAAACCGTTAATCTGTCCTCTATTTCTGTAGGAGCTGACAAACAGGTAACGCGAAGGAAAATCTATCGCACAGCGGCACAGTCTACGGAGGCAGCGGCGGGGGTTGCCCAGTTGTATTATTTGCATACAATCTTGGATAACGCGACAACGACATGGACAGATAATGGAGGGACGGCATTAAGTACGACCATCCTCCCAAGCGATGACTGGGCGGCACCGAGTTTCTGGCATTATATTCTTGGGGATGCCGGAATGTTGTGGACAGCAGATGACAATGATAGTCAGTTAGGTTTCTCGACCTTCGACGCCACAGGTGCCCCTGTACTTGATGGCTTTCCAGGTGCAAATATTTTAAGAGTAAATCCCGATGATGGCGATATTATTACGGGAATGTCGCGGTCATCGGGCATTAACCAGAGGTTCATTTTTAAACGAAATAGTGTTTACATTCTTTACGGAAACACGGTCAGCCAGATGCAGATAGCAACCCGTCCGGCGATGGGGTGCGGCTCGCCGTGGTCGATTGCAACCATATCGGTGGGCGGCATTGACCAAACATTTTATTTAGGAACAGACAAACAAATTTGGTCAGCTTCACTTGGGGGCATCCAACCGGTTTCCCTTGATGTGAACCCTATTCTTGCAGATATTCCTGAAAGTCGTTTTGAGCAGGTAATGGGATGTGAATACTTTAACAAATATCTTTTAGCATTTCCGAGCGGAGATGTCGAAAACAACAGAATCCTTGTCTATGATGGAAACAAGCGGAATTGGATTATGTATGATTTGGCAACCAACTGGCTGAGTTGGTGGCAAGGAGAGGAATCAACCGATGCGGACAAAAACCGTCTAATCATGGCAGAGAGTGGGGCGGCTTATGTCGATTATGTGTTTACCGATGCTAGCGGCGATGATATTACAGATGACAATGGGAATGACATCACGGCGTCATATAAGACAAACACCTTTTATATGCCAGAGGAAAGCATCGTAACGGGTGTACATATCTATGACTTGACGGGGTCAACTTATTCGGTGCGAGTGGATTCCGTGAGCGAAAGCGGAGTGGGCACAGGAACAACGCACACAGGATTTGCGCCTTCTGCACGGAATAATTACAGATGCGGAGTTTTTGAACGGGGAAGAGGCTTCTCTGTGTATTTCGCTACCACTTCAGAAACGTCCATCGTTGAACGTATAGCGATAGAGTGGAGAAAAACTTAAAATAAACTCATTTGCCATGTTCCATTGAGGCAGAGAAAGTCATTGATTTTGTTGAGGACGCCTTCTGGATCCTTATGAAGTTCGTCCTCCCAAATGATTAGGCAATCGAAACCAATTTGTTTCCACTGGTCAATCAAGTCTTGACCGCGATTGTGGAGTTCATTGCGGTGCCAATAAATACCGTGATGGTAGATAACTTTCCGAGTTTTCTTAACTGGCTTAACGATAAAATCTGGATTGGTACTCTGTCCATTAGGAAGCCGACGCCAGAAAGTGCCATCACCTGTGAACTGAACATTGGAAGGAGTAAGCTGCAAGATTATAAACTCTGGGGTGTTAGGTGCATCATTTCCCCATATCTCCTTCATTCTTTCGTATTGTTGTTTCCGATACCGGGGAGATTCCCACCGCTTGTACATTTGTTTGCTGACTGCTTGTGAGATTTTCTCTCGATATTGGGGGGATTCCCATTTTTTTTGAGAGATATGAGACATTTTTTGGCGGAATTCGGCTGTAGTGCAAGCAGATTGGATTTTAGCAATCATTCTTGTTCGCCATTCAGGATTTCCCCAATACTCCTTCATGGCCTGGGATTGTTTATCCTTAGCCTTACGAATGCCAGAAGTCATGGCAGCCCTCTTTTGAGGGTCCTGCCAGTTCCTTTTGGATATTTCGGAACGTTTGGCTCTGGCTTCGTTAGTTTGCGCCTTTTGCTTGTTAATTGCACTCATTTTTTGGTGATATTCGGGATTTTCCCAGAGATTCTTGACGGAATCGCTTATTCTCTTTTGCACTTCAGGACGTGCGGTTATCTCTCTGTTCTGTTCTGCTATTTTGTGTCTATATTCCGGGTTTTTATATTTAACCTTAACTGCATCACTTTCGTTTCGGATAGGAATACCACATCGCCTACACCAATCCAGTATGGTAGTTGGCGAAGTACCTAATTGTTTAACAATTTCGCAAGAACTTAACTCTTCATCAAGATACATTCGGCATAGTAGTTCTTCGATAGGTTCGCCAAATTGAATTTCAATTTTCAGCATTTTTGAGGTTTTCTTTATTTCGGCCATTGGTTGCTCCTCTTACTTTAACACCAGGAAACGCATTACGCAAAATCTCGATGATAACTGCGGTACAGCTTTTATATTCAGCATTGGCTTTCGCTTGTATTTCATCCCATAGTTCATTGGGTATGCGTAATAGTAATTTGTGATATTTTGTTTTCATATACAAAGTATATCACAAGAATATATAAATGTCAAGCAAAAAGAGAGAATAATAATGCACAAACCAGGATTTATTCCTTATGATTTAGTAACAATTGCCACATCAGCGACTGCTGAACAATTGTCAAGTGCATCAGTGAACAACAATGTTACGGTAATCGCTTCTCTTAGCAATGGCGTGAGCATTTTTGTGGGATTTGACAATACCGTCACCAATACAAAATATTACATAGAATTACAAGCCGGTGACAGTGTTGAGTTGCTCGTGGATAACGCAGACCAGGTTTGGGTGTATGCGACATTTACAGCCGAAACACATAACTTTTCTTATGCAATATTTTAGCAAGCGGAATGGAATGCACAGCGGAACGCTTCGGCGTTCGCTCGTCACACCGCGCTGCGCGGAAGGCTTTGCGCTGAAAAGCGCGCAATAGCACCGCGAAGGAATACAGAATCATGATGACTATAGCACGAGCTAATAGAGGAATGTTGCGAGAGCAACCGGATATTGCTATCAATGAAACCGCCGAGGTTGGCGGTACCACAATAGTAGACCTTAGTAGCGTAAATAAAAGATACGTGCTACGTGGTCTTACGCTTAAATCGGACGACCCAGGCTTAGGCAATACTATAACAATCGGTTTAGTAAAACTTGTTGGTGATATAGAGGTGGAGGTAGACAACTTTGTGATTGACCAAGATAATGACCATGAATATCAGGAGCTCACAGATATGTTTGGTGAAGGCCCTATATACGGGGACATAATAAAAGTCACGGCAACATCTAGTGCTGGGAGTATTGGAATAACAGGCCAATACTCTTATGCAATGGGATAAGGAGAACAAAATGAGCTGGATTGATGATTTGCGAAATTTTATAGGAAAACCTGGTGGCACGCATCTTAGCGCGGCGAAATCTATTATTGATGCAATTGGACATGACGGCACCTCAGCATTGGACACAGGTATAGACGGCAAACTGGGAACACCAGCGGGGGCGGATGTATCGACGGATATAGCAGCTATAAAGGCAGAGACCGCGACCATCGTTGCTGACACTAATGAATTGCAAACAGACTGGGTCAACGGCGGGCGACTTGACTTATTGGTAGATGGTATCAAAGCTATAACAGATGCACTACCTGATGCGGGTGCATTGACTACGATTGATACAAACGTTGATGACATTGAAACCGATACCAACGAGCTCCAGACTGACTGGACAGATGGTGGTCGGTTAGATTTGATATTGGATGCCATCGCCGACGCTGTTGCAGCAGGTGCAGGCACGACGGGAACAGCAGATGCAGGTTCTACGGCTGGTATGCTACGGGATGCAGCGCGTACCGAAGCGGATGACTATTGGAATGGTATGATGCTCATTATGGAAAGTGGTGTTAATGCTGGCTTAGCGCGAGTGATTGTGGATTTTGTGGCCGCTACTGATGATGCACTGGTTGAACCTGACTTTCCAAATGTTATTGGAGCGGGTGATGTTTATACCATCTTGTCGCGTGCGCAGTTTGCTACTATTATTATTGGTAATAACAACGCTGATAACGTGGCAGACACCTCCAACGTTGTCGCAAACGTCAATGGTTCTGTGCTTGAAAGAATAGAAGGCTTGCAGGGAACCGCCTTTGACCCGACGACAGAGTCGCTGGCCGTATTACATGATGACCATATCACGCAGATAACAGCGGGAAGGATGGCGGAGTTAGATGCGGCGAATCTGCCGGCAGATGTAGACGCCATCCTCGTTGATACCGGAACAACTATTCCTGCCACCCTTACTACCATTGATACGGTAGTGGACGCAATCAAAGCTGTTACGGACGCCCTTCCAGACGCAGGTGCATTAACTACTATCGATACCAATGTAGACGACATTGAAACTGACACCAATGAGTTACAAACCGACTGGACAAACGGAGGTCGTTTGGATCTTATCGTCGATGAATTGACGACTCAAGGCGATACTAATGAAACCAAAATAGACACTATTGATACGGTAGTGGACGCAATCAAAGCTGTTACTGATGCTCTGCCTGATGCAGGTGCGTTGACAACTATCGACACTAACGTCGATGACATTGAAACGGATACAAATGAACTTCAGACTGACTGGACAGATGGCGGGCGCCTTGACCTTCTCATCGATGCAATTAAAGCAAAGACTGATAATTTGCCTACTGACCCCGCAGATGAAAGTCTACTTGAAGCAGCAATAGCTACAAGCGAGGGGAATGTCCGCGGCGCTGATGGCGATACCCTGGAAACATTATCCGACCAAATGGATGCGTTGGATATTGGTGTTGTGAAGGCAAGCGTTGCTGTAACTATCAACGCGACAAATGCAGGTGAAACTAATGTGTTTAATCTTGCAACAGCAGGACATGTATATCAGGTCAGACATCTCAGACTTAAATCTGCTGACCCGGGGGCAAATACCATAGCTGTAAAACTATACGAGGAAATCAACGATGTTCAGACTGTGGTTGATACCTTCACCATTGATACAAACAATTATGGTGATTATCATTCAGCCACGGATATGTTTGGCATTCCCGACATTGACGGTGAAAACCTAAAGGTGACAGTCCAAGCAAGTGCTGGTGGCCCTTACGCGATCACTGGGCAGTACGTGTACAGTGATGTAACTGTGGGATAATAAATATGTGTGACTGCGGTACGCCTTTCGCGTAAAAAGGAACAACACTATGAATTGGGTGGAATATTTAAAGAGATTTGTAGGGCGTAGTGGTGGAACTCAATTGGCAACGGGCAAGTCCATAGTTGATGCCATTGGTCATGATGGCACTGACGCGTTGCCTGCCGGCACATTGACAACAATTAATGCTAATATTGCATCTGCTGAAGGGAATATCCGTGGTGCTGATGGCGACACCTTAGAGACAATATCTGACCAGATTGATGTAGTACAATCATCAAGAGATTTTTGGTCAGCAGCTTCACCTACTGTGACAATTTCTGCTACACAGGGTACAATTGCAATAATACCAACGGTGGTAATCCCTACTGGTACTCATGGAATACCAGTAGGCGCAACTATCGACTGCGTGCATATTCTCGCTAAATGGCGGCAAACTGAGGATACATCTGGTGTTGATAACGCGATAGATAATACTGCTGCAGTCATGAAGATACAAGTGGATGATAGCGGAGACACCGGTTGGCTTGATGCTTATTCGTTTGCTGATAACTCTTATTTCGTCGATGGTGATGTATATAGTTTCGGTGCTGGTGATATGATCGAGGGAATAACGGATATAAAGGCAAGGGTGGACGCTATGGATACTTATGATATTCAGTTATTAAATGCTGAATGCGATGCTGATAATTTAATCCTCAGAGATTTTCAATGGGGATTGAGGATTTCGTGGCATTGATTAAGCCTTAATCCCGGACCTGGGGATAATAATGTTATATGATCTGCTGAAAATCGACATACAAAGGATATTTTGGATGCTTGGCTTTTACCGAAGGGCAAGCGTATCATTATTTATGATACCAAGTAGTTATGAGCCGGTGCCCTCGATTATTCCTACTATTATGCAGATGAAATAAATATTTTAAGGAGAAAATAATGGCGATAGATTTTGATAATACAAGCCCATGGCAGGATATAGTGCCGTGCAATGTGGCACCGGATGGTACTGTCACGAATGTAGGTAGTCCTACTCGCGACGGTTCAGCAGGTAGGACAATGGTGCGCATTCCCAAGTTCTGGGTGAAAGCTGATGAGATGAAGGTTATTGCGGGAGTGGAGTGGAAACAAACGTTGGACGAGTGGGAGCGCCGGGCGGAGGCCATCTCTGGTGACGGGATACATAGTTACAAATGGTACATATCACCCGTGTCAAGGCCGGGCTTTGAGGTCCACCCGGCTTTTAATCAACGTATAGTAAGCCCTCCTGCAGACTACATTTATGTTGCGGCTTACGAAGCGACGTTGATGGATGATGCAGGAACACTGAAGCTCGACAGCAAGACCGGAGAGCAACCCTGGACGGGATATTTGACTGATGTGAAAGATGGAATGCTTTCATTAACATTCAATTCGGGCTCAACGGAATTCACGGTTGGAGAAACCTTGACGGGTGCCACTAGCGGTCATACAGGCGATGTTGTAGATTATGACGTCAGCAGTGGAACGTGGGGTGGTGGAGACGCTGCTGGTACAGTATATTTGAAACAGGCTTCAGGAGCATTCCAAGCGGAGGATTTGAATGGTTCGACGGGCGGGGCTAATATGGCTTCTGCTACTGGAGCGGGAACTGGGGTACATTTAGATATTGAGGAAGCTCGAACCTATGCAGAAAACATTGGTACCGGTTGGGGGTTGATAAATATTCATACATTGTCCGCAATTCAATTGCTGTTCATGATTGAATATGGCAATATGGATTCGCAAAGTGAAGTCGGCAAGGGAATTACGGATAAAGCCGGTGGTACCGGTTTTGCTGGGGAGGAATGCGGAGCAGACGACATTGATAATCAACTTGGAACTAATGGCACGGGGTCGGGAACGGGTACCGACGGTTTAACCCCAATCGCCTATCGGTGGATGGAGAATATTTGGGGTAATGTTTGGAGTTTCGTCGAGGGTTATGAAGCCGTTGATGCGGAATACAGAATACTAAAGCGAGCCGGTGGATGGACTAACCCTGGGCCATCAGCCTGGGGTGTTAACGATTATGAGACCTCAGTGGCAACTCCGATTACGACTAATGGATATGTTAGCAATATCGTATTTGAAGATTTACTTAAATATCTATTGATTGCATCAGTAGTGGCAGGTGCTTCTACTACCCACATACCAGACTATTGGTATGCTCATGTTGCTGCAGCGGCAAATATCGCGCTCGCTGGCGGCCATTGGTATCGTGGCGCGTATGCGGGGCTCGCGGATCTGACTTCGCATAGCGATGTGGCGAGTTCGCGTCGCGAGCTCGGTGCGCGCGCGGAGGCGATTTTTTAGCTTTTAGAGCTTGGGTAACATGTATCGCACTCACTGGCAGCAATTGGAATAATGGCACGAATGCGGGACTCACGAATCTGAATTCGAATAACGATGTGACGAATTCGAATCGCAATATCGGTACGCGCACGGAGCTCAGGATGTTTTCTGGGGAAGAAATATTCTATGAACAACATGTTGCCCACACCGTACTATGTATGGTGGAATATGCTAAAAACTTAAAATGAGATTAGTATTGAATAAAGAACATCTCGTAAATATTCCCCTATTTTTTATCATGAAACGACATGGTAATTTATTTGAAAAGATTGTTAAGTACGAAAATATTCAACTTGCTCATGAAAGGGCAAAGAGAGGAAAATCACATTACTCTGAAGTAAGAATGGTGGAATCTGACCCTGATAAATATCTCAAGCGAGTGCAACTATCTTTGATTGAGAAGACTTTCAGTACCTCGAATTACAAGGTTTTCAAAGTGTCAGTTCCAAAAGAAAGGGAAATATCCAAATTGCCTTACTATCCCGACCGAATAGTACAACACGCGATTATGAATGTGCTCCGTCCGATTTGGGATCCGATTTTCATTTATGATGTGTATTCAGCAATTCCCGGGAAAGGAATTCATCGAGCTATTTTTAGACTAAAAGATTTCTTGAAAGATAAAGAGAATACCAGATTTTGTCTCCAATTTGATATTAGCAAGTTTTATCCATCAGTTAGCCATGATATTTTGCTTGAGTTGATAAAACGCAAGATAAAATGTTGTGATACCTTATGGCTTTTGGGTGATATTGTGTATAGTCCGCCGGGCGTGAAGGGCATTCCAATTGGCAATTTTACTTCACAATATTTTGCGAATATATATCTCAATTGGTTTGACCATTACCTTAAAGAAAAATTACGAATGCCTTATTATATTAGATATGCAGATGATGGTATTCTTTTAGCAAGTAATAAACAAAGGTTACAAAATGTTCAAGAAGCAATAGAACTTTACTTAGCAGACAATTTAAATTTAAGTTTGAATCCAAAAACACAAATTTATCCTGTTGGTAAACGAGGAATTAACTTCTTGGGCTATAGAACTTTTAGGAATTATGTCTTACTTAGAAAAGAATCGGCAAAACGGTTCAAGCAGAAAATAAAGACAATCAAAAAACATTGGAATCGAATGCCTCCTCGACATATCATCAGTTCAATTATGTCTCATGTAGGTTGGTTGAAGCATTGTAACGGTTATAATTTAATTCGGGTACATATTCTTGAGGATGCTCAGGTTATGGAAATCATAGATAAATCTGCAAACCGGTTAGGCATCGAAAATCCGTTGGAGAAACAATATTCGGTGGTTTCAAATGCAATATAAACGATTCAGTGATTTTGCTGAAGAACCTGAGTTGCTAAATGGAAGCAAACTTAAAATAGAGGAAATACTAAACAAAGAAATCTTAATCGTGGGTTACAAAATAGGCGATAGCAAATTCCATAAAAGCAATAGTTCTAAATGTCTAACTTTGCAGTTCGAATTGGACGACGAAAAACACGTAATCTTTACAGGTTCAAATGTTCTGATCAACCAAATCGAACGATACAAAAAGGAAATTCCCTTTCTGGCTACAATAAAAAAGATAGATAAATATTTCTCATTTACTTAGAACGCGGAAGGTCCCGATGCTCGGGACACCGCGCAGGAGGTTAAAAAATGGCTTATATTTTGAGATTAGACGACATATTAGTTCCCGGTGACATAGCAAAACCGATAACAATTTCCGTATCGTTGGTTGATGACGCTACTGCAGAAATAATAGCGCGTGAGGATGTTACTTTTGATGGCAATATTACACTAGCGGAGGCAAAAGCAACAGTACGGGAGTGGGCTGCTCCTTACGTAGAAAGAAAGCAGAAGCAGATTGCAGCATCAACTATCATCGGTCTGGAATTTCCATTTGAGGAACCAGTTTAACAATCTGTCCGGCAATCCTTGATATGATAGCATACAGAGAGGAAACCATAAAATTCTATACGACTATCCGCCTAAACGACAGCACCGCACCCGGTGCAATAACAACAGTTGAATTCCAAATCAGGCAGGACGATAGACAGATTACTCAACCAGTGGCAATGACGCAGGATACCGGGACAAGGTATTATGCGTCGTGGACGGTTCCTGTGCGGCAAGATTTCGGGCAGTATTTTGTCGTTGTGACGGCAACTGTGGATGCAAGCGCATGGGAAAAGGTTATTGAGACGATTGAGATTCGAGAGAACATCGAAGCAATGATTTTAGATATGTACATAAGGTCACTCGCGGTGCAACATGAGAAGTATTGATAAACATTACGCGGTGCGATTGGCTGCAATGGAGCACACAGGCGATCAAGGATTTCTGATTTCTG
>JACKQG010005686.1_pt1 | contig 13580 bp, 13 predicted proteins | sample 8237621 | NCBI WGS metagenome assembly JACKQG01 (sample SAMN15677084, study PRJNA649215) | marine metagenome | biome: marine; feature: Black Sea; material: saline water; isolation source: suspended particulate matter (SPM) from the Black Sea western gyre | collected 2013-06-09/2013-06-10 | depth...
CTATTGTTTTGTCTGCATCCATAATTACAAAATAGCTACCGTCATCATGGATTCCTACATCATCACCAGTGAAATCGACAAACTGGAATCCTTCATTAGGTGTGACTTGTATATCAACTTCTGTGTCTTCAGGGTAGGTTGTTTCTCCTGCCGGCGCTACTGAGCCGCTTTCTGCTGGAAGTGCAAGGGTAGTGAGCATGAAAACTTCCTCAAATGTAGCTATCAAACCTTTATCTGAATCAATAGTGACAGTAATACTTTCCTCTTCAGATATAACATCACCTGTCCAACCAACAAATGAATTATTGTCGGTGTCAGGTGTAGCCGTAAATGTTACTTCACTACCATCATCAAATGTGCCTCCCGCTGGTGAAACTGTCCCATCACTTATGACATCTATGTTTACTTCCCAAGTTTTTACAAAGTGAGCAACCACTAAAGATTCATCGTGCGTTATAGTAAAGTTAATGGGACTTTCTGGTGGTAATGCAGCAGCATCCCGACTCCACTTATCAAAACGGAACCCGTCATTAGGGGATGCGTATATCTGAACTACATTGTACGGGTCATGGTAAGTTGTCCCTGAGGGCTGGATTGTTCCAGGCTTGCCTGCAGGATGATTAGTAAAAACTTCAGTCTGGAGAGACCACGGTAGCAAGTCGAAAATCGCTGTAATAGTAGAATCTTCAAGTAAAAATATTGAGCCGTTCAGTTGGTCACCATCGGGTTCAAGCGAAACTAATTCACTCCCTTCAAATCTTGGTTCAAGTAACCGGTGTCCTGCATTAACACTGATGCTAAAATGGATTATCTGACCTGCATTGTAAGTGCCGCCTGGGACGGGTGGGTAGGTGAAATCGGGGAAATTGCTTTCCCAATAACCCTCGAAAAAATAATCATAAAGTTTCACTAAAGCATCTAAGCCGAATCCACCAGCAACGAGCGTGATAAACGGATTAACCACGATACCAAAAAGCCCTAACGCCAACGTAGCAATTAAGCCCAACATTGCGCCGATAAGATAGGTAGCAGCCGCCGCAGCATTTGGTATGTTACCAGATTCAATCGCGGCGAACATCCCAGGGGGGTCTAGTACATCAATGTCAATAGAGCCAGCATCCCAGTTGGGGTACATGTCACAAGTTAAAGAAACTTTTGGTGGAGAGCATCTGTCACCATATTGAATAATTGCTTCCAACATGACATCCCAGGCTTTGATTCCTTCTGCAGGATATTTCCTGATGCTAGACCAATAAATATCAACAGCCTTATCCATAATTGCTAATAAATCATCACACGGAGGCGAAAGTTCTAAACGAGCTTCTAGCGCTTCTAACAATTCCCATGTTTCTGTTCCAGATTCTTTCATCATGAGATTACTCCGATAACTCGTGGTGCCCCCCCAATCTTCGGGTGACTCAGTTCCAGTTTTGCTCCAATATCAACATCAATCTTTGTCGGTTGAGTTTCATAAGTTCCTTGTGCGTCTTTCACTCGGTATGTGAATAATCCGTTCTGTTTAGGTAATTTGGCAAGTATTCCGCCTGTCCTGATTCGTACAAACCTAATTTTAGCCCAGTCGTTAGTTTCTTGCTGCTGATAAACACTGTCTGCAGTTTTTAGGACTAATCCTTCTTTGACGACTTGTTTTAGGCTGTTGATTGTATCTGTGAACTTTTGTTTTGTATCTGCTACTCGCGTGTGAATCACATTGCTGAAAAGACTTTCAGATAATCGCCAGCGGGTGAGTTCAGTAACACCTGTTAAATCAACCCCTTTGTATTTTAAAACGGTAAGAATAATTACCTTTTTCTTAGCTGGCATAGTTTCGGTATCGATCACAATATCATCATGTTCTTTCAGCATCTTTGTGAAAAGTTCTTCATACTCAGTCGTCACATTATTTCTGTCATCATCCGTGAGCTTAATTTTGCCATCAACCTTTTCAGCCAGTATCCGTGTCCCATTCTCTTTAGACTGTAGCATTATAGTGCGCTGTATTCGCTCTTTACCCCATTCCTCCCAAACATTAGCAAAAGATTTGCGCTCATCAAGCTCAAAACGCACTGATGGCTTCATAACATGGATTTCTGTGTCTTCAACTTGCTGAAACACATTATCTGCTGCTACATAAAGGTTATTTAATTTATCACCTTTAAAGTGAAATGCCTTCAAGTAATTAGTATCAATGAGCACTTTAACTTCACCAGTTTCTACAATCTCTTGGTCAAAACCGACAGAGTTTCCTTTCGCAGGGATTTCTCCTGCAACATCAAACAGCTTCTCTTCATCTGGGCTGCCATATTGAAATCTCCCCACATAATTATTCTTGAAAATTAAACAAGTAAACGGTGATTTAATCATGAGGACAAACCATTCATGGTCTTCAGCTGCCCGATTCAGAAGCGAAAAGTCAGTCGTTTTTACAGCAGCTTCACTTTTTGTTAAAACTGGCAAGCAAGTAGAGTTGCAAGGCGAAGCTGTCGGTGAACAAGGTGAACATACCTCAGTCAACATTTGCCCATTGGCACCAAATGTCATTTTCAGTAGTTTAGCGTTTACTAATTTATCTCGCAGATGTTTAGCTTCGTCGCCTTCTTTCATCCAGTAATGATATTCCTCCGAGATATTATCACGAATCACTTCAGGTAAAGCTGATTGTCCATCTGGAGGCATCCAGCCCAGTTTAACTGCCCGTTTAGATAGAACATACGGGGTGGGGTCATCTGCATACCATGCCATCCACACATTTTTCTCTGGCGTTATATTCCAAACATCATTAAGAAGTCGAACTACATAACGTCCGTTGAATATTTTACCACCGCTATCAAAGTATTCATGAAATTCAGGCTTCGAGGCCCCCCATTCTGTTATTCCCTCATCTATTATCAAGAACGTTCCCTCATGCTCTTTTGTGGCACCTATTTCACCAGGTTTTGTTACTCCAACAAATGACATCCACTCAATGGGCTCTTTTGCTTTCTCATCATGTACTCGCCTTTCAAGGGTTTCAACTACAAGTTTGGAGGGAGAACTAAGTGGTTTTAAATATGTGTTGCCACTGTCTACTGAGTATCCAGAAAATACTTTGCGTGCTTCATCTAATGTATCTACATCAAAATCAATTTTGCCTTCTTTCTGGATGTTCTCAGTCCAACCAACGAGCCAGTCATTGTCTAACTGTCGCCTGACATCAAAGTGCGCTGATTTCCCACGGCAATGCAAATGTCGCATGACCTTGAGCTTCTTGCCATGTTCTGGATAAGTGAGATATGGGTCTTCTTTGATGCGTTCTTGGGTGATGGGATTACACATTACTACAGGTTTGGACATCGGAATGCGGCGAGGGAACGACGGAAGTGTCTTTGGAAAAGTTTCGCCTTTATCAGGGTGGATTCCCCCCAATGTGATATGAGGTTTAAATGCCCATGTTGTATCATCTTTCTGACGCAACCTGTCAACCAATTTTACTAAGGCAGGTGGAACACTGCCGGAGAGGACAACCGTGTTGCCTTCTTCTCCGAGTAATTCTATCTTGTCGGCAATAAAATCGAATGATTTAGTATCCGCCAATTGCTGCGAAATCTCTTCAATGATATTCATGTCGCTTACCTGTTTATACAACGCAATTGTAAGATGAAGCCCGGTTGCACCACAGGGTGTTATTTCTTCTAACCCCATTTTCTCTTGAATCTCATTAACCCACTTGCCATCCACTGGATTCTGTATGAAGCTTGCTACAAATATCTCAACGTTTTCACTGAAGGTGTGGATATTCGATTCTTGCCGTGGTGGTACTTTGGCTTTGTCATAGTAAATCTCTTTTCCAACAACATACTTTTCTTGCAGGATACCTACTTCCCGTGCTATTTCAACAGCATTATTGATTGTGTGAGGTAGTTGGGTAACCTGCTTTATCACCATGGGTGCCCACAAAGTCATCTTGTAAGTGTTTTTATCCTGCCTCATAATAAAATTTAGAGTCTCAAAATTTAGCTGTACAACATTGCCAACATCAAAAACTGTACTGGTTGCGAATGATTTACCTATAGTAACTACCTTTCCTACCCCCTCCATATCTTGTGTTGGTTGAGATGGCAGTCCATATTGCGGAGTATCCAGTAGTCCTAACGTATACACAAAGGTGCCCGATTTAGTCATGGATGATTCCACTATAATTACGTTAGTGGTAGCTGATTTATGATACTTAATAGACTGAGAAGTCATGGCTTTGCCGTCCAGCGTATAATCCCCGCGTTTGAGTACAACGCCTTCCGAACCTGGGAGAGATGACAGTTTAGTCGTGGCACTTCTCAACTCACCTGGATTGCGTACTGGATATTGAGTTACAAATCTCAAGATACTATCACTGGCTACTTCACCAGGTGGAAGAAGAGCGAAGGCCTGTTTAGCAACAGAGTGACGTTTAAATGCGTCTGCTTTATGCAAATCCCGCCCGTTAATATACACAAGTTCAAATATATTGGCTATTAAATGAGGTTCATAATATTTCCTGGAAGTAAGTGCTTGCCGCACAGATTCTCTCGGATAATGTATTCCATCAACCCACAATTCCATTTCGGCAAGACAAACAAAAGATGTTAGTGGAATATCCACAACCGCCTGGTACAAAGAAGGGATAAAGTTGGTTATTTCCTTGCCATCATCGGAGAATATTTTTGCTTCATCTTCAAGCTTGAAAATAATGATGGTATTGCCGTCGTATTTCTTAGAAACCAACCATGGATATGTGTTTGCCACGCGCATGAGATTATCTACTGTTTGCGGTGCACCTGATGGCGCTCCGCGCACAGGCTTCATGGGATAAAACATACGTGAAATAACTATCCTATCTTCTCTATTGGATTTATCGGCTTGCTTCTCAATGCTTTTAGGTGCTGCTCTTAATTGTTCTTGCATTTTATTTAAGTATCCTGCAGATGGTAATATGTGGTTGTCATTCCAACCCGCCGGGTAATCCGGCGAACAATAAAATCTATGCCCATTTTTACATGGAATTAGGAAGTGCTCAATACCACCTGAATCACTATCTTTGAACGGGTGTATTTCTAAAGCGTCCAATGCTTCATTTGCATATTGCAGAGCTTGTTCATCTGTTACAACGTCATATTTATCAGATAGTATCCAGCATTCGCAAGCAAGCATGGCGGAGTAAGCATCTCCTACATTATAAAGAATTACAGGGTAAGCGCAAAGTACATATTTGACATCTTCCCACGATGGAAAAACGAATACCCCTGTATCTTCCTGAGTACACTTCCCTTCCAAGGTTGTTGTAAGCCAGTTGTACAAATCATCCATCTGGTTAGAAATATCAAACGATTGAGTAGGGTTATCCATATTTACTTTCCTAAAGTGTTCGTTGGGTAGAAATACCAGATCTCCGAGGGGGTAATATGATGTAATTGGACCATTGATAGTTCCTCGTGGCAAGAATGAAAAACGTCGAGTGAGATGTTCAGGTACACCTCTGAGAAAGCGAAATTTAGCTACTTTTTCTAACTGGGCTGGGTGTATCTCACCGACTGTTACATCAATATCATTTTCTGTTCGTTCTTGTGTTGCCAAACCACCAACTAATGAAATCCAGTCTTTTTTCAAAATGAACGGCTTCACATAAGATAGGAAATCGTCAATCTTGATTTCATCGCCATCTGTGTGGCCAGATGGATACGTTGGCATTAGTTCCAGTGGGGTTTCTGGCAAATTATAAAAAGCGGAGTCTCCAATATGCGCATTTACGCCATCGGGGAAAGTGTTGGTGCAAAAAAAATAGTAGTTGTTTAGCTTGGAAAACAGAAATCCATCATAAGCATTACTATCGTTATCAGTTACTGGTTTCACATCAAGTTTGCCTAAGATTTCCGACGCAATTTTAGCCCCTTCCTCTAAGGATTCTGCCCCGCGTATTTCACAGCATAAGACTAATTCTATTACAGAATCTATGGTTAAAACTGCCGGGGAAGTAACTAAACTAATCGTATCAGTTATTTTGCCTTCTTTGTCTAATTGCAAAATATCGGTTAGCCAAATAACCTGCGCACTATATTCGTTAGTTAGATTCATAAATATTTTAGACACAAAGACTCCGCTATTCTATAGGGAGACAAGAAATGCCCGTTCCTCTTTTATTTATTGTTACTTAATTTTCCTCTGGGCGCGTTCATCAAATCTATCGTAAATCATTATTTTTACAACAGCTTTGACAATATAATTGCTTGCAGGGTAGAACAATCCTGACTTCACCATAGAAACCACATCATTAAGCATCAAGTCAGTGATACCGCTACTCACATCTACACCACCAGGGGGGAACTCTATTGGCACAATACGCACAGCAAAAGAACCATTATCATCATTGCTTTTCACCAGTTTGGCAGTGTCTGTAATACCAGTATACTTTTCCACAACATCGTTTAAGATGTTTACCATAGCAGTAGTAGCTTCAGTTGCCCTATTGCCCCCCGGCGGTGTTTTGCCCGCAATACCAAAAGAATATCTTTGTGTAATCATCTCAATTCCTCAATCCTTCCACTTATTGAACTATTATTTTCGTACTAGCAGATTCATCAAAAGTATGCGAAATAACTACCCTGAGCAGAGCATCTACTTCAACCGCACCACCTACAAGCCACGCCTGCAGTTCATCCGCAATATCATCTGCTACTCCTATGGTTAGACTTACCCCTCCAGCCCTAAATTCAACAACATTAACTCTTATCGTAAAAGAACCGTCACTCTCTTCGTAGTTTACTACATCAGTGGTCTCATGACCATTAAGATGGGTTAGCAAAACACTCTGAATTTTATCCGACATTTGCGTGGCAACTTCTTTGGCTTGCCCAGGTTGCGTGCTACCAGCGATACCGCACTGATATTTCTCATACTTTTCGTTGACTGTAATCATGATTGCACCTCTTTATATAAATGTTAAGGGATGTTACCCTGTGCTCGTTCATCAAGATTCCGTTGAATTACAAGCGTTACAGCCACATGAGTAATTGGGATAGATGCACGATCGATAGCTTGTATAGCCTCAGTGATAAATGATTGCATCTCTTGTACAACTCCTGGGTACAAATCTGGGTCTCTATTTTCTCCAAATTCTTGTGGACGATAGACGACTGAAAAATCGCCAGTAATCTCATCATATTCATGAGGTCCAGGTGCGCTTCCAGTACAACCAAGATACTTTGATGATGTTGTTGCAAAAATGCGCGCCATTGCCATCGCTGCATGCTGCGCAGGCTCTTCGGGTTCATTTGGCTCCACGCTCCCTGTAGCTATGCACTCATATCGTTGGGAGTATCGCTCTGTAACTTTGCTTATTTTTGACATTATAAATTTCTCCTGTTTAACTATTTTAATCAACTACAAAATTAGCCCGTTCATCAAAATAGGCATCTATAACAACCCGACACACGGACTTACGAATCAGCAACGAATCTTCGTTTATTGAACCTGATCTTGCTGCTTCTAAGATAAACTTTATTAGTTGCGATGTCATTCTTATCTTCATAAGCATTTCTTTTTCATATGGCATCGCAACAACCACCACATTAAATATCCCCCTTTGTTCATTGTAGTCTATTCGGGGTAATTTGTGCGGGGTGAAACCTGCTTCACTTTTAATAGCTTCGATGAATATTTCAGCCATAGCATTGGCAGCCCTCTGTGCGGGGCTGTTTTCCAGGTCTGGATTAACTTTGCCTACAATTGCGCACCTAAATGTTCTTTTAAACTCTTCAGCAATCATCATATACCTCCATTATCAATTATTTTAAGATTCCCCGCCTATCCATTACCTCAACTATCTTTTCCAGAAAATCATTTTTGAGTATCCCATTTCTAATTGCTGGTGCATGAAATGTCGCAGAATCTACTATCTTCTTCAGAATGCTCTCTGGTAACATTTCTAACTCGTCACCATTTAGACCAAGTTCTTTACGCATCCATTCGTCTTCTTCCTCTGGGTCTAATCCTAATACAAGTTGCGCTGAACGTTTTGAGCGCAAGCCTGCTGAAACTTCTGAGGTTACCGCCCTTGACTTGTCTTCAAAGTTCCTTAAATCAACTGCAGGGAAGGTTAATGTTGGCACTTCTCTGACAAACTCGGATGGCATCAATTCTCTCACTAACTCATCAAAGTTATCGCGAAATATACCTTGCAGGCTTTTAAACAACGTAAATGGTGTGGATTCAATAATGCTTGACATGCTCCCTTCACCAAACACCATATATCCAGGTAAGTTGACACCTGCAGAAATGTATTGTTTGATTTCAAGCCCAACTTGTGCAGAATCCCCTGCACTAATATTCATAGTAGGAAATTCCCATCTTTCCACACCTTCGTGAGCATCAATGACGGCCCCACTTTCGGGCAATGACTTTATAGGTATTCCAGATTTCTTTAAACCACTTCGGTATCTTATGAGTGGTATGCGTGACCTAGTGCGAGCAAGTTGAACAAGGGAAATTAACCAGTCATCATACATTACAAGGGGGTGAAGTACCCGCTCAAGAATAGGTCTTCCGTGAAGAGCATTGCCCATTGCGCGGACTTTAAAATGAGTTACATCTTTCGGATTAAATTGTGTGCCCGTATCCCGCTCATAACTTGTGATAACTCGCCTGTCATTTACCGAAGAGTGTATTTTGGACATTTCCATCGGTACAACAGAGATAACATCTAATTTCTTTTTTTGCACCTCTGCTTCAGGATTAGTAAGCGGGAATGTGATTCCGTAGCACTCCCCGCAAGCAAATGTTATCTGGCACATATCCTTTGTCAAGCTAATCCACTTATTCCTCCTTGCTAGCAAATCCCACCACTCAGTAATGCCTTCATCTGACCAGTCTACCTTTAATCCTTGGTCGCCCATAGTGTAGAAGCTATAAATGTCTATGATATTACCCGCAAATGCGTTAATGTGATATAGCTTCATGCACTGGGTTTGTAAGGTGCGTCGTTCTCCGTCTGACAATTCCCATTCCTTTGCACCGCCAACTTGTGTCCATATCGAAGATGATGTGCTGGATGAGTATACGTCATTGGATTCTTTGAATCGTTGCGATAGAAGGTAGCGGTCAACTGCATCCTCACTCTCATTCTCATTATCAAGAAGCCAAGCTTCCTCTGTTTGCTTCTGTGCCCGCACCTCTTCTACGCCTTTATGTGTGTTGCGATATTTAAAGGGTACCCATAAATCAGCCATTTTACTCCTATCTGCTGTACTCGTTTATCCACCTGAAGTTATGCTTCTGAATATTAAGTTCCCAACCATCAGCAGACCAATCCTTACCATGTGATTCAAGTAGTTCGTATGGGTTATCATCCCATTCACTTTCCCATTCTCCTGCGTTTGCATGTTCGCCTGCACCCATAAACAAGTAACCAATTGCGTCCATTGCTTCGTCAACATCGTGCCGGTGAGGAGCATCTACAACAACACCACCCTCTTTGTGGCGGCGGTAACGAGGGATTTCTGTAAGCAAGCCTGTGGCAGTGCCGATGATTTTAATACGCTTTGTTTTAAATACCGAGATGATTGTACCCATCCTAACGCCCACGGGTTCCTGAAATCCAGTTGCGACAAAACCACCCATCGATAGAGATTTCAATAAATCGGGTCTATCTTTACCGCAAAATACGGCGAAGTCAATACCGATAGATTGCCTTATATGGTTTATTAATGCTGTCATTTCATCTGGTGTTTTTTCATACTCGTATATTTCGTGAAATACATACCAAGTGTTTTGATATAGTCCAGCAAATTCTACGGCACTTCGTATAAATCCATAGTCCATTCCGCATGCTATACGTTCGTATTGTCCCGCTGGTAACATATCATCAGGGTCTATAATTTGCTCTGACGCATCCCAATATTGAGCTACCACCTTCTCTGTTCCTCTGGGCGCATAACTAATGTCTAATTCTTCTGCAACCTCATTTCCTATTGCCCCCGCGCTTTTCTTTTCATACCACGCCTTATCTTTATCAGGGCGTAAATGCCAGGGGATTTGTATTTTCTTGAAACCTTTGCCTTCCCTACTAATTGTTTCTGCTAACGTTCCCTGCTTCGCAGTCGTTACATACAAGAGAGTTCTGTAAGAACCCCAACGCATTGCTTGATTGATTGATGCCTGGTCGTTTAATGGTAAGAAGGCAAACTCGTCGCAAAATTTAAATGTGCATGCAACATTACGGCCAGAGTTAGGATTAGCACTCTCGCCTGTACAGTAACTATCGGTGTCTTTATTTTTGATTTTTAAGTGGGAGAAAGTAAAGTTAGGTTTCATCCAAAATGGTAAGTTTTGCCACATGAATTTAATGCGCCCGAATAAGGATTCGGGGGTAGAGTTGTCTCCACCATCATCAACTTCATCTTGCTTTCGGCTTATTGCAAAGCCAGCCCAGTTTTCATTAAATAACATAGAATGGAGGAAATAAATCATTACAGTCCAGCTCACCATCATATCCCGCGATTTCTCTAAGTACAGGTCACCAGGTATGGCAATCTCGTTAAGGATCATTTCCACATAATCCCATTCGGGCACAAGTGATTTTTGGCCGCGAGACTGGTCAAAAGTGTACACGTAATGAGTGGCAAAGTAGAAGCAATCTTTTGCACATTTACCAAATTCCTTTTGCACTTTGAGTATATCTGTTGTTAGGTTCATTATTGTCTAACTACCAAGTGATTTCATCAAGTCAGCATACATTGTCTTATCTTTATCTATATCATGTTGGCGTGTTCTGGGTCTACCGCCACTTCTGAATTTAGTTCGGTATGCTATATTGAGTACGTCAAGACACGCTAAACGTCTTTCTTTGTTCATCTTAATTTCGCCTGTCGCCATACCTATTAGAATGGCGGCGCACTCTAAAGCTACTTCTCGACACTTGACTTCAACTTCTGCTGTCAATGAGTCGTCTTCCTTGTCATCTACTGTTGGTATGAAATTTAATTGTTCCATTATAATGATGCAAACCCCACATCTGTAGTATTGTAAGTGATAGCAATATTTTCATTGACCTGAGCATGAAACCCGGCACTTAGGGCATTTAAACCACTCCATAACTCCAGGTTGCCCGCCCCGCCCGACACACCTATTGTATTACTCCCTGTGCGCGCTTGTAAGGTGCTATGTCTCAATCGTATGTACGAGCTTGCTACTCCTGCTTCAAGCTGAATTATATTGCCTACTGTTAATCGTCTTAATGCTGAGTGAGTGACACTGAGCTGAGTTGTTGCTACCTCTGAATAAATATACCCAAGCATACGCGAGTTTATAATTGCAATATCCCATACACCAGCGTCAGTCTTGGAAAACGCACATGTGAGTAAAGAATCCCATATGTTAATGGCAGAATCACCTTGGAAGGTAAAATTACCACTGATGCTCGAGCTGCGCAAGGTTATATCTGCATCCGTGACGGCCCATGTACCAGTTATATCACAATCATAAAAAGATAACTCGCAACTTGTAGTAACAATTACTGCAGCCGTATCATTAACAATAACGGAATCCACTATGGCATTGCCTTGAAAGGTCAGCGAGCCAGTAATTTGGGCAACATGGCTGCCTTGTAAAACAACATAACCAGGGATTGTCAAATTTTCATTGTAAGTACCGCCGGAGAGATTCAGGACATACCACTTGTCAGTTGCAGCATCCTTGATTGATGATAGCGCATCCTGGATATTGTCAAATTGCTCACCACCATACTTGCCGACAGATACGATAGTTGAGGGCAAGTAGTTCCCGTGCTTAATCCCATCTGGCAATACAAGGGTGGAGGACTTGGTGTATTTGGCCCTTTCGGATATGATTCTATCCTTGAAGCCCTTTATACCTTTTATGCCCTTTATCCCCATTACAGGCTCTCCAAATATCTAACTATGGTGTCTTTCTCCAGCATCTCCAATTTCGCATTCCACTGATCCCATAAAACATCCACAATCTGATACCATTCAGAAGCAGATTCAAACCCGCTTGGATTAAATGTCACCGCACAGATAGCTGCCCACTTGTTTGCTGCTGCACGCAAAATACCGTGCTTAGTAGCGTCAAATGTACTTATAAAGCTCTTCTCCATGGTGCAGTCTAAAATTGACTCTGCTTCCTCGATAAATGCCTCAATATCAGCATCAAGCAAGGAAGCATCTAAGTTTTCAACTGTTTTGCGAACTAATGCTGCAGTAGTATAAGTTGCCATATTGTAATAGAGATAACATTTTCCGAGTGTTATTGTAACCTGAACCTAACCCGGCTTAATATCAGGTATCACAACATGATTGGTAGATTCAATGAGCTTTTTTCCCCCCAACGGGCTTTCAAATTGAAATAGTGTTGCATTAGCATCCGACCAATTGAGTGGATTCCCAGTATTGAACAGGCACTGTGCATACATGACCGGGTATTCCGGAACTCCCCTGCTTTCTGCTAATGCGATTCGGTCTGCATGCCTCAGATTGCTCTTGTTAAATATCTCCTGTTTACTCACACCCAACCAGACAGTATAACCTTGTTCAGCCTTATTTGCAATTTGGGTGTTAAAGAAGAAATTACTTCTGCACGCTTCCACTTCTTCTCTGGTAGGCAGTGCGTTATCAGTGCTAACCGCAAGGACAATATCATCGGGGCGGTATATTAGCGTAAGATTTAAGTTTTGCCATCGGCGTGTGCTGGTACCGTCCTTCTTGCCTTTGGCCTCAAAGTGCATACTTGCTGATACTTTTTTGAGTGACATCATACTCACCTCCTTCCTTGTACAAACAGGATATGAAGTTTTCACCCGCGCAATTGAAATATTGACATGAATAACAGTTATTTGCAATCCAAGTTGTTTTCCAGCGCGGGCAATCCAGAACATAATAATATCTGTTCCCAATAAATTTCCAGTGTACTTTCTTTTTGCACATTAGTTATAATCCTCTACTGCTGGTTTTTGTCCACAATGTGGGCAATTGCTATCTGTCTCATTTATTAGTTTCGTATCTACATCATAATCCATAAACCAGTCACATTCTAATTCTTTGCAACAGTAAACTACTTCTACAACATAACCTGCTTCATCTGACCAATGCAAATGCACACACGCATCATCACCTAAAAGCCAGTCGCCGCATTGGGAGCAATATTTTCCCTCACCTCCGATATTATCATTAAATAATCCCGAAGTATCAAATTGCTCAATATGGGTTTGCCCTCTGCCAGGGTAAATGTCAAACTGGGCATCATTAGAAGCCCAATATTCTGTCTCCATAATAGTCCACGGCGTTGGACCCGAACTGCTCTGATGATATAAATAACACCCATATTTCTTAGACCATTCAAAATCATACCCACTGTACCAATTATGTTCCACCTCTATCACTACCGTGAATGGCTTGCTATTTCTGAACTCAACAATCTTGATAGCCATTATTCACACCTCCCTTCTAACCAATCTATTAGTTGTTCTGGTGTAACTGGCGTGTCTTCTTGATTCAAGACACGCCCTCGGAATTAGGAGTGGGGAATTCGGAATTCGGAATTCCCGCCTTCACCCTCTC
>JACKQG010003621.1_pt3 | contig 13579 bp, 9 predicted proteins | sample 8237621 | NCBI WGS metagenome assembly JACKQG01 (sample SAMN15677084, study PRJNA649215) | marine metagenome | biome: marine; feature: Black Sea; material: saline water; isolation source: suspended particulate matter (SPM) from the Black Sea western gyre | collected 2013-06-09/2013-06-10 | depth...
TGAGGAAGCTGCGGACGAGGAGGGTACGGTTGACGAAGCTGAGGTTCAGGAAGATATTGTTGGGGAAGCTGCAGCTACCGAAGTTGAGGTTGAGCAAGCTGCGGCCGAGGAAACTGAAAGGGCGGAATGAAATATGCGGAAGTGGCGGTCAATTCGCCCATTGCTCAACGACGTAGCTTTTGTTATTCGATACCATCCCACCTAGAGGTTGACATCGGTCAGGCTATCTGGGTGCCTTTCGGTTCTAGGGTTCTTCAAGGCGTTGTTGTCAAACTGAGCGATTATCCTTCAGTCGAAGTCACCAAGGAAATCAGTAGCCCTATTACATCTTATGCCTTGCTGTCTTCAGCTCAGGTTGAGCTTGCCCTGTGGCTGAGTGAGCGTTACCTTTCACCTCTTTTCGATGCTGTGGCTCTGATGTTGCCCCCAGGCTTTGAGCAACGGTTGGTCACCTTTTTGCAAGTCCTGCCCAATCCCATAGATCCATCACAGCTTGATTCGGAACAGAGACAACTAATACATTTTCTTGAAGGCAGGGAGCAGGTCAACTTCAGAGAGTTAGAGAGGAAGTTGGGAAAAAGGAAAGCCGAACTGATCACTCGACAGCTCTTGCGACGCGGTGTAGTGGTGAAGAGCCAGCGGCTCGAAGAGGCTAAGGTAAAGCCTAGGCTAGTCCCTTATTTAAAGCTGCAGATTGATTCAAGTAAGGCTGAAGCAGAGGTTATTCGGCTCAGGCAAGCTAGGGCTCACAAACAGGCAGCAGTGGTTGACTACCTGGCCAAGCAGCCTCAACCCATTCCCTTGGCTGAACTCAGAAGGTCCGTTGTTTGCCATAAGGCAGCGATTGATTCTTTAAGGGGCCTTGGCTTGGTGTCTGTTATGAACGCTGAAGTTAGACGTGATCCTTTGGCTCATTTTAGAGTTGCCTCGACATCGCCGCCAGATCTTACCGCTTGTCAGGAAGCAGCTTGGCAGAGTATTCGAAGCGGCCTGGTTCAAAGGGGCCAGCACGAGCCTCCTTTAGTTTTTCTGCTTCATGGTGTTACTGGCAGTGGCAAGACCGAAATTTACCTTCGAGCTCTGGCTGAAGTTGTGGCTCAGGGTAAGCGAGGCATTTGTCTAGTTCCTGAAATTGCGTTAACTCCCCAGACGATAGAGCGCTTTGCCTCTCGCTTTCCTCGTCGCGTAGCCGTGATTCATAGTGGGCTGTCTCTAGGTGAGCAGTTTGACGAATGGCATCGGATCAAGGAAGGTTGCTGCGATGTAGTTATTGGTCCGAGGAGTGCTCTCTTTGCGCCGCAGCCTGACCTTGGGCTGATTGTTATTGATGAAGAGCATGAGTGGACGTACAAGCAGTCTGACAAATCACCGCGCTATCATGCTCGGGAAGCTGCCATTAAATTGGCTGAACTCAGTGGGGCTGTGGTTATTCTAGGCAGTGCTACCCCCGATGTGGAGACTTTTTACCTAGGGCAGCAAGGGACATATCAACTTGTTGAACTCAAGGAGCGCGTTACTCCTCGTGGTCCTTCGCCTTTGCCTGAAGTTGAGGTCGTGGATTTGAGGGATGAACTGAAAGCTGGGAACCGGAGCCTGTTTAGTCGTTCTCTATTTAGAGCGATGGCTCGGGCTTTGGCTCACCGTGAGCAGGTGATTCTGTTTCTTAATCGGCGTGGCACGGCGACCCTTGTTCAATGTCGGGACTGCGGCTTTGTCATGGGTTGTCAGCGTTGCTCGGCATCTCTTACTTATCATTCGGCAGCAAAGAAGTTGATGTGTCATCATTGCCGTTATTCTCGTCCCCTACCTCGAACTTGTCCCCAATGTTTTGGCCATCGCCTCAAATTCTTGGGTATTGGTACTCAGAAGGTAGAAGAAGAAGCCAGGCATCTTTTTCCGCAAGCCCGTATTCTCCGTTGGGATAGGGATGTAACTTCCAGACGCAGAGCTCATGGAGAGTTGCTGGCCAAGTTTCGAGCTCATGAAGCTGACATACTTATTGGTACTCAAATGGTAGCTAAGGGATTGGACTTGCCTGAGGTAACACTGGCTGGAGCAATAAGCGCTGATACTGGTTTGAATTTGCCTGACTTCCGGGCCGGGGAACGCACTTTTCAGCTCTTATGCCAGGTAGCCGGTAGGGCTGGACGTGGGTTCGTAGCTGGGAAGGTTATTATTCAGACTTATAGCCCGGAGCACTATGCCATCCAGGCAGCGTCGAAGCATGACTATCGGGCCTTCTATGCTCAGGAAATAAATTATCGTCGTGAGTTTGGCTATCCACCGTTCAGCCGTTTGGCTCGTCTCATTTTCAGTCACACTAATTCGGCCGCCTGCCAGAAAGAGGCGGAAAGAATGAGCCGGTGGATTACTACCGAGAGAGATAGGAAGGGTATACCTGACTTGAGGTTAATTGGGCCAGTGCCAACTTTCGTGCCTCGGCTTCGGGGACACTACCAGTGGCAGATAGTTCTTTGTGGCACCGCATTGGCTAGCTTCTTGACTGATACAACTTTTCCTCACGGCTGGGTCGTGGACATCGACCCAGTGGGTGTGGTTTAATGACTTGAAAAATGGCGATTCGTTCTATTTGCGTTCTACCTGATCCTCTACTGAGGCAGAAAGCCAAAAAGGTAACTAACATTGATAGCTCTGTCCAGCGGCTAATTGATGACATGATAGACACGATGCGGGCGGTTTCTGGTGTTGGCTTGGCCGCGCCTCAGGTGGGCGTGCCGCTGAGAGTAGCCGTGATTGAGATGCCGGGTGAGGAAGTCATCACTTTGATTAATCCGGAAATAGTAAAAAGGCAAGGTGACCGTTTGATAGGAGAAGCTTGCTTGAGTGTTCCTGGCTATCAAGGAGAACTCAAGCGGTCCGTTTGGGTCAAGGTGAAGGCGCAGGACAGGCAAGGCAGGAACATCCGCATCAAAGGTGAGGAGCTTCTGGGCCAAGCTCTAGAGCATGAAATAGACCACCTTAACGGCATCTTGTATGTCGACCATGTGGAGAGTGACAAGCTGTGGGAATCGTCGTCAGAGACAAGCCAGGAAGGGCTTTAGTTCTTGTCTTCGTTGATCTACTCTGAGAGGATTTGGTAGGTTCACTTCCTATTCTAGGCAAAGCGAAGAAACGTAAGACCTTTTGCTGTTGCTCAGGGTAACAGTTGAATAACCTCTATTCATTCCATTCCATCTCGACAACGAATCTGCCACTTAAGCCTTCCAAGTCCACCTGATAAAAGCCGGGTGTATCTTTTGTTACTGTGAAGGCCACCCTCTGGCTTCCACCTGGGCCCAGACTCACCTCCTCAATGCTCTCGGCGACACCTTTTACTTTCAGTACCACACTATAAGCGCCAGCGACCTCGCCGGTGTTGGTTGCCACGGCACTGACAGTGATGCTGTCTCCCTGCTTGACTTGGTCAGGTGCGATGACCAGGTTGCCCACAGAGAAGTGTGCTGGTATTAGGGCGATAACACTAAATGTGCCTGCCAAGCCATCCAACTCTGCGTAATAGTTTCCGGCATCCTTGGTTACGGTGAAAATGGCAGGTTGGCTTGCTCCAGGAGCCAGGGTTAACTCGGTAATGCCTTCGACTACGCCACCGATTCGTAATACCACGCTATATTTGCTTGATTCTGTACCGTTATTGGCTACTATGGCACTGATGGTTACAGGTTCTCCTTCTTTCACTTGATTGGGAGTGATGGTTAGGTTGCTCACGGAGAACACCGCCCTGGCTGTGGGTGCTGCATGTGGAGCTGCCATTGGCCCTGGCGTTGGAAATGCAGTTGGTGTCGGGGCCGCGCCTGGCATTGGAGTCGGGGTTGGGGTTGGAGCTGCCGGCAGTGGTCCTCGCCTACCCGTCCCTCTTGTCTTGGGGACTGCGCCAGCTTGTTGTTTACGGGGTGGTATGGCGGCCAGCACTATGATGAACAGAACCAATACACTGACTATACCGCCGATAATTGCCCATGTGATCGGAGAGAACACGTCCCAGAAAGACCTTGTTACGGTGAAATAACCGGGGAAGCCGTTCAGGTCTACTATGTAATCACCGGCCACATCTTTAGTAACTGTGAAAGCAACTGTTTGGCTTGCGTCAGCTGCCAGGTCTACTATTTCCTTGGTAGCCTCAACTTCATTATCTATCTTCAACACCAGAGTGTAAGAGCCCGGTGCATCTCCAGTGTTCTTTACCGTAGCGGTGATAGTGACGGTTTCTCCCTCTTTGACGGAGTCTGGGCTAATTGTCACGCTAGTTACCTTAATATCAGCCTGTGCGCCGACTGAAGTGGTAACAGCCAGAATAAGAGCTACAATCAAAGTTGCTGGCGCCAACCAAAGCGCTTTTTTCATCCTCGCCTCCTATGGTCGAGTTAGGGTTGAGGTGCTTAATACTCTACGCTAAAATTGGCCATAAATCAATAGGCTAATACGGAAATTCTCTAATGGCCTCGCTTTTTGTCATGTTGAGCCCTATTGTGGGTGGAAGGCGACCTACGGACTATTCTTGTCTGAGCTCCGGTTAAGTGGGGATAGTGAAGAACCCCGGGAGTGTATTCGCTTCGACGAAGCTCGGGATGATGTAGACAATGCTGCCGCATTGAAGGAAAGTCCTACCCAGGGGCATATTCTCAGGCATTCTACATGCCCCCTGGCTTCAGTTACGGAGAACCCGAACGTAGTCCATAAGTTCGATTGGCAAGCGTTCTAGGTGTGGGCTTGATGAATCTGTAGCCGAGCCCCCGCTCAGTAGTGAGCATGTTGGGTTGGCCTGGGTCGTCTTCTAATTTGTTCCTGAGACGTTGAATATAGACCTTGAGATATTCGGTGGCATCAGAGTATTCATCACCCCAGATTCTCTCTAGCAGGTAGCGGTGGCTTAGTGTCTTGCCTTCGTTTCTGACCAAATGATAAAGCAGGTTAGCCTCGATCGGGGTGAGCTTTACTGCCTCGTCTTTTCGGTACACACAAGGGGTGGCGAAGTCGATTTTGAGTTCCGGGCTGATGACTACCTCTTCGGCATCTTTGAGCTGGGGCATTGTGGTGCGGCGGAGAACGGCTCTTACCCGTGCCAGAAGCTCCGCGTGGTTGAACGGTTTAACTATATAATCGTCAGCACCTAGTTCCAATCCCTTCACCTTATCTATCTCATCGCCTCTGACGGTGAGGATGATTGTGGGCACATCGGAGAAGCTGCGGATATCACGGAGCACAGTGAACCCGTGAATATCAGGCAAGCCAAGGTCGAGGATAACTATGTCCGGCGATTCAGCCTCAACCATTTCTAGGCCCTTGTTGCCGTTGGTGGCTGATACAACACTTATTTCGGGCCAGCGTAGCTCGAAGCATAGAGAAATGGCCTCGATGATTTGAGGGCTATCCTCGATTATCAATATTTTCATTTAGCTTTAGAATTCAACAACAGAGGGAGTTCAGAGTTTAGGACTCGGGGCTTAGGGCTTTGGACCTGGGCCTTAAAGGCGTCCAATTTGCTCCTCTTGGCTGCGTGTCACTCACCAACGGGCAAGGAAAAGGCAAAAGTGTTACCTTTGCCTTGTTGACTTTCCATCCATATTCTACCGCCGTGGAGTTCCACTAGATGCTTACACAGGGCCAGGCCCAAGCCTACCCCAGGAATATGTTCTCTGTTGGCGGCTTTCAGCCGATAGTAAGGTTGGAAGACTTTGTGTTGCTCTTCCAGCGGTATGCTGGGGCCGCTGTCTTGAACCTCGATGACTATGTAGCCGTTCTGCTCGTCTGCCGATAGGGATATACTGCCGCCCTGTGGCGTGAACTTGGCCGCATTGGACAACAGGTTAACCAGAACTTGTTCTATCCTTAGAGAGTCAGCGATGATGTTGGGGAGGCCAGGTGGCAGGTTTAGAGTCAGAGACTGACCTCGGCTAGTAATGATCGGTGATAGCTGGTCGACGACGTCATATACAATGGCATTTATCTCCGTTGGCTCAAGTTCCAAGCGGAAGCCTTCAGCTTCTAATTTGGCCAAGTCCAGGAGCTCTGATGCCCGAGCTTCGAGGTTATGAGCCGAAGCCAAGATGTTGCTAATGAGTTTGGTCTTGGGGTCATCGGGGGAGAGAGCCAACTCTTCGGCCAACAACCCGGCGGAGCTGATAATGGAGGTTAGCGGACTCTTTAATTCATGGGTCAGAAAAGAAATGAGCTCCAATGTTTGCTTGGCTCGAACCGGTGACTGTTCTCTTTGTAGATTAGTTATGTTGTTCATGGTCTTTTAATAGAATGCTGTGGCAAGGAATTTGCCGGCCGGAAATTCACTAGGTCGCTGGGGGCTAAGCCTCATCCGCATTTCCTTAACATTAGCAGGTCATCTGTCCTAGTGTCAATACTTTTGCCGGATTATTTTTGTCTATTTTTGTATCTGATACCGGGCTATTAGTACTAAATTCTTATATTAAACTATGACCATTAGGCGATACTTGAACAGGCAAGGTAGTGCAGATTGGCAGTAATATGCAGCTCCTTCATATACTGATTTCAGTATTTTGTCCAGTTGCTTGGTTTGCAGTGGCTTTGTCAACCATGAGGTGCGGCTGGCAACTGAAAATAGCTGTGATGAAGTTGGCATCAGGGCTATTGGAGGGGAGCGCATCAATGCTTTTGAAGTACCGATTCATCTGTCGGCTTCGAAGTAGCGCTAATGAATACAGCTTAACGTGTGGATTATTAGACCTGTCTTCATCCGACTCTCGACCGGAATATCATGCTAGAGTCGTCTCAGAGCTCCTATGTGCCCTCGGGGGCTTTGTGTACATTGCCTACCTCGTTTTGACCCATAGCCGCTCACCATCGGTTACGAATTCGATGGTTCCGTGATTTGAGGTTAGATAGACCGTGTCGCTTCCCAGGCGCTGGGTTAGCCTGTCCAGCACCTCGGTATTAGGGAGCCCAAATCTGTTATCAGCGCCTACTGAAATCACTGCTACCTCGGGGTCAACTACAGCCAGAAATTCTGGGGAAGTGGAAGTTCGGCTGCCGTGGTGGGCCACTTTTAGTACTGTACTCTTCAGATTGGCTCGCCGGGCAATGAGGTCCCATTCAGCCTCTTGGCCAATGTCGGCAGTGAATAAGAAGCTTACCTTGTTCCAGTTCAGGCGCAACACAACGCCGTTGTTGTCAACATCATCGGAAGTGCCTTGAAGCAAGAGCGATGGAGGATGAAGCACCTCTATCTTTATTCCGTCTCCGAGGTCGATTTCTTGTTCAGCGTGAGCGATATTGTAGTGAATTTCCCTATCTTTAACTAATCTGAGCCACTGCTGATAAATGGCTGAGCTGTAGGCTATTCCCGGCTCCATGGCCTGTTGCACTTCATAGTTCTGGAGTACTTCTACCAGACCGGTGACATGGTCGGCTTGGGGTTGAGTTAGCACTAGCAAATTGATAGTCCTGTCCCAAAAAGGCAGCTTTTTGCCTAGCTCCAAGCTTATTGCTTTGGGGCTCGGCCCGCCATCGATGAGAATATCCTGGCCGTTTGGCGTCTGGATTAGGATAGCGTCTCCTTGCCCTACATCAAGTATACTTACGTGAAGTTTGTCATCAGGCATGTTTAGGATGGCTACCCAAACTAGGATGGATGCAATTAGGAGCGGAGAGACAACCCATTTCTTGGGTAGTTTGGAAGCAAGGTTTGAACCCTTGTTGGCCAAGTGGCGTACTTTGGAGGCTATCGGGGAAAGGAAGTCGGCTAATTGCCTTCGGTAATTGATAATTGCCACGGCTGCCATCAGTAAAGCATAGTAAGACCATATTTGCCAAATATGGATGCTGCCGACTTCAGTTGATGAGAATGGCAAGGCATCGAAGACTTGCACTACTAGGATTAGGTAGCTGAGGAAAAGCCAGGCTACCCAACCTAGAATCTGGGCCAGAAGCGGTGCAAGAAGGCCTACCATACTGACTAGAGCTGAAGTGATAATAATACCTGGCAAGGCCAGCAAAGCTAGGAACGTAGCCGGTAGACCCACGAAGGAGACGTGGCCGAAATTGTGGGCGATGACCGGCAATGTAGCTAGAATGGCAGCTAGCGTCACCGCAAAGCTATCAGCAGCAACGTTACACGAAGATGCTACAGTCCCTTTTGTACTTATGGAGGCCGCAACTCTTTTCCTACCCCAAGCTTGAAAATGAGGGAAGAGGGAGACAAGCCCCGCCATAGCCAGGAAACTCAACTGGAAGCTGGTAGTCCATAGAATTTGGGGCTGAATTCCTACCATCACCGCTGCAGCGAAAGTCAGAGCAGTCAGAGCGGTCCGCTGCCTGCCAAGACGTTCTCCTATCAGGAACGTTGTTCCCATGATTGCGCCACGGACTACGGGCGGATTCATGCCGGTAACCAAGGCATATAACCAAATGGCTGCCAGAGCTACCCAGATATAGATGTAATATCGTCTACCGAAGAGCCAAATTCCAGCGCTCAGGACTATGCCTATGATAATGCTGAGGTGGAGACCAGAGATGGCCAGTAGATGGGCAGTGCCGGTTCTTGAGAAAACTTCCCGTAGAGAAGGTGGTATGTTGCCTCTTTGGCCCAGAAAGACGCCTTGAGCTAGTGAGGCTTGTGGTTCGGGTAGAGCGAGGGAAAGGCTTTGGGAAAGGCGATTTCTCAATGAATAAATCCAAGCCAACGGTTTACAACCTTTGCCTGTATCCAACACTTCTATTTCGGGGTAATGTATGATTGAATAAATTCCTTGCCGCGCCAGGTAACTTTTGTAGTCAAAATCACCAAATTGCTGTGGTGTTTCAAGCTTGCCGGTCACTTTCAATATATCTCCGTAGTGATATTCGTGATATCTGGGCACCCGTATGAGAGCTTTTCCTGAGATTTCGTTCCTGTGGCCATCCATTTGTAATTCTCTGGCTGAAATCTGGAAAATACAGGCCCTATCTCTTGCTTCAGGGTCCGTAGCTACCATTCCCTGAATTTCAACCACTCCACGGTCATTGTAGAATTGGAGGTGATGTTCATTGACCGTGGGTAGACTTGACTGGAAGCGAAGGCTGCCTCCAAGCAAGGCCAAAAGGCAAAAGCCGGCCAAGAGCAAAGGTTTTCTGTATTGTGAGAGGAATGGAATGAGGCACAGGGGAAGAAGACCCAAGAGGATAACGCCCAGCGGCAACGCAAGTTTTGAACCTAAATAGATACCCGCCACCCAAGCGGCACTGAGATAAATAAGTGTCACGGGGGTTTCAGTCCTCGACAGTGACTAAGTCTCTTATTCTGCCTAACGTAGAGCTACCGATGCCCTCGACCCCGAGCAAATCCTCGATTCTGTGGAAGGGCCCATGTTGATTACGGTAGTCGACAATTGCTTGAGCTTTACCTTGCCCAATTCCGGGCAAGGCTTCCAGTAGCCAGGCTTCGGCCCGGTTTAAGTTTATCTTTTGTGGTGGACGGCTCTCGCCGACCTTGGGCACGTGGATTCTAATGTGACTGAGGTCAGCATCAGGCATGGGGCCGGCAGCTTGGATAAGAGCATCTATGGTGTCATCACTCTTTGCAGGATAGAAGCCTGGATTAACCACCGCCCCGCTGATGCAAATTTCACCTTCGTACTGAGGCGGAGTAGCTGACGACAGGGAAATCTCGACAACCTGGTGACTGCTTTGCTTGACCGTTAGCACTATGCCACCGCAAACCAGGCCAAGCAGAAGGAAGGCGACGATGAATAACCATAGTCTATCCATGCGACTTGACATAATAACCCCCCGACTTCTATCTTATTTATTCTGATAGTGATAGAATTTTAACACATATGGTGAAGTCAAAAACGATAACTGTCAATCGTAAAGCCTATCACGATTATCATATTCTGGAAAGCCTGGAAGCTGGCATTGTGCTCACTGGCACTGAGATAAAGTCAATTCGGGCAGGCAGGGTAAACATTCGCGATGCCTATGCCAGGCCTGAAGATGGTGAACTGTGGCTGTTTAATGCCCACATCGCAGCATATGAAGCTGGCAGCCACTATAATCACGAGCCAAACCGGCCGCGCAAGCTCTTGCTGCATCGTCGCCAAATTAACCAACTAACAGGCCTCGCAACCCAGAAGGGTTTGACTTTGGTGCCTTTGAGGTTATATATTAGAAGGGGGGTAGCCAAAGTGGAGTTGGCTGTGGCTCGCGGTAAGAGACTTCATGACAAGCGAGAAGCAATGGCTCGTCGTGAAACAGATAGGGAAATAGAGCGGGCGTTGAAGAGAGAGAGCTAGGAAGCACCTTAAAAACTCAGTTTTGGGGGCGCGTGGCTTCGACAGGGGTAGGCCTACAGGACGGCAAGTCGAGGTGCCATCTACCTCGTAAAACAGGTGGCAAAAGACAACTGCCGAAGCAGTTCCAATTGCAGCCTAACTAAGGTTGCACATCCAACCTAACCTCACCCCGATGGGTTGGGATTGGGTGCCGACAAGTCGGGGTGCTCCAGCCTTGATGCCGATATGGGCTGGCTAAGAATCATCGACTGGTCTAGCTATACTTGGCCAGCAGAGGCTAGCTAGATGAGATAAAAGAGCTGGCTAAACTTGTAGTACGTTCTGGCAACCTTCTTCTGGACGGGGAGTTCAACTCTCCCCCGCCTCCACCAGACAATAATCGGGTTCTGGTCTGGACCAGGGCCCGCTGTTTCTTGAAGCAGGGCCCTCTGGATTGAATGCTATTGCGTTGATGAGATGAGATAATGTTGGCGAAGGTTTTCAGTTGGGTATGTCACCTTGTTCGCCAGAAGTACCGTTGCTGTTGGGTTGGGAGTATTCAGCTGTTAGGTCTGCAGGCAAAGCTGCTCTTACCCCAGCCATCGCCTCGGGGGCGATTTCTTCAATAGCTATTAGCGCACCTTCAGCCGCCTGTGCTGCGGCCTCTTCTTCCGCTAGACCGAGCATTCGAGCGGCTTCCCTGGCACCAGCGATAGCTTGAGCTACGGCCTCAGCGAGGTTAGCTCCAGTCTCAACTGCCCCCTGGACAACTCCATAGCCAGCGCCGCGGAAGGCGTCCTGAGGATTTACTCTGGCACGTTTCAGAGCACGCACAATACCCACCATTGCTAGAGGGACCAATTGCTTGGTATTCAGTGATGCCTCATGAGCAGCGTGGATGGCTCCCCGAGCTGTATGTCGAGCCACCTCAATTCCGTCTGCTGGCTGCGCTTTTACAGGCTTCCACATTTGCGATAGGCTGTTTTCCAGCATTTTGGCAACCCTAGTTGTGGCCCTCCAGCCATGTGCCGCCACCAGGGTTGTTGTCTTGGCCATATCGGCCAACTGGTAGGCTGTGACACCAATAGCGACGTCCATGCCCGGCACTTGCCTGAGGTAGCTGAAGGGGAACATAGTCACAAAATTCAGACCTGGGACTGAGCTCATTGCTCGCGTTACTGGTCTCACTTGTGATACCAATTCGTCCAACACCACTTCCCTTCCGACTTCGCCCTCTTCGCGGAGCTTGGCCAAAGTATTCAGCGTCATAAGCCCCATGATGAAAGCCACAGCGAAAAGAAAGTCAAAGCCTGTTAGATATAGTACCGGCCATTGCAGGAGTTGCGTGGGGTCAGCCCATGCGAAGCTTATACTGAATTGGCGGACGCTGAAAAAGTCGGCAAAGAGACCTCCAAACAGCGGTCCTAGCCCGGTGCCCACGCTGGCGGCCAAGGATGCTCCAGCCAGGTAAGCTGTCGCTTGGCCTTGAGGAGCCAGCTTTAGGCCAATCGTGCCAACTGCGAGGGTCACTCCAGCCGTAGCTACTCCGGCAAAGATGTGTAGGACCACTAATAACGGGACGGTCAGCAAATGCTGTTCCGGCATGGTAGTGAATGTCCATCCAAATATTACCAGCAGATAAAGGGAGGCACACAGTGATAAGACCACTTTGCTACCAAAACGGTCTAAAAGGGGCCCCCAAACGCGGAGAAATAGCACGTTGAATAGTTGACTTAGCGCACCAAGCGCAATCACTGCTGAAAGAGGCATACCCAGCCGCTTAAGCATATAGACTGCAAAGAACGGAATAGCCAGATTTGAGGCAAACCCCCAGAAGAGTAGGAATTTCATTAACTGCTTGAAGTTCTTGTCCTGGAGAGGTGAAGTGATTGTTTTCCATAGAGAGACCTGCGGTTCCGTTACGGGCTGCATCTGCGGTTCCGGCATGAGGGACATGAATACGGGGCTGGCCAGCCCGAGGAAGAGGGCACCGAAAAGAAATGCAATGGTATAGCCCAAAACTGCGTTCTCACTTGGGACATGAGCACGCCAGTAATCCACAAAATACGCAGCAGTCAGGCTGAAGGCTATAGCGACTATAGTTGCCAGAGCTAGCCGCCTGGAGAAAACGCGGCCAAGGATCTCCTGAGGGACTAGGTCCCGGAGCCATGAATTCCACCCGCAAGTAGTGACGGCACCGAATATGCCACGGATGGCCATCAGTAGCAACAGGATGGATATTGCCCCTCCGCCGGGGACTCCGATGAAGATAGGAATGAGAGCCATGGGAATCCACATCCCCTGCGCCAGGAACCAGGTCACCACCGTGAGAAGTTTGCGTCGCTTGAGGCGTTCCACCACCAAGATAGCTGGTATCTGGATAGGTTGAGTAATGAATGGAATAGCCGCCAGGATACCGATCTGGAAGTTGTTGGCTCCCAAGGCCAAGGCGAAGGCAGCAAGGAAGCCACTGGTCGTAATACTGAAGAAGCCCATAGAAACCATTCCCTCCCAGGTCAGCATTCGCAGCCCGCGGGCCACGTCCTGATCTGACAGGCTTGACTTGGGTTGAAAGATCTCTTTAATCTTCACAAATCGCCCTATTGGCACTACCGGCGGTGATTTCCGTGTAACCTTGTTCCATCTGGCCGCCAGCGCTCTGTGCTATAGCAGTTTGATTGCTCCGCAAGTCTACGTACCCTTTGGGAGGAGAATTGCTCACTAGGGATAACGATAGCCCATGAGGGCGGTGGAAGTTATCTCTGAAGCCTATGGTACTCACGGGAGAACGGCGGCCGGTTTTGATCTTGCGTCCCGAGCCACGAGGCTAGACTTGGTCGCCATAGACGTGAGACTGTATCACCTCTCAGTCACGGAGACTTAGCCTCGTTGGCACTAGACCATGAGCTTCCCTTGAACAGATACAGTATCGACGTGCTCCGAGCACACGACTAAGCAGGTAATAGTTACGCTGTTATCGAAACGCCCTTGGAACGAGATCGGCAATTTTGGCTGTGGCAACCCCAATTACCGTGTCCGAGGCGCCGTAATAAACTAACAGTTCGTCGTCAGCATCAAGTATCTGCTCGTTATCTCCCCGCGGCACGGCTCCGCAGGTAAAAACCACATTAGGCACCCAGCATTTGCCGGCCTCTCCTATTTCGTAACTCTCAGTTGGCTCCAGAACAGGATTGGGTGACCGATAAAGGAGGATTGCCGGATCAGCTATATCAAGCAGCATGACACCGAGCCGATAGGTATGAGCATAATCAACACCGTGTGTAATCAGCAACCAACCGTACTTAGTTTTGATTGGTTGAGCGCCAGCACCGATCTTTTTC
>JACKQG010005687.1_pt1 | contig 13579 bp, 22 predicted proteins | sample 8237621 | NCBI WGS metagenome assembly JACKQG01 (sample SAMN15677084, study PRJNA649215) | marine metagenome | biome: marine; feature: Black Sea; material: saline water; isolation source: suspended particulate matter (SPM) from the Black Sea western gyre | collected 2013-06-09/2013-06-10 | depth...
AAGAAAACCGCTCCTGACGTTACTTCACGATACCGCGATAGCGGTTTAGTCCATCATGCCTTTGCGGACCTTCGCGAGCAACTTTTTGGACAACTGATATTGGCACATTGTACGAGTTAAATATGGTCAAAGGCAACGACCGATTTCACACATAAAGCTGTCATAACTCAGTCTACTTTGCCGTATTGGACTCTCCATTTTGGAGCTGTAAAAATTGGCCTACAACGCCGTTTACTGTTTCATCGAGTTACAGACTTTTTACCCTCCCTCCATCGAGGTTTCATAAACCTTCTTGGCACTCTTTCTGCGAAATAACGCATCTGCAATGTCATCAGCGTTCAGTCCTGTTTTTACTGATGGCGCTTTCAAGTGGTAGATTATCTCTGCCTGCCTTTGAAGTTGAACATCTCCATAAATGTAAAACGTAGTCAGTACGCCTTCATGACCTAAATTCTGGCTCCAGGCTTTAAAACAAATAGTTCTCCAATGCCGAGTGAGTCAATATTAAGTGCAACTGGTGAGGTCAATTTGAAATACAATTTAACAAATTATTGACATAATCCATAATACCGGTAGCCCATAACCCCTTAAATACAAATATTGACAATCTTTGTATTTATACCTAGCATAATCTCTATATATACCTACCCCTGGAGGTCATCATGCACATATCCTTGACTACCGAGCTGGAGTCTCGCGTTAAAGCCAAAGTTAAAAGCGGCCTATATAACAATGCCAGCGAAGTAATCCGCGAAGCGCTTCGCTTTATGGAGACTCACGAAGACTGGATTCACGAGGTGAAATTGGCTCGTCTACGAGAACAGCTGAAAGTTGGTATTGACCAGTTAGATCGTGGCGAAGGTACTGCAATTGAATCAAAAGCTGCCCTGGATACATTGTTTGGCGATATTAAGGCCTGAACCGCATGCCAGCACACCAGCTCGTCATTGCACCTGCAGCCAAAACAGATCTTAAAGATATCTACCAATATGGGCTCCGGCAGTGGGGGCAAGCCCAGGCCAATAACCATCTGGAAGCCATCAAAAATCAATTCTGGTCACTCACAGAACAACCACTGATGGGCATCGAACGTCCAGAACTCTTGCTTGGCGCCAGAAGCCTGCCCATTGAGAGCCATATAGTATTTTACCGAGTTACCGCAGATAAGGTAGAAATCATCCGCGTATTGCATGGTCGCCAAGATCCGCAGTCCCACTTAAAGTAGCTCAAGAAACATTAATAATTAGTGCCTGGACGGAAATTTATAAGCTATTAAAATCAAAAGAAAAATCTGCTATAAAGCAGCACGAAGTTGTCTTAAATAAACGCTCAAATTGCAGCCTGGGACAGTGATTATGAAATTAAAACAGCCAGGAAATTCGAAACCCTCTATCCTGAAGAGATATTCAGGTACTACGTTTCCGGTTTAGGTAATATGAAAACGAATGACGAGCGCAAGGAATATGCACGCAAGGCCAAAATAATGTACAAAATTCGGCGCGTACTGGTTGATGTGCTTCGGGTTAAGGACCGCTGGCAAATATTTGCCGGGAAGATTTAAAAAGATAATATTAAACGACCTGCACTTCAGGATGAATTTGCTAAAGCGTTACCAGACTGGACTGAGTTAAAATAGAAGCATGGCTACACTTCATCTGTTTTATGATTCGAGTTCCAGAGTCATAATGTAAAGCTGATGACCGATACAAAATACAAACTGGAAGATTTAGATAAAACACAGATCACTGCTGCAGCCCGTAAGGCATTAATGGCGGCGGATGCACAGTACTATGCCTGGACCCGTCAGCAGCAGCAACAGTTTCGCGCAACCATGAACGAAAGCGCCTGTAATAAAATCAGTCAGGTGTTGCTGGACAGTTTGCTGGGGATTAAATGTGACAAGGAGAATGTCGATAAGGTTTGGAATAAAATTCCCCTTGCTAAACTCAATATATTGAACTGGGCGAACTTACTCACAAGAGGGATTGGTGAGGACACTATTTATCTCAATGAACCCATGGCTTCAGGCAAGAGCCTGTTAGATTTTACGACTCTTTACGATTATGACTATGCCGATCACCTGTTTCAGCAGCAAGCCAATAAACGGGATTTCTCAGAATATCAGGAGGCTGACTACTATGCCTACAAACATCCATCATGGATCAGATTATTAATTGAGGATAGATTTTACTATGCAACATTTACATCGCTCGCTACCCATTTGATTGATGAGATTGGCACAATGGGTCAAGACATCATTAACCAGCTGATTCCGCATCAATATGTGAATGGAAAAGACGATGGAAAATCTGAAAAAGGAGGATTCCTGTGGGATAAACAACTGGATGCTGAAGGGCTGGAAGGTCAACTGGATGAATTAAACAGCCGCTGGTACGTCTATCTTCAGCAAAGATGGCTGCTACTCAGTGAATACAACTCTCAGTTACCTGCTGCCGTTTATACGCAAGATAAAGATTGGGATGACGATCCCCACCGATTTTTCATTTTTAACAACGCGGCTGCGCTGAAGAAACTTCGATGGCAATATTTTTTATCTGATTGTAAACCTCTGATGGATGATTATTCAGCAGTCGAGATTCAACTCGAACAGGAGATCAATCAGGCCAGATTTTTTCTGGAAGAAAATCATCAGGACATTATGACTAATTTTGATCCCAGCGTTATCAAGCTACGCAGGAAAAGGAAAATTATTATGACTGATAGTGCACTGGACGATTTAGATAGATTGAGTAACAAGAATGAAGATAATCAGGAATAGCCATTTCTCATTCCCGCGCTCCTGCGTGGGAATACATACTTTATAACTGTAACCACGACCGCTCAACCTCTATCGATCCTTCCTTCCCTGAATAATTCCGGGCACTGGAATAACACCAGTGTGCAGCGCACTCCACATAAAAAACTAACAGGAACGATAGATACGGTTACTTGTCTGGTGATTACTGGAATCCAGTGCATTACTGTATATGTAACAATGAGAGGTAACTTAGAATCAACTATCTTATATCGACTTTGTCCAATTTGAATTTTAGTCTCCGTGTGCGTTCCCACGCGGGAGCGTGGGAACGAGTAAACTACATGTACAATCAGCAATTTACATGGCAACCAACTTTCATGAATCGATGGGGTCAGACTCGATTGGTTTCACAACTTTATGTGAATGACTGCAATGCCCATGATTATCTATTCACTAATCTGACTCTGTACGGCAGCAATTAGCACTCTGTGTGAGTTCAACGTTGACTACCGGGCCGGTATCATTGATACCTGTCATGCCTGACTGCAGTCGGTAAAAGCAATACCCGACTGTTACGTCCCACTATTAGATTTTATCCGAAGAAACAGTGATGCAAATCAGCGTCAACAAGTTGTAAAAATTCTTCAACAGATTTTACGACGGGTGTCGGTTTGTAACTGTGCCAATCCATATCCGCACGTTGCCAGAACACCTTCCAGATATTTTTAGATTTAACATAGGTGGTCCTGGCAAGTGGCATTTCATGGATAATACTGGGGTCGCGCCAATTCGGACGAATTTCTAAGATGGTAATACTCTGGCCATCAATCCTGTAGTTGATATCCACTTCGTTTCTGATGTCTGCCGGTGGTCTACGTTTTTCCAGAAACTTGTCCAGTTCCTTTTCGATGCGTTTAAGCTCAAACTCACTGAAAGACATTACTGCGCTTCACCTTCAGCTATAGCGTCAAATGTTGCATCTAAACTCTCTCGTACATCATCAATCCATTCAGCAACTTCTTCTGGTGTCTCTGTTTGCAGGGCAATATTTTGAATCAGGATGAACGTTGATTTCATTGCATTCAAATTTCTTACCGATTCCCAGCTCATCGCTTCATCGATATGAAATAATAATTTATCAGAATCTGGAAAACCGAAGTTTTCTACCACCGCATTCCGTAAATTACCCCATGAACCCTGTAGATCAGATAGAGCTGTTTTGATATGTCCGGTTGGTTCAGTGATAAATGCCATTTTAGAACACCACTATTCTCGGATACCGTTTAGTCATAACTTCCCAGAAACCGGCACTCCAGTCCATAACGACTGCAAGCCTCCAATCATCAGGAACAGCATTTACAACTGATTTGACCATCATTTCACCATACCCTTTTTCTGATGAGGTAATGGCATAGAACTGTACTACCTGACTGGGTTTATCAACTAACAGTTCGACACCAATAATATTTGCTTCGCCTACATCCACAATAGGTTCTTTCTTACCATTATCGCTGAGTACATTTGATGCTTTGATTTTATCTTTTGTATATCTTCACATACTTCAGTTGATCAACCGTAGACAGCCTTTCGGCAATCTGCCTATAAATTGGATGTTCTTTCCTGATATTACTCGCTTTAAGAATTTTATCGTTATTCATTCGGTGAGTTACTTTCTGTCGTCCACTTCATTTGGGTTGCTGGCTTTCAGGTAATCATTCATTTCAACCCATTCAACATCTATTTTTTTGCCATCAAAAGACACACTCAAAATCACCCTGTCATCATTAGGATGCCATTCTTTGATGTGCTCGGAAAACAAATTCCTGATGTCCTGAATGTTTTTACAATGTGTCGCTCGAAACGCTGATTTATTCCCCCCGTTACACAATCCCCTTGCTAGATCCAACAGTTCAAATTTGTATGGAATATCGAACCTGATTAACCAGGCAAATTGGAAGTCATTTAATAATCCAGTAATCGCCAACTGGGGTAAACTCAGAAACTGACCGTCAGTGATTTCGTCTAATGCCACATTTGCTATTTTAGAAAGTGGTTGCATATGTATTTCCAGAATCTATGTGCACAAAGCTATCTGTCAGCAGTCAATTTAACTGGAACATTTGGAGTGCCAGCATGGGAATACGTTCGAAATAAATTTTTTTCATGCTGTATCAATAACATGAGGTTACTGCGTCTAAAGTTGTACGGGGATTTATTTTTTATACCTCAATACCCTTTTCATATTTTTGAATATGCAGGGTTTTGGCAATCTCTTCATGAGAACCCTTCTCTGAGGGCCAATAGTATTTGGACTGATCCTCAGTATCTTTTATCCATTTTGCCGCGTTCTCTTTGGATAAATGAATGATCTCCTGGATCCTTTTCGCGGTTGGGTTTTTAAGAAGCAGCATGGTGGTCTTTTCTCAACTTACGGTAACGAATTATACTCTTTAAACTTTTTTTTTCACACTTGATGATTATTCTAACCCATGCGGGTAGTTATAATTTGACCTTTGATACCCTGGAGAGAGAAAGAGATGTATACGCAGGACTGGGGCAAGGCATGGCTCAATTCAAAAGAAGAGGTCTGGCTCACCGATAAGATCTTATCGGTGTTTGAATCCTATTTATCGAGTTTAATCGATCAAGGTGTTTCAAAAAGCACGTTTAACCGGCATAAAGCCGCCTGTCATGCGCTGGGCGGATACATTGCTGGCGAAGTGTTCGGCTATGAAAATGATACGTTCTCTAAAGAACAAACAGGCATCGAAATTTTACTTCATTATATTGATGAGCACGGCGGTCCGCTGGTGTACAGGGATAATGAAGTGTGGCAAAAAGAACTTGATGCGATGTGCAGGAAACTATGTAAATATATTAAGGCACAGGATACCTAACCGGGCATTTTCAGTAGAGAGAGTCAGTCGTTTCGCACATCGATCTCATTGTCAAAGAATACAGTTAATAAAAAGAAGCAGAGTCATGAAAAAGAAAATTGTATACCAGTTTAGAATAGAACTGGTGGGTATAGAACCTATAATATGGCGCCTGATTGAAGTGCCTTCAACGTATTCTTTCTGGGACCTTCATGTGGCGATACAGGACTCTATGGGTTGGCTGGATTATCACCTTCATGTATTTAACATTCTGCCACCAGGAAAGAAAAAACCCATATTGATCGGAATCTCTGTTGATGAGTTTGAAGCGAATACTCTTCCGGGATGGGAGATACCAATTATGGAACATTTTCGTGAACCGGGAGATGAAGCGCGCTATGAATACGACTTTGGTGACGGTTGGATACATAGAATAGTTTTGGAAGGTATATACCTGCAAAAGGACAATGCCAAATACCCGAATTGTCTGGATGGGCAACGTGCTTGTCCGGTAGAAGATTGTGGTGGAATATCCGGTTATTATAATTTGCTTGAAATTCTGAGCGATCCAAAGCATGAAGAATATGAACATATGACTGATTGGTTAAGTGGTGATGCAAAAAGTTACGCCGGCTATGATCCTGAACACTTTGAACCAGGCAATGTCACTTTTGATAATCCGAAAAAAAGATGGAAAAAGGCTTTTCAAGATTAACAGCCCAAGTCGACTCGAAGAATCAGTACGCCACCTTCTCTTCCCCACTTTTCTGCCGGTAAATTTTCATGCTCAGTTTTTTGAAGAACTTTAACTCATTGGTAAAAACGTGGCTGCAGTTTGTCTGTAGGATCATTATTTTTCACTTAGAAAACACTTGCAACGTACTCAAATTTCACCAAAGTATCTGAGCACTACCGTGTTTTCCTCTGCGACATGTAAGGAGTTGATTATTTAATAAACAATCTAACAAAATCGTCATGTAGTCGCCGTTCGTGCGCTGTTAATTGGGTCATATACACATGGTTATCCACAGTTTTTGTGAATAACTTTTTTCGGAGAAAAAATCTCGCCGTAAGCGGGCGGGGTATTTGGCGGTAACTTTTATATTACGCTGCAAGCAGCGGGGAATAGAGCCCCAAGGGATTCCATACCAGGATTCGCATCGACAAATTGTCATCCTTTATTCGATGCCATACAAATGTGTGTTGCTGTAATCCGCATAAAGTAAACTTACCCTCGGTTAGTTATCAAGTTGGATATTTTTAGGTTCTGGTGAGCGTAAGTTGGTATGTAATCCTTTCCCACTGCGCCTTCTTACTTCAATTGCCTTAGCAGCCTGCTGACTGTCAATTTCCGCACCATGAGTTCCATCCCTACCATCACTTACTGCCACTGTCGCCCAAGGATTCAACCTCGAAAATTGATCCCTGGTCATAGTGGTAGCGGAGATATCGCCAGTGAATGGCATCCGCGAGCACTCCGGGACGCAACACGCCATAACACTCACCGACCGCTCTAACGCTTTGATAGTGAACGCCGAAGCTTTTGGCATCCCGCAACGCGTAACCGAGCTGTTGTGCTTTTCCATAATCATCGGGGTCGTAGATGGCGTCTCCGGTCAGGTGTCTCACATCATGCAGGTCGGTCGGCCCCAGCTTTGCGCGGATAACACGCATATCCTGGGTGGTTTGTTCGATTCTGGATTCCCGCAGAAAACGCGCGCGATGAAAAGACGACTCAGCAATGGCCACCACTTCGTCAGCGGCGCAGTAATAGACACCAAAATCCCGGTTGAATCGTCCGCCGCGCCCATCGACTGGCGGGTGGGTAAAAGCCGCCATAATCCAGGACGCGCCAGTGCCATACACCCGGTCTTCCAGCGCCACCAGGCGAATATCGCCCACTTCAGCGCGCAGTCTGGGGTTGGTCAGGGACTCCACGGCATAGAGCACGTCCCAATCCTGTGGACTGGATACGCGTTCAAACAGGTTGATTTGTGGATAGCGTGACAGAATGACCCGATAAACCGGTTCATCCACCTTGCTCCCGGCTAAATGATTGATATCGATCACCAGCCACCCCGCTCTCCATCGAGTAAATTCCTGACCACAGCAAGGTCCACGACCTGCCCGGCCAGCAACCGGTCCAGCGGTGCCGACCCATTGAACAGAGGATTGTCATTGGGGGTAGCCAACCACTGATCGGCCAGAGACTCATCGGATAACAGGATTTGCAGGGATTTGTAGATCCCCAGGATATAGCTAGCACGCTCCAGTAGATCCCGCGTTAGCTTGGCCTTTTCCGGCTGGTTCTTCCAGTTGTAGAGAGTTTTCTCGTTGCTGAGCCCCAACAAGGTCATTTGTTGGGCGCCGGTCAGGTGCCACTGACTGAAAATAGCGAAAATCGCCGGTAGAAGTGAACTGGTGACACTGGAACCGCGCTGCAGAAGTTGCTCGGTTTGAATGATCATAATTACCTCCAATACTGTATTGTTACAGTGCTTTGATACAGCCTATCAGACTGTAACAATACAGTAAACTCTCTTTATCTGAGATACTGTTTTTGTAGTTGCCGTGATGGTCACGGCAAGGGTCCGGGCAAACTGACCGTGAAGCCAAGTATGCCCCCGAGAACTAGAAAGGCCGTAATCATGTCGTAGCTGACTTTAATGAATAACTTTACGTATAATTGGAGTTGGCACCATTAAGACATCCCACTAACTATTTCAAATATAATTATCTTTTGTTCTTTTCAGGGAGTTATTAAAATTTCTAGTAGGCAGACTTTATAAATTAAGAATTTGTCATGATTGATGAAGTCGCTTTACATCGCATACAAAAAAAACGTGAAGAAGCAATAATTCACAGTCAGGAAGCTCCAATGAAATTTCTAAGTGCTTGGGTTTCTGGAGTTCGCGTGATCGGTGAAGGCTATTTCACACATAATGAAAGATTTGGAGATAAGGCTCCATGCCTGGATAAGGTTACGGACAAATGGCAAGTCATTCCTAATCGTGTTTTTGTGGAAGAAAATATTGGTGTTCTATCCGGTGGTGAAGCTAGATTATTAGCCGTGATGTGCTCTTTCTATAATCCTGAGTGGGGTGGCAAACTGATGCAGGATCTTGGTATTCAGGGTATGGCTGATATAAGCGGAAATCTCGATCTTAAATGCAATAAAATTGTTGCTTCCTTATTGGTGAATTATACCGGTTGGTAAGTACTCCCTGTACGTCATCAACTTTTAGTTTGGTTATGCTGCTGTTCTATTCAGGCATCTATCTCTTCTTTCTTGAACCGGCAGTATGTTCCCACTTTGAATCATACAGATGGAGATAACCGGTTTGGTCTTACTATCTCAGTTTGAGTGGTAAATTAGGTCTTTACGGCCCTGTAATCCCATAAAGGAAATCCTCTCAATTAAGAGAGGATAAATTTTTAAGCGGTATCAGTCGGAATACACAAAATCTCCCATTACAACCGTTCCAGACGGTCGACAGGTTGATCTGAATTTCGCGGTGACACAGCTATGGGGAAAGCCCCTTCGCTGCCAGGGTCGCGCACTTCCACGAGATTACTACGGGTGATTAAACTTAACTGTTTTAAACCTTCGTTCCGGATATTAATGGCCGCATTCAGATCCCGGTCGTGAACGGACTGGCGCTTCGGACACGTCCATTCCCGGATACCCAGGCGCATTTCATCCTGCTTATGCCCACAACAGGAACAGAGCTTGATAGATGTAGAATCAATCCACTTAATGTAGGGTCCTGCCGTACCAGTCGGTCAAATAAATTTATTCATTTGTCTTTTTAGGGTTTTTAAAATTTGCAGCAACCTTAATTTTCTTAAATCAAAAAAAAAGCGCCCTTTCGGACGATTAATTTGAATAAATTACGTACATAACGGAACAAAGGATTTCCCTGTCATATATGCGAGCCAGTGATAGCTCTCGTCAATGTTTTTGAAGCGTGCATGAGTATCTCCATCGACTGTTATTTCGACGACGTATTCACCTTGATCGTACAGTTTCACAATTTCAAAATGACTGTGGTGATAATTGTGATGTGAATACAATACTTTTCCATTTGAAACTTGAATAATTCGAACAATACAGTGGTCTAGTAATCCAAAACCAGAGCTCTCACCAGGTTTTATCAGTAAAGGTATTTTTAGCGGGCCTCTAGACCGGCCTATAAAACCCTGCAGATCACATTCATCCAGCCAGTCTTTTCCTGTGATTGTATCACCGTAAAATAATCTGATTTGTTGCCCGTTTTTGCGCAACTTTTCCAGTATCCGGCAAATATTTTCTGGAGTATTTGCATTAAAAAAAGTTCCTAATTTTACAGTATGGGATGCCTTAACTAATTGTTGATATTTTTTGTGAACGATTAATGTTCCCAATTCATTTTGAGCGACCGAGCATTCCGGTTTATTAAGCTTTTTAGCTAAAAGGTTTGTCTCATCGAATAGTGATTGGAACCCCCTGCAACTGTAACCATTGTCAATTTTGTACACGTAAAGCGATTGTTTTTTATTAATTGATACGTCCATTTTGGTTCCTCATTGTTTATTTAATGGGGAACTATCCCATCGGGAATAAGCTCCCCGGTTGGGTTAAAAGATGGTTAGATGTACTCTTGTTATGGGCAGTCGTTCCAGCCAGACCAATCATCAAAGGTGGCCTCCAGAGCGGAACTAAACTTCAATGAGTATTTAATCTCTCCAGAGAAACATATGTTGGTTTTCTGATGGACCTACCTTGCGTGATTAATCTCATTAAAAAAACGGGATAACATCTCGGCAGGAAGGTTATCCCGCAGGGTCATGAACAATAGTTCTCCACAAAACCTTACCCGGAGGCAAGGCTGTAGAGAAAGGATTGAGATGGTACCGGTTTGATCCGGTTAATCATTCGCAGCAATACGCCGCTTCTGCTTGATGCCTGTTGTGTTCATATAAGCGCTTCAGGCGTCCGACTGTTGTGCGTTCTCCATCGGCATAACGATAGCGCACAATTATTTTTAAGGGTTGACCGGAAAATCCAGAGGCCCCGAGGTGAATGGCGGCCAGGTCGGGACGACCTTGACGGGCCAACGTTAAAATTGCATGAATATTCATGGATATCTCCAACAAGTGAAAGCGGGAGATCCATCCCCAGGGGATATATATCCCGCCGGGGTAGGTGAATGGCTGTTTATTTAAAGAAGTCAGCGGCTTCCAGTATTGCCAGGAGCAATTAAGAGGTTGGCGGGTTTAAGACTACGTCCGGGCCGTATCGCCTTATTAAAACGCACAGTGAAGATACGTTTTAATAAGGCTCCTCGAGTTTCCATGAGGAGCCTGGGGGTTAGTTTTTACGACGGATTATCGGTTTCAATAATCGTTGACGTTCAAACTCAAGATGGTTTACCGGTACATGAACATAGTCTTTTTCATGATCACGGGATTCGGGTGTTTTAGCGTTACTGTTAACGGACTGCGTATCGCTGCTGGGTTGTAGAGTGCGCATGATGATCTCCTATAAGGTTGTTGGCAGGGACTCCGCAATCAACCCCAAACAAGAGAGATTCATTGCGGAGGCCCCGCTCACAACCTGGTGTGATCATCACACGCTGAAACCAGGTTCTGTTCCCCTAAAAAGCTTTAGGGGAACAGGTTGAGGAATTAATGGCGTGAATATTGAGCAGGCCTATCAAATTCCATTTTTGGAATAAAGTTGACTGGGATATAAACAGACTCTTTAGCCCTGGGGGTTAAAGTGCACGGAGTGATATCCCGCGTAACCGGAGTGAAAGACGAAGGCGCACGATGAACAGGGCGTCTTTTCAGTCTTTTAATTGTGAGCTTATGGGCCCTGATGAAATGGGCGACTAGCAAAATTGCCAGGGCACTGTTAAAAGTTAATAGGGCAATGATAATTGCCGATATTAAAGACATGGTATTACTCCTATAGAATAGGGGCAATACAGCCCAGCAGGGGTATATTACCCCCGTTGGGAAATGGTCGCTGGGACCGGTTTGGCTGGTTATTTGGTTAGGCCAGTTACCTAAGGACTGTCGTTACACGACAAAGAACAGAGTTAATATAATACAGTTTTTTTACTTTTTCAAATAAGTTGAATCAACCGATGGAGAGTGTGGCATGTCCGTGTCGTTTGATTGTTCTTATTAGCTGCTTAGTCCTCGAATGGATGCACTAATTGCACTTGAGGGAAGTAGGTTCTGTATTTAGACACATCTCTCGTAATCAACTTTAGCTTCGATACAGAAGCATGTGCGCCAATAAAGAAATCCGGCAACGGAGACGTTTTTGTCCCCTTCTTTTTTCTATAGCTTAAAAATGCTTTACCGGTTAAAAATAGTGCCTCCCTGGGCATTTCTAGCACCTTGATTCCCAGCGCATCAATAGCGCTTTCAATCTCTTCAATTCTGTCAAAGCCTATTGATACTTCGGTGTAGACTATTGAGTTAATATATAATGTATTTATTTGGCTATATTTTTCTAGCGTACTCTCTGACCAAGCAGCCCAATTTTTATCATCCGTGAACAGGTCCAGCAAAACACAAGAGTCGATTAATATACCGTTCATCAAGGCTCTCTAGTCAGATTCATAATTTCATCAGTAGACATCTTGGCTGAAGCAATCCCTCTGAGTTTACTGAATTTTCCTTTATTTTTAGGCTCATCAGTTTTTACAATGTAAAACCTGCCGCCATCTTCTATGAACTCTATTTCGGTTTCTGTAGAGATCCCCAGAGCCTCCCTAATATCTCTGGGAATTGTAACTTGACCTTTCGTTGTAACTCGCATGACCTCTTAACTCCAAAAGCACGTAATACCAATATAGTATTACCATAAAGTGGACCGGTAAACCTAAATTTTTAAAAGCCTGGCGGAGCACTGTTTCAGAGCCTTTTCAGTAGTTACAAGAGGCATTACCAACAAAGTAAAGCCCCCAATTTGTACGGAGCATGAAAATTTGAAGTGAAGTCCCATCGCCTTCAGGGTGAGCTCCACATCCAAAAACTGATCAGCATTGTAAGCCACTATTATACCATCCCCGCATAACACCAGGCCCCCTAAACAACCCCGAACGTCCGCACTTCGTAGCCACTGACACCACCCACCTGACTGGCGGAAATCGCCCCGGCCCGTAAGGGCCAGGTGGCCAGGATACGGCAGGTAAAGCAAGGGTAAGACAGGTTAGTCCAGGCGGATGGTGCGGGTGGCAAGGACGGTCGAGGGGTCGGGTGGGTGCGGCGTGATGGGGTTTTCTTGTAACTCGGATATGGTATAATATACACATTTATAGGCAGGTTAAGGAGGCTTTGCTGAGGATGGGAAACGAGGACATCATGCCAGTCGTGCTGGCGATTCTGAAGGCGTTCCAGGCGATGGAAAAGTCCGGTGGCGTGTTGGCTGAGTGTTTGCGCAAGGACAGGGCACTACCGTTCAAGATCACCACCTTTGCCGGTGATCAAAGTGGTCCCGCCGCGCATGAAGCGGCGATAGCCTCGTTAACCCGGTTGCACCATCCTGAGAAGGTATCGGCAACCGAGCCGCTGTTTCATGCCGGTATCCTGTGCGTCTCACCGGACACGGTAGCTGCGGCCACGGCCTTTAATACCGCGAAATCACGCTTTAAAGATATCGTTACTCAATACCGGACAGAGATGAAAGACAAGAAAACACGCCTCGACCGGTTAATGGAAAAAGCCCATCGTCATCAACGTCCGGAAAAATTGTCAAGAATCATGAAAGTGGCGAAAATAAGCGGTGCCGATTTGACCCGTTGTTATGCGCAAGTCCGTATCCTGCCGGAGAACACACGCTCGATCAGCTGGACTTGGGCGATTCAGGAGTTATTGTCAAATCTAGTGTTTGGCCACCAAATCAAGCAGCGATCTGATCGTTTGATATTACTTCAAGACCATCTTTAAA
>JACKQG010005688.1_pt1 | contig 13578 bp, 10 predicted proteins | sample 8237621 | NCBI WGS metagenome assembly JACKQG01 (sample SAMN15677084, study PRJNA649215) | marine metagenome | biome: marine; feature: Black Sea; material: saline water; isolation source: suspended particulate matter (SPM) from the Black Sea western gyre | collected 2013-06-09/2013-06-10 | depth...
CCTGCAATACTGTCAATCAAGGGAATTTTAAACTGCAGTCCTGCCCCAGATACTTTATGAAACTTACCTAAACGCTCAATTACAACTGCGGTTTGTTGTTTTACCATATATAAAGTTCCTTTTAACAAGAAAAGGGCAATTATGATGTAAATTATGTTTCCGAAAATAATATTTGTATCCATTTTTTATTGTTTTAAATTTTAAGCTCAAATATACGTAAAAAAAAGGAGCCAATTGGCTCCTTAATTTTTATTTCAAATATCTAAAATCATGATTATTTTTAATTTTTTGTAACGATTCATAAATCAATCGTATTACATCTTCAACATCATCCTTATGTACAGTTTCAACTGTGGTATGCATGTACCTTAGCGCAAGCGATATTAAAGAAGAAGCAACTCCACCCGTTGAGTAGGCAAAAGCATCCGTATCCGTACCTGTAGCACGAGAAGCAGCCATTCTTTGGAAAGGAATTTTATTCTTTTCAGCAGTATTAATAATTAACTCCAATAAATTATTTTGTACTGCCGGGCCATAAGTCAATACCGGACCTGCTCCACATTTTGTATCTCCTTGTTTTATTTTATCAATCATTGGTGTGCCTGTATCATGGCAAACATCCGTTACAATAGCTACATCAGGTCTTATCGTATCCACAATCATTTGTGCTCCTCTTAAACCTACTTCCTCCTGCACCGAGTTAGTAATGTATAATCCAAAAGGTAATTTTACTTTATTTTCTTTTAACAAACGAGCCACCTCAGCAATCATAAAACCGCCTATACGATTATCCAATGCTCTACCTACATAAAAGTTTTTATTCAAAATCATGAACTCATCCTCATAAGTAACCACACAACCTACATGAATGCCTAATCCCTCAACCTCATCCTTATCCTTAGCTCCACAGTCCAAAAAGATATTATCTAACTTAGGGGATTTTTCAGTTGCTCCATTTCTGGTATGGATTGCTGGCCAACCAAAAACAGCCTTAACCATTCCTTTTTTAGTATGGATATTTACTCTTTTAGAAGGAGCAATCTGATGATCAGAACCTCCATTTCTTCTTAAATAAATAAATCCGTCTTTAGTTATGTAATGCACAAACCAAGAAATTTCATCAGCATGAGCTTCAATAACTACTTTATATTTCGCCTCAGGATTTATCACACCAACTACTGTTCCGTAAGTGTCTACAAAATGTTCATCAATATAAGGGCTAATGTATTCTAACCATAATTTTTGCCCTCCACTCTCAAATCCTGTTGGAGATGGGTTATTTAAATATTTCTCTAAAAAAGCTTCTGACTTTTTAGTGATAATTTTCTTCTTTGCCATATTATTATAAAATTTTAAAGTGCGAATGTAAACAATTTAACCTGCCCAACCCTCCCTGTCTAAGGAACGATATTGTATTGCCTCAGCAATATGTTCGGAAGTAATTGATTTATTTTTTTCTAGATCAGCAATTGTACGTGCCACTTTTAATATTCTGTCATAGGCCCTAGCTGATAAATTTAATTTTGTCATAGCCATCTTGAGTAGTTGTTGACTTTCAGAATTTAATTTACAAAAAACCTGCAGCTGCTTAGTGCTCATTTGAGCATTAGCATGCACCCCTTCATTTTCTTTATATCTACTGCCTTGCAGCTCTCTTGCAGCCATCACTCTCTCCCTAATATCAGCACTACTCTCTCCCTTTTCTTTTGATGATAATTCTTCAAAACTTACGGGAGTAACCTCAACATGCAAATCTATCCTATCCAATAAAGGTCCTGAAATCTTATTGAGATATTTTTGTACCATTCCTGGTGGACATAAACAATCCTTATCTGGATGATTATAATAACCGCAAGGACAAGGATTCATAGAAGAAACTAACATGAAATTTGCAGGATAATCTACTGATGATTTGGCGCGAGAAATAGTGACCACTCTATCTTCCAAAGGCTGTCGCATTACCTCTAAAACTGTTCGTTTAAATTCTGGTAACTCATCCAAGAATAACACTCCATTATGAGCTAAAGATATTTCGCCTGGCTGAGGGTTAGTTCCTCCACCTACCAATGCTACATCTGAGATAGTATGGTGTGGAGAACGAAACGGACGAGAAGTCATTAGAGAATTATTATCGGATAAACGACCAGAAACCGAATGAATTTTTGTTGTTTCCAAAGCCTCTGATAAAGTTAATGGAGGTAAAATTCCAGACATCCTTTTAGCTAACATAGTTTTCCCTGCTCCTGGAGGACCTATCATAATTACATTATGACCTCCGGCAGCTGCTATTTCTAAAGCTCTTTTGATATTTTCCTGTCCTTTAACATCTGAAAAGTCAGCAATATTATTATTTAGTCCTGCCAGAAATTCAGCTCTAGTATCAATTAAGGTTGGAGCAATTACTTGCTTTCCATTAAAAAGATTAATAACCTCTACTATATTTTCAACACCCAACACTTCCAGATTATTAACAATAGCAGCTTCCCTAGCATTTTGTTTGGGTAAAATGATTCCTTTAAAGCCTGCCTCCCTTGCTTTTACAGCTATAGGCAAAGCTCCTTTTATTGGCTGTAAACTTCCATCTAAGGAAAGCTCACCCATAATAAGGTAGTCACTTACTTTTTCTGATTTTATTTGTTGTGATGCAGCTAATATTCCAATAGCTAAAGGTAAATCATAAGCCGACCCTTCTTTACGAATATCGGCAGGCGCCATATTTATAGTAATCTTTTTTCCAGGAATACGATATCCATTATTCTTAAGTGCTGCCCTAATTCTTTGCTCGGATTCTTTTACAGCATTGTCAGGCAAGCCAACTAGAAAAAACTTAATCCCTTGCGCTACATCCACCTCAATAGTAATAGTTGTGGCATGAATACCACTAACTGCACTACCGTAGGTTTTTACTAGCATATTTCTATTTTTTAAATTCTTGGAGACCCCTGCCTAACCAATCAGTAAACAAATCTACAGTGCCATAATCTTGGTAGTTGGCGTTTTCAACCAAAGTCTCTTCATCATGATTTAAAAATACATAATAAGGCTGTGAATTAGTCCCGTAACTATTGGCTTGCAATACCATCCATTTATCTCCAGTGGTTTTTACTTTTTTAGTTTTTCCTGCCATTGTCGTTTCGTACTGCTGCTCCTTTGGAAGCTCAATTCTTTCATCAACATATAATGAAATTAAGACCACATCATTAGCAAGCGTATTTTTCACATGAGCAGCAGACCAAACTTGTTCTTCCATCTTACGACAATTCACACAAGCGTGTCCTGTAAAATCCAATACCACAGGCTTATTTATTTTTTTAGCATGAGCCATTCCCATATCATAATCATGAAAAACGAGTATGCCTTGAGGCCCTAAATGCTGACCATCTTCTTCATGAGCTGAAATAGCATTACCTCCTTGAGAGTTTCCTACACCATAAGGAGATTCACTGTATTGCATGGGTGGTGGAAAAGCATTAATTATCTTCAATGGTGCGCCCCACATACCAGGAATCATGTACAAAGTTAAAGTACCCGTTAAAATAGCAGCACTCAAACGACCAACAGAAACATATTTTAAATCCGAATCATGCGCGAACTTTAAGAATCCTAATAAGTACATAGTCAGCAGTCCAAAAATCATAATCCATATTGCAATAAATAACTCGCGTTCCAACAAATGAGTCTGCATTACTAAATCCGCATTCGACAAGAATTTGAAAGCTAATGCAATTTCTAAAAATCCTAATGTTACTTTTACTGAATTTAGCCATCCACCTGATTGTGGTAAAGAGTTTAACCATCCTGGGAAAGCTGCAAATAAAGCAAATGGTAAAGCAATGGCTAATGAAAAACCGAGCATACCAATAATTGGGCCCATATACCCTCCTGATGCCGCTTCAACTAGTAAAGTTCCTACAATTGGTCCTGTGCAAGAAAAAGAAACTAAAGCTAAAGTAAAAGCCATAAAGAAGATACCAATCAAACCTCCTTTCCCTTCCGCCTCAACACTTTTGTTTGTCCAAGAGGATGGTAATTGAATTTCGAAAGCCCCTAAAAAAGAAGCTGCAAAAACAATCAACAAGATAAAAAATCCAATATTAAAATAAACATTAGTCGCCATGTTATTTAAAGCATCAGCCCCAAATACTGAAGAAACACCAACTCCTAAAGCAACATAAATTGCAATAATAGAAAGTCCATAAATAATAGCATTTGCAATTCCTTGCGCTTTTGTTTTAGACTGCTTAGTAAAGAAAGAAACCGTCATAGGTATCATAGGGAAAACACAAGGAGTTAGCAGTGCCGCAAAACCACTTACAAAAGCAATAAAAAAAAGTGCCCACATGCTTTTACCTTCTTTTTCATCAGAAGTATTTTTTGTATCTTCAACAATAACACCCCCATCAACACCTTTTATTTCAAAAGAAAACTCTACCTCTTCAGGTGGTAAACATTGAGCTTCATCACATACCATAAAGTAAACATTTCCTTCTAAATTAAAATCTTCAGAAGAAGAAACTTGTACTATTTGTGTGAAAATAGCTTCATTTTTAAAATATTTTAGAATCATGTCAAAATTAGGGTCAAACTCTTCAATTGGCTCTCCTTCTTTAGGAGTTCCAACTAATGAATAACCTCCTTCTGTTGTAAAGGTAAACTCTGTAGGTACAGGTCCATCATCCCCAATAAATTGAGAATATAAATACCAACCATCATCAATAGTTGCTTTGAACTGCAATTCTATTTCATGATCCGACACCTGTTTTTGAGAAAAATCCCAAGAAACAGGAGTGAAAATTTGTGCTGATGTAATCACACTCAGAAGTGTAAAAAATAGGATGAAAATTTTCTTCATATTTATTTTAATTTGTCTTGTATTACTCGTGTTAATTCTTCAGATTTTTGACTTCCAATAAGATAAATCAGACCATCTTTATCAGTTAGTTCAACAGCATCAATTCCTCTTGTATAAAATCGAATTGTTCCCTTTAGATGCAAGTTGTAAACGGAGCGATTCAAAAAATATTTGCTATATTTTACTTTTTTAACAGATACAATGCTTGCTGTATCAATTTTTATTTTTCTGGAAGTCCAAAGCCCATCTAGGATGATGCTTCCGTTTTTCACTTTAGTTTCAAAATGCAGAATAAATAATAATAATATTGAAATAACCATTATTCCTATCCCAATAAAGAAATATAGCTCTCCTGCCTTATCGTGATTCTCTCTCCAATAATAAGCAACTAAACAAAAAATTGCCAATGACATTCTTCTACTAAGAGACATTTTATTGAGCCCCAAATATTGTTTTTCTATAAAATCAAACTCTGACATTCTACTATAAATTTAAAGTTGTGCAATGTACACTTTTTTTGTATTGCTTTCTAGCTTATACCTTTCGTCAATTCTGCAGCCCAGCACCCAAACAATATCAACACCAGAACATAACAGCCATTGCTCTTGTTTATCTATTATTGAAAATTTACTGTCAATGAAAAAATCACTTAATTTCTTAAATTTCTTCATTCCTAATGGTATGAATTTATCTCCTTGCTTCCACTTACGTAAAGTTAAAGGAAATTTTAATTTATCAACATCCAATTGGGCGATATTATTATCATAAATAATAGTTTTATCAGCTATAACTTTAAAATTTATTTCTAGCGGATGAACTAAACTTGTAGTTTTTTCAGTAATCTCAAAAACCTCATTTTCTTTATTTAAAAGAGAGATGAAAATGTTTTCTCTGTCTACTACTAACTGATGAGTAGATGAAAAAAACTGTTTCCCACTTTGCCCCTGCAATGCTTTTGAAATTGCCTCCACAGCATAGAAACCATAAGCAGATAATAATTCATACAAATAGCTATGGAGAGGCTTTAGGGCTAATAAAGCTGAAATTTCAAGCTGCACAATTCCATTTTTTTCTTGAGTTAAATCCTTTCTTACTTCTTCAACTTTGGAAGCATAAACCTGAGCAACACCATCCAAAATCCTCATCTCGTCTTTTACAGTTTGCTGAATACTTGGGTTCATCTCGACTAACAAAGGTATTAACTCATGCCTTATTTTATTGCGCAAATATTTCACAGAAGCATTACTGCTATCCTCTCTAAAAACTAAGTCTCTATCTTTTAGATATTGCTCAATTTCTAATCGTGAAACTGAAAGTAAAGGCCTAACAATTGCATTATTTTTTTCTTTAATCCCCAAAAAACCTTTTAAGCCCGATCCTCTTACTAAATTAATAAAAAAGGTTTCTACATCATCATTAGCATGATGAGCAATGGCTAAGTATTTAGCGCTTGACTTAATCCGTAATTTTTCAAACCAAGCATATCTTAAATCACGAGCAGCCATTTGTGTAGAAATCTTATTTTCAGCAGCATAAGCCAAAGTATCAAACTGTTTTACATGGATTTTTAACTGATATTCTTTTGCTAGATCTTTAACAAAATATTCATCAGCATCCGACTCTTCTTCTCTCAAATTAAAATTACAATGGGCTAATTCAAATGAATACCCTAATTCCAGGAAAACATGCATTAAACAAACACTATCAGCACCCCCACTTATGCCTAAAATAAGCTTATCTTCTCTAACAAAAAGAGATTTTTCAGTAATAAATTGCTGGACTTTATTTTTCATCAAATTGAAAATTTAACACCTCAAAAATAGGCCTTACCTTTACCAAACACTCCTCATATTCCTCATTCGCATCCGATTTAATCGTAATTGCTCCACCAACAGCTACTGACAAGTATTTTGTACTTGCATTATACAAAATTGTTCTGATAACAACATTAAAATCAAAATCTCCTTTTGGAGTAATATAACCAATCGCTCCAGAAAAAATTCCTCTTTTAAACTCCTCTAGTTGTTCAATGAGTTCCATTGCTCTAAGTTTAGGGACGCCTGTCATGGAACCCATAGGGAAAACAGACTTTAATATTTGACTAAAATGGGTTTTATCATCCACATTTGACGATATAGTACTAATCATCTGATGTACTTTTTTAAAAGTATAAATACCACATAATTCCTCCACCTTTACACTTGCTTTACTAGCTGTAATTGACAAATCATTCCTCACCAAATCAACAATCATTACATTTTCTGAAATTTCTTTTTCACTTTCAATAAGTTCCTTTATTAAGGCCTTATCTTCAGCTAAATCCCTCCCTCTCTTCCTTGTTCCTTTTATAGGCTGTGAAATAATTTTATTACCTGATTTTTTAATGAATCGTTCAGGGCTAGCGCACATTATATTCAAATCATTTAGCTTTAAGAAAGAGGAAAAGGGTGCTTTTGCATTTAAATTTAACTCCATAAATACTTGCTGAGGATTAAGCATTACTTGCTCAGAAAAAAACTCCTGACAATAATTTACTTCATAAATATCCCCTCTTTGAATATGCTTTTTAATCACTCCAATTTTTTCTAAATATTTTGCTTTAGTATCTCTTTGCTTTAACTCTACAGTATTGCTTTTATCCTTCCAATTAAATTGCTCATAGGCTAAAAATTGCTGGCAATCTTCCTTACTCTCATAGCTCTGAACTTCCAGTGTATTGCCTTTTAATAATAATACATACTTAGGAATAAAGAAAGATAAGCTGGATGCATTTATCCCATCATCATTATTAGAAGCCAACTGCTCTACTTCATTCTTCAGATCATAAGAAAGGTAGCCAAATAACCAATCGCTATGTTTGTTATGAAAATTTTGTAATGCATTAAAGGAATCAATATCAACATTAAGTACTTCAAGAGCATCTACACCTGCAATCAAATCGTAATTAATATAATCAGCCGGTAAGCTAGTTTGATTGCTCATAGTATTAGAATCCAATACGCTAATATAATTAAGCAATTGGCTTTTATAAAGCAATAACTTAATTAACTCACTTGGCTTATCAACCTTAAATGTATACGAGAATCTCACTTTGCAAAAATAGGAAAAGCAAACTCATTTAATTTTATATTTTTGAGGGATGAAAAAAATACTCTTCATATTTATTGCTTTACCTTTTATTTTAGTAGCACAAACTGATACTACTTTCAATGAAAACAAAGAGATTACTAGTGTAAATGAACAAGGAATAGATGCCTTAGTTCATAAATACGAAAACATTTTAAAAGCCAAAAATGGAGTACAGGGTTGGCGTGTTCAACTACTTTTTAAAGCCAAACAAAAAGAAATAATGCAATTAAAAATCGATTTCATTAATCTTTATCCTGAAATTCCTGCTTATTTAGAATATGATGCCCCCTATTATAGAGTCAGAGTAGGAAACTTTAGAACAAAACTAGAAGCTATAAAAATAAAACACCAGATAAGTAAAAACTTTCCTGGTGCTTATCCTGTTCCTGAAATTATTAATTTTTCTCAGTTAAAATATTAAGGGTTTATTTTAATACTCTTTTAACTTCTACCTCTTCATATCCTTCAATAATATCACCTACTTTAAGGTCGTTAAAGTTTTCAATTGACATACCGCATTCAAATCCTTTTTTCACTTCATTAACATCATCCTTAAAACGTTTTAATGATGATAATTTACCAGTGTAAACAACAACACCATCACGAATAAGTCTTACCCCTGTTTGTCTTGTTAATGAACCGTCTAGCACCATACAACCTGCAATAGTTCCAATCTTAGAAATCTTAAAGGTTTCTCTAATTTCAATATTACAAATAATTTTTTCTTCAACATCAGGTCTAAGCATACCTTCCATTGCCAATTTCAATTCTTCAATTGCTTTATAAATTATAGAATATAATCTAATATCAATTTGTTCAGCTTCTGCCAATTTACGCGCCTTTAATGACGGCCTAACTTGGAACCCTATAATAATTGCATCAGAAGCTGCCGCTAACATCACATCCGATTCTGAAATTTGACCTACTGCTTTTTGAATAATATTTACTTTTATCTCCTCAGTAGAAAGTTGTTGCAAAGTATCTGACAATGCTTCAATAGAACCATCAACATCCCCTTTTATAATCACATTAATTTCTTGGAAACCGCCTAAAGCAATTCTTCTTCCAATCTCATCAAGCGTTAAGTGTTTCTGAGTTCTTACACTTTGCTCTCTTTGTAATTGAGCTCTTCTTGAGGCAATTTTTTTCGCTTCTTGCTCACTTTCTATAACATGAAATTTGTCTCCTGCTGTTGGTGCGCCATCTAAACCTAATAATACTACTGGAGTTGAAGGTCCTGCATTATTTCGTGTTTCACCTCTTTCGTCCAATAAGGCTTTTACTTTTCCTGAATAAGAACCTGCTAAAACATAATCTCCAACATTTAATGTTCCTTTCTGCACCAACAAAGTAGACAAGTAACCTTTTCCTTTATCCAATGATGCTTCAATAACTGTTCCTTGTGCTCTTCTATTTGGATTTGCTTTTAAGTCCAGCATTTCAGCTTCTAAAATAATTTTCTCTAAAATTTCTGGAACTCCAGTTCCCACCTTAGCTGATATATCTTGCGATTGATATTTTCCTCCCCAATCTTCTACAAGAAGGTTCATTTCTGCTAATTCTCCTTTAATTTTTTCGACATCAGCAGTTGGTCGGTCAATTTTATTAATTGCAAAGATAATAGGTACGCCAGCCGCTTGAGCATGGCTAATTGCCTCTTTCGTCTGTGGCATCACCCTGTCATCAGCTGCTACTACAACTACTACAATATCAGTAACTTTTGCTCCCCTAGCTCGCATAGCAGTAAACGCCTCATGCCCTGGAGTATCTAAGAATGAAATTTGTTTTCCATTTTTCAATGTCACCTCATACGCTCCAATATGTTGCGTAATCCCACCTGATTCACCTGCAATTACATTTGTTTCTCTTATGTAATCCATCAATGAAGTTTTTCCGTGATCAACATGTCCCATAATTGTAATAATAGGAGCACGCGCTTCTAATTGATCTTCAGTATCAATAATCTCTTCAATAGACTCTTGCACATCAGCTCCTACAAATTCAACTTTAAATCCGAAATCCTCTACCAACATTTGGATTGTTTCAGCATCTAACCTTTGGTTCATACTGACCATCATACCAAGACTCATACAAGTGGTTACAATTTCAGTAACAGCAACATTCATTAAAACTGCTAACTCGCTTGCTGTAGCAAACTCTGCAATCTTTATTGTATGATCTCCTGCAGCTTTTTCCTGATTTTCAACATCAGCAACATCTCTATGCGCCTGTCTTTTATCTTTTCTATTTCTTACAGATGATTTTTTCCCTCCTCTTCCTTGTAATTTAGCTAACGTTTCTCTTACTCTTTTTTGAGCCTCTTCTGGAGAGATTTCAACTGTTTTTTTAACAGGTCTTACTGCTTTTTTAAACTTTTTAGGATCAACTTTAGTTTTTACAATTCTTACTCTTTTCTTTTTCTCAACTTTTTCTGGTTTCTTAAATTGAGTTAAATCAATAGTTTGTCCAGTTACTTTAACACCTCTAAGTTTACCGGCAGTTGCTTTAGTAATCCCTTCTACTTTCTTAGGCTCTTCTATTTTTTCTTCTTGCTTTGGATCCTGTACTACAACTTTAGGTGTTTCTGGTTTTGGTTTAACAGATTTCTTTGGCTCAATATCAACTTTACCAAGAATTTTTAATTCCTTTTTTATAATTTTTGCTTTAATTATCTCATCTTTAGCAGGTACTTTTACTTTCTCTTCAGCTTCTTTTTCTTGTTCAGCAACAGCAGATTCTTTCTTTACTTTGAGTTCTAGCTCTACTTTTTTCTTCTCTTCAGCTTCTTTTTGAGCTTTTTCCTCTGCTTCTTGCTGTTTAATAATTTCTTCAGCTTTAGCTAATTCATTTTCTTTGGACAATAACTCAGCTGATAATTTTGCTTTCTTTTCAGAATCAAATTCACCTAACAAATCCATATAGATATCATTAGATACTTTTGTATTGGGCTTTAAATCCTCAATACCTTTTGCCTCTAGAAATGAATATATCCTGTCAATACTGACATTAAATTCCTTAACTAACTTATTTAACCTTACGCTTTTTTTATCTGACATACTTAGATCTTAATTTTTTATTAATCTTCAAACTCTGAACTTAAGACGCTCAGAATACTTTCTACAGTTTCAATTTCTAAATCTGTTCTTAATACTAAATCTTTTGCTGAAATATCCAGTACACTTTTAGCGGTATCACAACCAATCGCTTTTAAAGCATCAATTACCCATGCTTCTAATTCATCTGTAAACTCATCAATAGCAACATCATCTTCAAAGCTACCAGCATCTCTATATACATCAATATCATAGCCTGATAATTTACCTGCTAAGTTAATGTTATGTCCACCCCTACCAATTGCTAATGAAACTTGGTCAGCAGGCATAAATACACTTGCTCTCATTTTTTCATCATCTAACTTTACAGAAGTAATTTTTGCTGGATTCAATGCTCTTGTAATTAACAATTGAGAATTTTCAGTATCATTTACAACATCAATATTTTCATTCTTCAACTCACGAACAATACTATGAATTCTTGACCCCTTCATGCCTACACATGCACCTACAGGATCAATTCTATCATCATACGACTCTACAGCTACTTTAGCTCTTTCACCAGGGATCCTAACTACCTTTTTAATAGTTATAATGCCATCAAACACCTCAGGAACCTCTTGCTCAAATAAACGCTCAATAAACTCTGGAGCAATACGAGAAAGAACAATATTTGCTTTATTATTTTTAAGACTTACTTCCTTAATCACTGCTCTTACCGACTCTCCTTTTTTGAAATAATCTCTAGGAATTTGCTCTAATTTTGGCAAAGATAAATCATTTCCTTCATCATCTTGTAATAAGATTTCATTTCTCCAGATTTGGTAAACTTCACCATGAATAATTTCACCAATTCTCTCTTCATAACGCTTCATTAACTCATCTCTATGCTGATCCGCAATACGAGCCATTAAATGCTGGCGAATAGAAAGCACTTGCCTTCTTCCAAATTCTGATTCAAAACTTACTTGCTCGGAAACTTCTTCTCCTACCTCATAATCATCTTCAATTTTTAAAGCATCAGACAAAGAGATTTGTGAAATAGAAATTTCTACTGCTCCATCTTCAACTACCTCTCTGTTTCTCCAGATTTCTAAATCCCCTTTATCAACATTAATAATGACATCAAAATTTCCTTGTTCATCATATTTTTTAGTCAATACCGTTTTAAAAACATCCTCTAAGATGTTCATCATAGTTTCACGATTAATATTCTTAACCTCTTTAAACTCTGAAAACGATTCAATTAGATTTTCTACTTGCATTCTGTTTATTTAAAATTTATTTTAAGTTTAGTTTCTTTTATTTCTTCTTTTGGAATACTTACTTCTTCCAATATATAATCTTTTTTATTTCCTTTTTTCTTTTTTACTACTTCAAGTAGAAGTGATTCATCATAGGAAAGAATAATACCTGTTTTTCTTTTTCCGTTAGTTAACAAAACACCAACTTCTTTCCCAATGTATTTTTGATATTGTTCATCAACCATAAAGGGATTATCTAGCCCAGCAGAACAAACAGTAAGTTCATAATCTTCCACTTCTCTATCAAAGTACTCTTCAATGTATTTGCTTATAAGCAAACAATGTTCTACCTGAACACCTTCCATTCTATCAAAAAATACAGTAATAACATTAGCAGTATTCACTTTCACATCCACAAAGAAACCACCTTGTTCAATAATCTTTGGTTCAGCTACTTTTCTTATTTCTTCTTTTGATATCATAATGCTATCTAAAAAAAGAAGAGGCTAATAGCCTCTTCCTTTTTCCTTCTCTATTTTCGGTTGCAAATATAGGGAGATTTATTTAATCTCGCAAACCTTTTACTGCAAGACAATTCTTTTACTTACAAAGGAGTTTTGAGTTCTAATCTGAAGCATATAAATACCTCTAGGGTAATCAGATAAATCAACTTGTTTAGTATACTCGCCAATGAAGTCTTGTTTATCTTCCTGAGACACTAATTTACCAAATGCATCAATTATAGTAATCTCAAAATTATCTATTTTTTCAGCAATAAAGCTAATGTTAAATAGTCCTCTTGTTGGATTTGGGTAAATGTTTAGATTTTCAGCTAACTGAATATCCCCAGCTGTAATTCTATTTGATGATAATGTTTGGAATGTATTATAAGAAGTAAAGCCTGACATATTAGCTGAAGATCCACAAACAGCTCTTACCTGCCAATGATACCAAGTTCCTGAATTTAAACTTCCCATAAGCAATTGATTTGGAGTAACTCCAAAAGTATACTGCCAAGACCCCCAAGAAGAACCATATAATTTAAACCTTACATCATAAGATGTCGCAGGAGCTATTACATCCCATCCTAATAATCCTTCAGAAGAAGTAATTGATGTCACATTAGTATTCTGAGGCTTAGAGCAAGGTGTTAAAGTTGTAAAACTTTGAGTTGCTGACCAAGCAGATAAAGAAGAAGTATCAGAAGAACAAACCGCTCTAACTTGCCATTCATAAATCGTTCCGGCAGTTAATGAGTATTTAGTTTGTGAGGTATTATATATGTAGAATAAATTAAGCC
>JACKQG010005689.1_pt1 | contig 13578 bp, 12 predicted proteins | sample 8237621 | NCBI WGS metagenome assembly JACKQG01 (sample SAMN15677084, study PRJNA649215) | marine metagenome | biome: marine; feature: Black Sea; material: saline water; isolation source: suspended particulate matter (SPM) from the Black Sea western gyre | collected 2013-06-09/2013-06-10 | depth...
GCGAGGAAAAGAGGGGCTGGGGACGGGCGCATGACGGACTTAGGTGGGGAGCGGGGGGAGGGTTCGGGATGCTCAGGGAGCAGCAGGTCATCATCGTCGGCGCCGGGATCGCCGGCGCGTCCACCCCCTGGCAGCTGGCCCGGCGGGGCGTGACGGCCCTGACGGTCCTCGAGCAGGAGGACGCCGCGGACCGCCACTCGTCGGGCCGCAACGCCGCCATCTTGCGTACGGCCATGGAGGATCCGGTCCTGCACCTTTTGGCCCGGGAATCGCTGGAGTTCTTCCGCCGGCCGCCGGCCGGCTTCGCCGATCACCCGCTGTTCGAGCCCTGCGGCCTCTACCTGGCGGCCCCGGCGGCGCAGGCCGGAGCGCTGCGGGCCTGGGCCCTGGACCCGGAGTGCGCCGTGGGAGCCTTCGAGGTGCCGCCTGCCGAGCTCTACGCCAAGGTTCCGGAGCTCAGCCCGGGCGTCGAGGCCCTGATCTCGATCCCGGAGGAGGGGGTCTTCGACCTGTCGGCGATCCACCAGGGCTTCCTGCGCGGCGCCAAGGCGGCCGGCGCCGAGCTGCGCTACCGGACCGCCGCCCGGGAATTGCTGGTCGAGGACGGCCGGGTGAAGGGAGTGCGCACCGACGCCGGCGACCTCCGGGCCGGGACCGTGGTGCTGGCCCAGGGTGGCTGGGGCGCGCGGCTGGCGGCCGCCGCCGGTCTCGACCTGCCGCTGGTCCCCTACCGCCGCCACCTGCTCGTGACCGAACCGCTGGCGGGCGTCTCCGGCTGGCCGGTGGTGTGGCTGTCGGGCACCGAGTTCTACTTCCGACCCGAGAGCGGCGGCTTGATGATGAGCCCGTGCGACCAGGCGGTGGTCGACCCCGACCACGGCGAGGAGGTCGACGAGGAGCAGCTCGGCGTGGTGGCCGAGAAGGCGGCCCACTGGCTGCCCCTGCGGGCCGACGCCGGCGCCGCGTTCTTCTGGTCCGGCATGCGCACCTTCGCTCCCGACCACCGCTTCGTCATCGGCCCCGACCCGCGCTGCCCAGGGCTGCACTGGGTCGCCGGCCTCGGCGGTCACGGCATCACCTGCGGCCCGGCGGTCGGGCGCCTGGCGGCGGACTGGATCCTGGGGCCGGCGCCGCGGGACGAGGCGGCGGCGGCGCTGGCGCCGGGGCGGCTGCTGTCGCGACCCACCCTCTCCTAGCCGAACTCCCTCAGGAACCGGGATCGCGTCCGAGGGTTGCTCCGCCTCCCCCCTGACCCGAGAAGGAACGATGATCCTGACGACAGCAATCCTCATGTTCGCCGCCCAGAGCGCTCCCGTGGAGCGATTCCAGCGGCCGCGATCCACTCCGCAGACCCACGGCCGCCACTGCCAGGACTGCGGCAAGCACCTCGGCCCGCCGCCGATGGCGCGCGGCCAGCGGCTCCAGCGCCAGGACGGACCGGGCCCCCCGGACCGCGCTCAGGCGCCGCGACGGCCGCAGCGCGGCCAAGACCAGGCGCAGCCGGAGCGGCGCGGCCAGGACCAAGCACAGCCGCAGGAGCGCGGCCAGGACCGGACGGTCGCGCCGCGACGCGGCCAGGACCGCCCGCGGATGGGCCTCCGCCAGGACCGACCGGGCGCCCGACCGATGCGACACTGCCCGAAGTGCGGCGAGCACCTGGCGCCCTCGCGCCGAGGCGGCATCGACCGGGACCGCACCGGCGCCAGCCGGCGCGGACTGATGAGGGAGCGGCTCCTGGAGCGGCGCGAGTCGCTGCGGGAGCGCCGGCAGGATCGTCCGTCGAGTCGCCAGGGAGGCGCTGACGGCGTCGATTGACCGGAGTCGTCCCCGAATCGTTCGATTCGCATGAGAGGTGGGCCCTGCAGCCTGGCTGCAGGGCCCTTCTCCGTTCCCTCCCGGCGCCCTCCTACTGGATGGTCTGGGTCGCCACGTTCGACTTCAGGGAGTTGGCGCCGCGGGCCAGCACCGCCTGGAAGTGGACCGGGACCCGCGGCGCGTTGGGCGGCACCGGGACCCGGGTGGTCACGCTGCCGGAGGCGTCGGCCGGCAGGTCGGCGAAGTGCGTCACGGGGTTCAGCAGGTCGAGGCACAGGCCGCCGAGGGCGCCGAAGCAGGGTCCGGCGCCGGTGCCGGCAAGCGAGTAGCCGAGGCGGAACATCTCGCCCGGGAGGGCGCCGGACAGCCGCAGCTCGGACAGGGCGCCGCGGATCAGGGGATCGACCTCGAGGCGGAAGCCGGCCTGGTCGTCGTAGAGGGTCGTCAGAAGGTCGTAGCGGGTGCCGGGGGAGTAGCTGTCGCCGGTGAACAGCACCGCCCCCGAGGAGTCGACGGCGACTCCGAAGTAGCCATCGTCGTCGTTGCCGGGTCCGTTCCAGACGTCCTGCCAGGAGGGCGCGCCGGTGGCGGCGTCGTAGGCCAGGGCGACGGCGTCGGAGGCGTAGGTGGTGGAGGAGTAGGCGGCGCCCGCGACGTAAACCCGGCCGTTGGCGCCCGCCGCCAGGCCGACGGCGTAGTCGTCCGATCCGCCTCCGTCCCAGCTCGTGACCCAGGCGACGCCGCCGGCCGGGCCGATCTTGCCGAGCACCATGTCCAGGTCCCAGCCGGCCGAGCTGCCGAGGCCGGAGAGGTAGAACGCGCCGGCGCCGTCCATGACCATCTCGCCGAAGGTGTCGCCGCCCGAGTGCGGACCGTCGAAGCTGGCCGACCAGACCAGGTTGCCGAGCGGGTCGTACTTGCGCGCGGCGAGGTCGGACCAGGCCGGGGCGCTGCCGCTGACGTGGCCGCCGACGACCGGGTTGCCGGCCGGGTCGAGCAGCACGCGGTACGGGACGTCGTGGTAGGAGGCGGGGCCGTCGTAGCGCCGCTCCCAGTCCAGGTTGCCGGCCGGCGAGTACTTCAACAGCGCCCAGTCGACGCCCGAGGCGGCGCCGGCGGAGGCGCAAGCGACGTAGGCGGCACCGGCGGCGTCGACCGCGACGTCGAAGCCGGTGTCGGAGCCGCTGGCCGGGCCGGCGTAGTGGCGGTCCCACAGCAGGTTGCCGAGCGGGTCGAGCTGGATCGTGGTCGCGCGGGTGGCGGCGGTGCCGCTGGCGTAGGTCTCCCCGGTGACCAGGACCCTGCCGGCCGCGTCGACGGTCACGCCGTAGGCGCGCCCGCCGAGGCCGCCGGGGCCGCCCCAGCGCAGGCTCCAGGCGATCGAGCCGGCGGCGTCCACCTTCAAGACGATGAAGTCCATCGGCCCGGTGAAGCTGTCGGCCTCGCCGCAGACGTAGACGCTGCCGTCGGCGGCGAAGTAGGCGTCGTGCGGCTGGTCCTGGGCGCCGCCGTCCCATCGCGCCTGCCACAGCAGGTTGCCGGCGGGGTCATGCTTGAGCACGACGATGTCCGAGGTCACCAGGGCACCGCTGAAACCCAGCGAGAAGCCGACCGAGATCGGGTTGCCGGAGGGGTCGAAGCCGGCCAGGTCGGAGGAGTCGTTCTGGTCGCCGGGCGGGCCGTTGTAGGTGGTCCACCAGCTCTGGGTAGCCTGGGCGCCCGCCGGCGCGGCGAGCCCGCCGGCGGCCAGCAAGAGCGAGCAGAGGATCGGGAGCGGGGTTCTCATGGCTGCGGGTGGGGACGGGGCCTCCCCCTCCCCAGTCCGCGCGGCCGCGGGCCGAATCCCCTCGCCAGCGCTGCGAGAAAACCGCCCTACCAGCGGATCAGCGAGCCGACGCTGAAGACGGCGGCGTCGAGCAGCGGCTCGAAGTAGAGGAAGAACAGGCTGCCGGCGGCCAGCAGCGCCAGGAGCCCGCCGAGCACCGGGTTGCGGCGGCCGGCCGGGGCGGCTTCCCCGGCGTCCGTAAGGAACAGGGCCTTGGCGATGCGGAAGTAGTAGAACAGCGACACCACCGACATCAGCGCCGTGAGCAGCGCCAGCCAGCGCAGGCCGCCGCTCCAGGCGGCGGTCATCAGGTACCACTTGCCGAAGAAGCCGGCGGTCGGCGGCAGGCCGGTCAGGCCCGCCAGGAAGACGACCGTCGCCACGCCGGCCAGCGGGTGCTTGAGGCCCAGGCCGCGCAGGCCGGAGATGTCCTCCGAGCCGCTCTGGTTGGCGAAGTAGAGCACCATGCCGAAGGCGCCCAGCGTCATCATGTAGTAGACGAAGGTGTAGGCGACCGCCGACTGGAAGCCCTGCTCGGTGAGCGCCGCCACCCCCATGAGGATGTAGCCGGCGTGGCCGATCGAGCTGTAGGCCAGCAGCCGCTTGAGGTTGGTCTGGCGCAGCGCCGCCAGGTTGCCGAACAGCATGGTGGCGCCGGCCATCAGCGACAGCAGCAGCACCAGGTCGCCGGTGAAGGCGGTCTCGGCGCCCAGGGTGCCCTCGCCGAAGCGCAGCAGGCCGCTGTAGGTGACGGCGATGAAGCGCACCAGCGCCGCCAGCGCCACGCCCTTGGAGCCCACCGCCAGGAAGGCGGCGACCGGCGTCGAGACGCCCTGGTAGACGTCGGGCGCCCACCACTGGAACGGGAACAGGCTCAGCTTGAAGCCGAAGCCGACCATCACCAGCAGCGTCGGCAGCAGCAGCTGGGCCGAGCGGCCCTCGTCGGCGGCGACCACCAGGTAGCGCGCCATCTCGTGCATCTCGAAGCTGCCGCACATGCCGTAGAGCAGCGACACGCCGTAGAGCAGGATGCCCGAGGCCAGGGCGCCGTAGACCACGTACTTGAGGGCCGCCTCGGCGCCGAAGCGGTCGCGCTTGTGGATGCCGGCCAGGGCGTAGCTCGACAGCCCGAGGGTCTCGAGGCCGAGGTAGAGCAGGATCAGGTTGTTGGTCCCGACCAGGAAGTAGCTGCCCAGGGTGGCGGTCAGCAGCAGGAAGTAGGTCTCGCCCTTGCCCTCTCCGGTCTGGCGGCGGTCGGCCAGATCGAAGGCCAGCACGAAGCCGACCGCGCTGGTGATGAACAGCTTGAAGACGGTCGCCAGCGGGTCGACGCGGACCATGCCGAAGACCGTGGCCTCGCGCCAGTCGAGCCGCTGGATCAGCAGCAGCGCCGCCAGCGCCAGGAAGCCCAGGCTGAGCCAGGCGCCTTCCTGGCTGCGCTTCCTGCCCGGGAGCAGGTCCCAGATCAGGACCGCGCACAGCCCGACGGTCACCGCCACCTCGGGCAGGATGTACTTCAGCGCGTCCAGGTAGGAGAGGGCGTCGGGCATGGTTCCATCAACCGCCGATGGTGACGGCGAGCTGCTCGCGGATCAGCTCCATGGTGGCGCCCATCTTGTCGAGGACCAGGTGGGGCAGGATGCCGACCAGGATGCACAGCACCGCGAAGGGGACCATGCAGAAGGCCTCGCGGCCGCTGATGTCGGGCATGTTCTCGTACTTCTCCGGCAGCTTCCCGAGGAAGATGCGCTGGATGGCGTAGAGCAGGAAGGCCGCGGTCATCAGGATGCCCAGCGTGCTGATGATCACCAGCACCGGGTAGACCTCGTAGGAGCCCATCAAGGTCATGGCCTCGGAGATGAAGCCGCTGAGCCCCGGCAGGCCGAGCGCGGCGAACATGCCGATGATGCTCAGGCCCATGTAGTAGGGCATGCGCTTGCCGAGGCCGCCGAAGTCGTTGAGGTCGCGGTGGTGGGCCCGGTCGTAGACCACGCCGACGATGAGGAACAGCATCGCCGAGCTGGTGCCGTGGGTGAACAGCTGCAGGGTGGCGCCGTTGAGGCCGGTGAAGGTCCAGGCGGCCGCGCCGAGCAGGAAGTAGCCCATGTGGCTGACCGAGCTGTAGGCCACCATGCGCTTGAAGTCGGTCTGCCCCATGGCGACGTAGGCGCCGTAGACGATGTTGATCGCCCCCAGGACCGCGATGGCGTAGGCGAATTGCTGGAAGGCGTCCGGCGCCAGCGGGAAGTTGATCCGCAGCATGCCGTAGGCGCCCAGCTTGAGCAGGATGCCGGCCAGGATCACCGAGATCGGCGTCGGCGCCTCGACGTGGGCGTCGGGGAGCCAGGTGTGGAACGGGAACACCGGGATCTTGATGGCGAAGCCGATGAACAGGAACCAGAAGATCCAGGTGGTGAACTTCATGCCGAGGAACAGCGTGCCGTCCGCCCCCCAGGCCGGCGCCATCGCCTGCAGCGTGAGGATGTCGAAGGTGCCGTTCTCGAGCCCGCCGGACTTGAGCCAGATGGCGACCATCGCCACCAGCATCAGCACCGAGCCGGCCAGCGTGAACAGGAAGAACTTGATCGCCGCGTACTCGCGCCGCTTGCCGCCCCAGATGCCGATGAGGAAGTACATCGGCAGCAGCATGATCTCCCAGAACACGTAGAACAGGAAGAAGTCCATCGCCAGGAACACGCCGTTGACCCCCACCTCGAGCAGCATCAGGAGCGCGAAGTAGCCCTTGGCCTGCTTGGTGATGTTCCAGGAGGCGAACACCGCGATGAAGTGGATCAGCGCCGACAGGAACAGCAGCGGCAGGCTGAGCCCGTCCACCCCCAGGGTGTAATTGATGTGGAAGGCGGGGATCCACTCGAAGCTCTCGCGCAGCTGGATGCCGCCGACGCCGGGGTCGAAGGGGCCGACCCACAGGTAGCAGCAGAGCGCGAGCGCCAGGCCGGAGGCGCCGGCGGCCACCCACCGGATCGCGTTGAGCTGGCCCTTCGGGAGCAGCAGGATCAGGACCATCCCCGCGATCGGCAGGAAGGTGATGAGGCTGAGCAGGTGATCAAGCAGCATGGTTCAGTCGATGTGCTGTCAGCAGCCCGGTCAGATGACCCGGAACAGGACCACCGCCGCGAGCACCACGGCGCCGGCGAAGGTGAAGTAGGCGTACTGCTGGATCCGCCCGGTTTGGAAGCGACGGACCGTCTGTCCGGCGGCGACGGTGGCCTCGCCGACGAAGTTGACCGCCCCGTCGACGACGTGGAGGTCGGTCGCGGCGCTGGCGTCGCCCAGCCCGCGCATGACGCGGCCGACGTTGTTGACCACCCCGTCGACGAAGGTCTTGTCGACCCACGCCGCGAAGGCGGAGAGGATCATGGTGCCGCGCACCGCGGTGGCGAGGTAGAGCTCGTCGAAGCGGTACTTGTCGTAGACCAGGCGGTAGACCCCGCCGAAGGCGGCGGCGACCCTGGCCGGGTCGAGCCGCTTCCACAGGTAGAAGAGGCAGGCGAACAGGATGCCGGCGGCGGCCGCGGCCAGCGAGGCGCTCATGGCGGTGACGTGGGCGTGGTGGGCGCCGGCGTGGTCGACGAACTGGTGCGGGTCGTGGACCAGCCGCAGGAACCAGGGCTCCTGGCCGCCGCTGACGGCGTGCAGCGGGTCGAGCAGCCACACCTTGCCGCCGAGCACGGCGAAGGCGCCGAGCACCAGCAGCGGCAGGGTCATGTTCCACGGCGACTCGTGGGCGTGCTCGCTGCAGTGGGCCCGCGGCTTGCCGTGGAAGGTCATGAAGATCAGCCGGAACATGTAGAAGGCGGTGATCGCGGCCGCCGCCACCAGCAGGTAGAAGGGCAGGCTCCAGACCAGGCTGCCCTCGGCCATGCTCCGCTCCAGGGTCTTGGCGATGATGGTGTCCTTGGAGTAGTAGCCGGCGAACAGCGGCACCCCGGAGATCGCCAGCGTGCTGACGAGCATCGAGAGATAGGTGAGCGGCATCTTCTTGCGCAGCCCGCCCATCTGGCGCATGTCCTGCTCGTGGTGGCAGCCGTGGATCACCGAGCCGGAGCCGAGGAACAGGCAGGCCTTGAAGAAGGCGTGCGTCAGCAGGTGGAACAGGCCCGCGGCGACGCCGCCGGCGCCGATGGCGCAGATCATGTAACCGAGCTGCGAGATGGTCGACCACGCCAGCACCTTCTTGATGTCGTACTGGGTGATGCCGATCGTCGCTGCGAAGATGGCGGTGAAGCCGCCGACGATCGCCACGATGAGCTGGGCCGTCGGCGACAGCATCAGGTAGAGGCGCGCGGTCAGGTAGACGCCGGCCGACACCATGGTGGCGGCGTGGATCATGGCGCTGACCGGGGTCGGACCCTCCATCGCGTCCGGCAGCCACACGTGCAGCGGGAACTGCGCCGACTTGCCGACCGCCCCCAGGAACATCATGACGCCGGCGCCGGTGAGCCACGGGCTCCACTCGCCGCCATTGCCCGCCACGTGGCTCTCGACCGCCTGGTAGAGCTCGGAGAAGCTCAGCGTGCCGAAGGCCTGGAACATCATCATCATGCCGATGAAAAGGCAGATGTCGCCGATGCGGGTGGTCATGAAGGCCTTCATCGAGGCCCACGCCGCGCTCATCTTCGGCTTCTCCTTGTCGGCCGCGAGGTGGCCGATCAGGAGGTAGGAGCACAGGCCCATGATCTCCCAGAAGACGAAGAAGAACAGCAAGTTGTCGCTGATGACCAGCGCCAGCATGGCGAAGCTGAACAGCGCCAGGTTGCTGAAGAACAGGTTGTAGCGGCTGTCCCCCTGCATGTAGCCGGTGGAGAACAGGTGGATCAGGAAGCTGACCAGGGCCACCATCGCCAGGATCGCCGCCGAGACGTTGTCGTAGAGGATGCCGGCGGTGAAGCCGGCCAGCCCCTCGGTCAGCCCCGGGTCGCTGAAGAAGAACTTCCAGCGCGGCAGGTCGATCGCCTCGGCGAGGGCGAAGTCCGGGTCGCCGACCGACAGCACCTTGACGAAGTGCCAGATGGCGATGACCGCGGCGGCGGCCAGGGCGCCGGTCGGCAGCCAGTCGCCCTGGCGCGGCAGGAAGCGGCCGAAGCACACCTGCAGCACCCAGGCGGCCAGCGGCAGCAGCGGCACCGCCAGCAGCCAGGCGGCGGTGGAGGGGCCGAAGACCTCGGCGGCCGAAGCGCCGGCGACGGCGGCGTGTCCGGCGGCTTCGGCGCCGTGCTGGAGGGCGAGGGCGAGCATCAGTCCTTCATCGCGTCGATGTCGTCGGGGCGGATCGTCTCGAACAGGGAGTGGACGTTGAGCACGATCGCCAGCGCGATCGCGGCCTCGGCGGCGGCCAGGATGATGACGAAGATGGCGCCGATCTGGCCGTCCAGGTGCCCCTCCATGCCGCCCGGGCGGAAGCGGTTGAAGGCCACCAGGTTGAGGTTGGCGGCGTTGAGGATCAGCTCGAGCCCCATCAGCACGTAGATCAGGTTGCGGCGGGCCGCGACCATCACCAGGCCGATCAGGAACAGCAGCGCGCCGACGGTCAGGTAGGCCGAGAGACCCATCAGAGCTCCTCCTCGCGGAAGCGGCGGCGGGCGATGTAGACCGAGCCGACCAGGCCGGCGAGCAGCACGATCGAGGCGAACTCGAACGGCAGCAGCCAGGAGTCGCGGCGCAGGAACTCGAGCCCGATCTCGCGCACCGTGCCGCCGGGCTCGCCGAGCTCCGCGACCTCGACCGCGTTCCAGGTGGCGACGCCGATCTTCTCCCAGAAGGCCAGCGCGCCGGTGCCGACCACCGCCACCGCGGCCAGGATCCGGCCCATGCGGCGCTCGTTGGTGTCGGGCTGGGTCAGCATCAGGCCGAAGATGATCAGCACCAGGATGCCGCCGGCGTAGATCAGCACCTGGGTCATGGCCAGGAAGTCGGCCCCGAGCATGACGTAGAAGCCGGCCAGGCCGAGCAGCGTGCCGAGCAGCGAGAAGGCGCTGTTGACGACGTTGCGGTGCAGCAGCGCCAGCAGCGCGCAGCCGATCGTGATCGCGGCGAAGAAGAAGAAGCTGACGGTCTCGGCCATCACTCCTTGCCCTCCTCAGGCTCGGCCGGCTCGGCCGCGGCCTCAGCGGCCTCCTTGGCGGCCTTGGCCTTGGCGGCGGCGGCCTTCTTGGCCGCCTTGGCGGCCTCGGCCTCGGCGATCCGCAGCTTCTGCTCCTCGGTCAGCCCCTGCCAGCTGGTCAGCTCGAGCAGGAAGTCGGACTTGTCCTCGGTGACCAGCGAGTACTGCTCGCCCATGTGGATGCAGTCCTTCGGGCACGGATACACGCACAGCTCGCAGAACATGCACTTCTGATAGTCGATGCTGAAGAATTCCCACTCCAGCTCCTTGCCGTGCCGCTGGGCGCCCATGTCGATGCAGTCGACCGGGCAGGCCTTGGCGCAGGCCTGGCAGTAGATGCACAGGTCCTGCTCGAGGTAGTGGATGCCGCGGTAGCGCCCGTCGACCGGCAGCCGTTCGTCCGGGTACTGGGTCGTGAAGGGCTTGGTCCACAGGTAGCGGAAGGTGATGCCCATGCCGACCGCGGTCGACTTGACGGCGTGCCAGACGTTGCCCCAGTAGCTGCGGTCGCTGGCCGGGGCGGCGGGTTCCTGGAGGGTGGCCATGTCGGTCTACGCTCCGAAGGCGATGGCCTTGACCCACTCCCACGAGGCGGCGAGGAGGATCATCAGCAGGCACAGGGGAGTGAGGTACTTGTAGCCCAGGGCCATGACCTGGTCGATGCGGATCCGCGGGACCGTCCAGCGGACCCACATCATCACGAACACCAGGAGCAAGGACTTGGTCACGAAAGCCGCCACGGCGAGCGGCGCGTGGAGCACCGTCCCCTCGAGCAGGGACAGGCCCGGGAAGTTCCAGGCGCCGAACCACAGCGCGGTCCCGACGGCGGACATCAGGTACATCGCCGCGTACTCCTCCATGAAGAAGAAGGCGAAGCGGATGCCCGAGTACTCGGTGTGGAAGCCGGCGACCAGCTCCGACTCCGACTCCGGCAGGTCGAAGGGCGCGCGCTTGGTCTCCGCCAGGGCGGCGGTGAAGAACAGCGCGAAGGACGGGATGGCGATCCAGAAGGCGTCGCTGAAGACGTACCAGTGCATCCCGTACCAGCCGGACTGCATGGCGCCGGCGTGGTTCAACGACAGGCTGCCGAAGTACATCACCGGCATCATCAGCGACAGGCCGAGCGGGATCTCGTAGCTGGCCACCTGGGCGGCCTCGCGCATGGCGCCGTAGAGGCTCCACTTGTTGTTCGAGCCCCAGCCGGCCATGATCACCCCGAAGGTGGTGATCGACGAGATCGCGATGATGAAGTAGATGCCGAGGTCGAGGTCGGCGACGATCGCGTTCGGCCCGAAGGGCAGGGCCACGAAGGCCGCCAGGGCGGTGCTCAGCACCACCATCGGCGCCAGCTTGAACAGCGGCTTGTCCGCCGAGGTCAGCACCAGGTCCTCCTTGATCAGCAGCTTGACGCCGTCGGCGAGGGCCTGCGCCCAGCCGTGCCAGGCCCCGGTGCGCATCGGGCCGTAGCGCACCTGGATGTGGCCGGCGACCTTGCGCTCGAGCCAGGTGGCGAACATCGCCAGCACGGCGATGAAGGCGAAGATGATCGCGAAGCTGACCACCGCGCCGGTCAGCGCCAGGGCCCAGAAGGGCAGGCCGTCGGGCAGCAGGCCGCCGAGCAGCTCGGTCAGGCCGTTGCCCTGCGGCGCGGCGGCGGCCGGGGGGAGCGCGGCGCTCACCGGTCGGTCTCCCCGATGACGATGTCCACCGAGCCGATGATGGCCGCGGCGTCGGCCAGCATGCAGCCGGGCAGCAGGTGCTCGGCCACCGCCAGGTTGCAGAAGCTCGGCCCGCGCACCCGCAGGCGCCGGGCGATCTTGCTGCCGTCGCTCACCAGGTAGTGGCCCAGCTCGCCGCGCGGGTTCTCGATGCCGACGTAGGCCTCGCCGGGGGCCGGCCGCAGCAACAGGCCGACGTCCGGGTGCTGGACCTCGCCGTCCTCGATCTGCTCGAGGCACTGCCGGATCATGCGGTTGGACTGGACCATCTCGTACATGCGCACGTAGTTGCGGTCGAAGCAGTCGCCGACGGTGCCGCGGTAGCCCCGGCCGACGATGACCTCGAAGTCGAGGCGGTCGTAGACCAGGTGCGGCGCGTCCCGCCGCAGGTCCCAGTCGACCCCGGAGCCGCGCAGCATCGGCCCGCTGCAGCCCCAGGCCAGCGCCAGCTCCTCGGAGACCACGCCGACGTTGGCGGTCCGCTCGACGAAGATCTTGCTGTCGACCAGGAGGTCCCAGTACTCGCCCCACTTCTTGTCGAACAGCTCGGTGAAGGCCTTCACCTGCTCGAGCCAGCCCGCGGGGGCGTCGTTCATCAGCCCGCCCGGCCGGATGTAGGAGTAGGTCAGCCGCGCGCCGCAGATCTTCTCGAAGATGTCGAGCAGCAGCTCGCGCTCGCGCAGGGCGTAGAAGAAGGGCGTGAAGGCGCCGATGTCCATGCCGTAGGTGCCGACCGCCACCAGGTGGCTGGCGATGCGGTTGAGCTCGGCCAGGATCACGCGGATGAACTGCGCCCGCTCCGGCGCCTCGACCCCCAGCAGCTTCTCGACCGCCAGGCTGTAGGCGAGGTTGTTGTTCATCGCCGACAGGTAGTCGTAGCGGTCGGTGTACGGCAGGTACTGCAGCCAGTCGACCTTCTCGCCGATCTTCTCGGCGCAGCGGTGCAGGTAGCCGAGGTGCGACTGGGCGCCGGTGAGGATCTCGCCGTCGGCCCGCAGCAGCACCCGCAGCACGCCGTGGGTGGCGGGGTGCTGCGGCCCCATGTTGATCTCGACGTCCTGGGTGCGGACGTCGAGCTCGACCAGGCGTTCGCCCGCGCGCAGGGCAGGGTCCTTGGTGGAGTTGGCCATCACTTGCAGGAGATTCCGTGGTACTCGTCGGGGTACTGGTAGTCCTTGCGCAGCGGGTGGCCGACCCAGTCGTCCGGCAGCAGGATGTGGCGCGGGTCGGGGTGACCGAGGTACTCGACGCCGAACATCTCGCTCGCCTCGCGCTCGTGCCAGTCGGCCGCCGGGTAGACCGCGGTGACCGAGTCGACGCGGCAGTCGGCCTTCGGGATGAAGGTCTTGAGGCTCAGGCGGCGCTTCCGGCCGACCGACAGGAACTGGTAGACCCCCCACAGGTGCTCGTCCTCGGCGTCGAAGTCGACCGCGGTGGCGTCCATCAGCACCTCGTAGCCCAGCTCGTCGCGCAGGAAGCGGCACAGCTCGAGCAGGCGGCTCCGGTCCTTCAGCGCCAGGTACGGGTCGCCGCGCCACTCGTGCACGGGGTCCTCCTCCTTGTGCTTCTTGGCCAGGCGCTTGGACTCGCCCTCGGGGGCGTAGACCGGCAGGTTGGGCTGGTGCAGCTCGACCTCGAAGCCGGCGGCCTGCAGCGCGGCGGCGGCGTCGCGGGCGGCCTCGAACAGGACCTCCATCGGGCCCCAGGCGGTGTCTCGGCGCGGTTCCAGCACGGCTCAGGCCTCCACCGGGGCGGCCGGGATGGGCGGGAATTCCTCCTGCCGCAGGACTTTCTGCCGCCGGATCTTGTCCTGCAGCAGCATCAGGCCGTCGAGCAGCGCCTCGGGGCGCGGCGGGCAGCCGGCCACGAAGACGTCGACCGGGATGATCCGGTCCACTCCCTTCATCACGGTGTAGCCGTAATTGTGGTACGGGCCGCCGCCGGTGGCGCAGGCGCCCAGGGCGATCACGTACTTGGGCCCCGGCATCTGGTCGTAGAGGCGCTTGACCCGCTCCCCCATCTTGAAGTTGACGGTGCCGGCCACGATCATCAGGTCGGCCTGGCGCGGCGTGGCGCGGAAGGCGCCGGCGCCGAAG
>JACKQG010005690.1_pt1 | contig 13578 bp, 8 predicted proteins | sample 8237621 | NCBI WGS metagenome assembly JACKQG01 (sample SAMN15677084, study PRJNA649215) | marine metagenome | biome: marine; feature: Black Sea; material: saline water; isolation source: suspended particulate matter (SPM) from the Black Sea western gyre | collected 2013-06-09/2013-06-10 | depth...
GCCACGGGAATGGCCGAAAGCACCAGCAGCAGCCGGCCCCACCACGGCCCCTGCAACACGTAGACGAAGATGGCCACCAGCGTGAACAAGGCCACGATGGAGCGCAGGCCGCTGCATTGCGCCCCCACCACCAGGTCCACGTTGGGCAAGGTGACCTGGGCGCCGCGCACGGTGGCGTCCACCCCCACGACCCGCGCCACCGCTGTGGAGCAGCTCCCGGTGAGAAGCTGCAGCGGCAGGCTGGCCCTTTCCACGAAAGGCAGCGGCACCATGAAGACCAGGAAGCCGATGGGAAAGGCCAATCGCCGCAGCGCCCGTGTGCCCAGGAAGAACCAGACCAGTCCGGCCAGCAACACGATCAGGGCCAGTCCGGCCAGGAAGTAAGCCTTGTTCAGCAGAGCGAGCAGATAGCCGGCCAACCCCACACCCAGCGGGATCAGGCCCACGTTGGCCGGCTCACGCTCCCCCTTGGGCCACTGCCGCCAGGCCAGGAACCCGGACACGGGCAGCACCAGCCAGCCGTGGGAGTAGTAGTCGTTGGTCAGCCACTGGTTGATCAACCAGCGCAGCGTAGGAAAGGCAAGCGCCAGCAGCAGTACCCCCACCAGGGCGGCCGCCAGCGCCGAACGTCTGTCAATTTTCATCAATCTTCGTCCAATGTCCACTCGTCGGCCGTCACCAGGGTCGGTTGCCGCGGTTCTTCGCGCACCAATTCCAGCACGACGGCGATCGCATCGGTCAGCAGCCGGTGCCTGGTGTGTTTGGGCACCCGCAGCATCTCTCCGCCCATGAGCGGCCGTTGCCCCTCATCGCTCTCCAAGAGCACGGTTCCCTGCTGTACCAACAGCAAGGTGTCGCCGGAGCGGGGCTCGATCCACGGCCCCCGGCCCACGCAGCGCAGCAAGCGCAGGCTGAAGTCTTCGATCTTCAACAGAAACTGGGGGCGAAAAGGCATCCCCGGCCATTCCAGGGAGCCGATCAGGCTGGTTTTGCGCAGGGGTGTCTCTCCTGGCAGGCCGTATAGCCGACGATCACCGTTCTTGCGGTCTGCCAGCAGGACGGAACGCATCAGGATCACGACAGAAGGCCAGGCGGAAAGCGAACGATGGCCCACCCCCTTGGGCACCAGCGCCATCTCCCAGGGTCGCAGCGAGACCGTCCCCCACTCGCTTTCCAGGGTCATCAGCCCGCTGTAGGTCATGAACAGCTCGTCCTCGTCCGTGTGGCGATGCCAGGCCACAGCGCCCTCGCAGAGGTAGACATCCAGCGCCAGATCATCAACTTGCAGCAGCCGCAGCAGTTGGAAGGGTTTCTTCAGACGTTTCGTCGCCTGGGCGATACTGACCACCTGGAAAGGGACGGACATGGCCTTGCGCTCACTCCTCGCCGACGATCACGTCGTAGATGCGCTGCAGCTCCTCCTCCGAGTAGAAGCGGATCACCAGCTTGCCGCCGCGCTTGGAGCGGGTCAGGTTGACTTTGGTGCCCAGCGCGGTGCGGAAACGGTCTTCCAAGGCTTGAGCTTCGATCTTCCAGGCCTCTGCGGCTGTATCCACGTCCACGTCCTGTTTCTGTTCCACCCGCGCCAGTGTGCGGCGAACCAGCTCTTCGGTCTGACGGACGCTGAGGGTGCGGCGCTGCACGGTGGCCAGAGCGGCCAACTGTGCTTCGGGCGTGGGCAGCCCTAACAGGGCGCGGGCGTGACCCTCGCTGATCCCCTCTGCCAGCAGGGCGGTCTTGATCTCCCTGGGCAGCCGCAGCAGCCGCAGGGCGTTGGCCACCGCTGTGCGGCTCTTGCCCACTTCCTCGGCTACCTGCTCCTGGGTCAGCCCAAATTCGATCATCAGTGTGCGATAGGCGTTTGCTTCCTCCAGAGGGTTCAGATCAGCTCGCTGCAGGTTTTCCACCAGCGCCCACTCCAGCATCTCCCGGGAGGTCGCTTCTTTCACGATGACCGGAATCATGGACTTCCCGGCCATCTGTGCGGCGCGCCAACGCCGCTCTCCAGTCACCAACTGGTACTCCGTTCCGCCCGCCGGCCCCGCAATGCGGGTGACGATGAGGGGCTGGATGAGCCCATGCTCGCGGATGGAATCGGCCAGCTCCGCCAGCCTCTCGGCGTCCATGATCTGACGCGGTTGGAGCGGGTTGGGGCTAATGGCCCCAACGGGCACTTCCAACATGCCGCTGGCTATCTCTGACGCCTCGGGTGGCTCAGAATGAGGGATCAACGCGCCCAGGCCGCGTCCCAGTCCTCGTTTGGTAGGAGGCATGATGTCACCTCGTGGTTGCTACACCGAACTTCTTTCACGCTGCAGAAACTCTCGCGTGAGCGCCCAGTAAGCCTGTGCTCCCGAGGAGTTGGGGGCATAGGCCAGAATCGGCTCACCGTAGCTGGGCGCTTCACCCAACCGCACGCTGCGGGGGATCACCGTTTGGAAGACCTGGCGAGGGAAATGGCGGCGTACTTCCTCGACGACCTCTTTGGCCAGGTTAGTGCGGGCATCGAACATGGTCAGCACCATCCCCGCCACCCGCAGGCGGGGGTTCAGATTGTCCCTCACCAGTTGAATGGTGTACAGCAAGTGGCTGAGGCCTTCCAGGGCCAGGTACTCACACTGGATGGGGATGATCACGCCATTGTCAGCAGCGGTGAGGGCGTTGATCGTCAACAGCCCCAGGCTGGGGGGGGTGTCAATGAACACATACTCGTAGAGGTGAGCGACGGTCTGCAAGGCCTTGCTCAGCAGCCGCTCGCGGGCGATGATGCTCACCATCTCCACTTCAGCGCCCGCCAGCTCTGGGGCTGAGGGCACAATATCCATTTGCGGCCGCTCCACGGGCATAATGGCCTGGGAGAGGGAGACACGGCCAATGAGCACGTCGTAGAGCGAGTGGTTGAAGTCTGCCGAGTCTGCCCCCAGGCTGCTAGTGGCATTGGCTTGGGGGTCTGCGTCCACGACGAGAATCCGCCGCCCAGCGTTGGCGAGATAGGCCGCCAAACTGACGGCGGTGGTCGTCTTGCCGACTCCCCCTTTTTGGTTGGCAATGGCATAGATTCGGGCCATGGTCGCTCACCGCGTATGGGCATGTGGCTGGTAGCCAAGGGCCGTGCTGCCTTGGCCATTCGCTGTCCACCACATTGTAGCATATTCCTGCCAGGTGGTCAAGGGGAGGAGCAGAAATAAAACAGGGCGGCCCCCAGAGGCCGCCCTGCGCTCAATTGCTCCTTTTCAACGAGGAATGATGGTCACCTTGCGGCTCTCACCCTCACCGACGCTTTGGGTCGTCACGTCGGGATAGTCGCGCAAGGCCATGTGCACGATGCGTCGTTCGCTGGCGGGCATCGCTTCCAACGCTACCACGCGACCGGTGGCGACGGCCCGTTCGGCCATGCGCAAGGACAGTTCCCGCAAGGTGCGCTCGCGGCGCGCCTTGTACCCTTCCACATCCACAACCAGGTTGACCCAGCGGCGCGTGTGGCGATTGAACATCAGGCGGGTGAGGAACTGCAAGGCAGCCAGCGTGTCGCCCCGACGGCCAATGAGGATACCCAGGTCTTTGCCGACCACATCAAGCAGCAGCGGTGGCTCTTCTCCCTCTGCCGCCTCGGCGTAGCGGGCCTGGACGTCAGCGTCTACCCCCAGGTGCTTCAGCAAATCCGACAGCAGTTCATGGGCCAGGGGTGCGCCTTCCTCTTCACTTTCACTGCTGACTTCCTCCGCTGCCGTCTCCGGTGGAGTTGGCGGCGCTTTCGGCTCGGGAGCGGTGATCGGGGTTGGCTTTTCCTTCCGCGCCACGGCAACGGTCTTTGGGGCTGCCGCGCGGATATGCTCTGCGGCGGCTTTTTCCGGCGCGAGCGGCCGCGGTCGCCGCGTCAGGCGCACGAGGGCGTCCTCGGAGCCGATGCCCAGCACGCCACGGCTGCCGGGATTCAGCACTTCGACCTCCACCTCGTCGCGCCTCAGACCCAACTCAGCGAGTCCTTGTTCGATGGCGGTCTCGACGTTCTTGCCCCGGATTTCGATGGTCTTACCTGTAGATGTCATCGTCACTTTCTTACTTCCTTGTCCTTCTGCGGCGGTTAAGGCGCGGACAACCTCAGGAACTTGTCATGCTCTCGACGTGCCGCTGGGCCTGTCTGATCCAGGATGTGTAGTCGCCGGGCGGGAGGTCTGCACCATCCATGATGTCTGCCAGTAGCGTTTCGTCGGCAGCAGCCAAGTCATCAAAGGTGGTGATACCCTCTGCGATCAGCACGGAGGCCGTCTTGTGGCCGATGCCCTTGATGAGGGCCAGGTCGTCGCTTTCTACCACCGGAGCTTTGATCTTGGGCTCCCTGGCTTCGATCTGGGACACCTTCACCGCCGCCGGCGCGGAGCGGGAGGTTCTGACCGTGAAGTACTGCTGCACCAGGCTCAGCAGGTTGGACACCACCCAGTACAACGCCAGCCCCGAGGGCACGCTCAGGGTGATCCAGCCAAACATGATGGGCATGATCAGCATCATCTGGTTCATCATGGACGCTTGAGGATCGTTGCTGCTGCTGCTGGACGTGGTGGTCATCTTCTGCACGATGATCTGAGTCACCACCAACAGAATGGGCAGACTCAGATAGGCGACGAGTTGGTACCAGTCCTGCGCCTGCCAGGCCTCGCCCAACCATTTCGTGCCTGCCGTGGGGTCAGGGAAGGAAAGATCAGGTATCCAGAAGAAGCGTTGTCCCTCCAATTCGCCTGGGAGGCCAGCCAGGCGATAGAGCGCGTTGTAGAGGCCGATGAGGATGGGGAATTGGATGAGCAGCGGCAGGCAGCCGCCCATGGGATTGACTCCCGCTTCCTTGTACAGTTCCATCTGTTTCTGGGCCAGCGTCTCGCGGTCCTTGGCGTACTTCTTCTGCAGTTCCTGCAGTTGCGGCTGCAGTTCCTGCATGGCCCTCGTGGACTGCATCTGCTTGATGGTCAGCGGCAGCGTGACCAGCTTGATCAGGATAGTGAAAACGATGATGGACCAGCCATAGCTGTAGGGGATGCCCGCGCCAGCTAGCACCCGGTTGATGTACATCAGCGCCTCGGTGAGGGGGAAGACCACCAGCGCCTGCCACATGCCCTGTGCCGGAGCTTCAGGGTCAACAGGTCCCCGCTGGGTGCTGCAGCCGGTCAGCAACAGCGTAGCCAACGCCAATATCACCAACAAGACAAATCCGCGTCTATACTTCATGTAATCTCACTCACCTCTCAGAGTAGTTCCAAAGCTCGAAGGTTCAGGACAGACATCTTGGGGTATGTCCTGGAACTGGCCGCACAACTTTCGAACCTGAAACTTGCAACCTTCGAAACAGTTTATGGTACAGGGTCATATCCCCCGGGATTCCAGGGGTGGCAGCGTGCGATGCGGCGCAGGCTCAGCCAGCCGCCTCGCAACAGGCCGTAGCGCTGGATGGCCTCGTAGCTGTATTCAGAGCAACTCGGGTTGAAGCGGCAGCTCGGAGGCAGTGCAGGGGAGATGAAACGCTGGTAAAAGCGGATCAAAACCAGAAAAACCTGCTTCATTGCTCTCGTCGCCATAACCTGGCCCGTCGCAACACCAGCGTACAGGCCACTGCTACCTCTTGGAAGCTGGCCTCAGCGATGGCCGCGCGGGCGATGAAAACCACATCCCATCCTGCCTCAATGTCCTGCAGATGGAGACGGGCCGCCTCCCGCATGAGCCGTCGCGCTCGATTACGGGCCGTTGCCTTGCCCACGCGACGGCTGGCGGTGAAGCCGAAGCGGCTATGGGGCAAGTCGTTGGGCAAGGCACAGAGCACGAGGAGAGGGTGGGCCCACGAGCGTCCTTCTTGCCGCACTTGCCGGAAGCGGACTTTGTCCCGCAGCCGTTGCTGCCGCTTCACCTCACACCGTGAGTCGCTTGCGACCCTTGCGGCGGCGCGCGTTGATCACCCGCCGCCCGCCGGTCGTGCTCATACGACGCCGGAAACCGTGCACTCGCTGGCGTCGCCGCACTTTGGGTTGATACGTTCGCTTAGGCATAACAGATATCTCCTGGAATCACGCGGGCGACGAACAAACGTCACCCGTGCGGATTGATAGCACAAAAGCGGGGAGGAAAACGTGTTCCTCCCCTGCCAGGGCATCATCATTATACCCGCGTTTGCGAGTCTCTGTCAAATCGCTGACGGAACTCTACGGCAGCAAGGTCATCGCCGCGCGGTCGAGGGCCAGGCACACGGTGTCGCCGAGGGATGGCACGTCGCAGGCCCCGGCGATCTCGAATTCCAGCTCCACATCCCTCTCGTGCCGCGTGCGCAGCCGATGCGAGCTGCCGCGGAAGGAGCAGGCCACCAGCACGCCGGAGAGCAGGTTGCTTTCCTCTGCTGCGGAGGAGGGCACCACGCTGGCCGCCTCGGGCCGGATGACCACGGTGACCTCCTCGCCGACGTGAGCCTCACCCGCCTCCGCGGGATCGAGGGCCAACGTGCCCAGGACGGTGGCAATCTCCAGCGCCGGAGCAACCGCCGTCACGCGGCCAGGCAGCAGATTGTTCAGCCCCAGGAAGCGAGCGACGAACTCGCTGGCTGGCTTCCGGTACACCGCCTCCGGCGTGCCTTCCTGCACGATGCGCCCGGCCTGCATGATGAGCACACGGTCGGCCACGGCGAAGGCTTCCTCTTGATCGTGGGTCACGTAGAGCGCCGTCACCCCCACAGCCTTCAGGATGGCGCGCAGTTCACCTAGCAGACCTTCGCGCAGCGTGCGGTCGAGAGAGCCCAGGGGCTCATCCAGCATGAGCAAGCGCGGCCGCGGGGCCAGGCTGCGGGCCAGGGCCACCCGCTGCTGCTCACCGCCGGAAAGCTCGTAGACCTGGCGCTGCTCGTAGCCCTGCAGGCTTACCAGGTCGAGCATCTCCGCCACGCGCGCCCGAATCTTCGCTTCCGCCAGTCCCTGCATGCGCAGGCCGAAAGCGACGTTGGCGGCCACGTCCTTGTGCGGGAAGAGCACGTAGTCCTGGAACATCAGCCCGAAGCCGCGGCGGTGCACGGGCACGGCGGCCAGATCGCGGCCGGCGAAGAGGACGCGACCTTCGTCGGGCTCCTCCAGTCCGGCGATGATGCGCAGCAGCGTCGTCTTACCGCAGCCCGAAGGGCCGAGCAGGCAGACCACCTCCCCTTCCTCCACGGTGAAGCTGACCTCGTGCAGGACGGGGGTGTCGTCGAACGTTTTGCTGATCTGACGAACATCAAGATGGGACATTTGACTTTCCTCGTTCACTCGGCTAACGTGCGCAGGGCCAGGGCCACGATGCGGCCCGTCTTGGTCAACTTGAGCGGGTCGACGCGGTCGGGTGTGTCTTGGGGATGGTTGGCGTCGTCCTCGCTGTCGTCCCAGGTGAGCAAGCAGGCCGGCACGTCCTGCTCCTGAAACGAGGTCTGGTCGCTGACCTCCGCTGCCGTGGCGAAATCCACCCGCCCGCCGAGTTGGTCGGCGGCGTTCTCCAGGCGCGCCCGCAGCAGCGCCTCCCGCGTGATGTCCCCTTCCATGGTCAGGAAGAAGCCGCGGCCAGCGCCCACGGCGTCCAGATTGAACAGGCCCACCGTGTCCGTCAGCGGGCGCAGGGGATGGGCGACGTAGTGCTGGGAGCCGAGCTGCCCGAATTCCTCGGCTCCCCAGGCGGCGAAGAGCAGGCTGCGGCGCGGCTGGACGCCCGCCTCCTGCCAGAGCCGCGCCACCTCCAGCAGCACGCCCACGCCGGAAGCATTGTCGTCGGCGCCGGGATAGAGCGTGCCATCGGCGCTGCGGCCCACGTGGTCGTAGTGGGCGCTGAGGATGACCCACTCGTCTGTCAGTTCGGGATCGCGGCCGGGGATCAGCCCCAGCACATTGGCCGTCGTCGTCGGCTGCGGCGGCGAAAGCGGCACGACCATTTCCGCTTGCAACCGCAAGGGCAAGGCCGGCGGCGAAGCGTTGAAATCGGCCAGCGTGTACCCGGCCTCGTCTACGAGCCTGTTGAAGCTGCCCATGGTCAGCTCCAGCACGGGGATGGTCGTGGTAAAGATCTCGCGCAGGGCCAGCGGCAGGCGGCGTTGCAACTCCGTCTCCTGCACGTCGGTGACCAGGAGCAGCCCGCCGGCGCCGTGCTCGATGGCCCGCTGCACTTCTGACCTCACGCCGCCCCTGACTCGCCGCAGGACGATCTTGCCGCCCAAGTCCATGTCCGTGTAGTTATCATCCCGCACCCAGACCACCTGACCGGCCACCGTGCCGCCGCCCGCGCCGCCGACCATTACCTCTCGGAAGTCGTGACCGTAAACAAATTCGCCCAGGGGCTGGCCGCTGTCCATCTGCAGCCTCAGACGCGGCACGTCCGAGGACAGGGTGCGGGTGAGGGGGAAATGCTGGAAGTAGGTGCCCTCGTCGCCGGCGGGCTGCAACCCCAGGGCGGCGAACTGCTCGGCCACGTAGCGGGCCGCCGCCGCGCCGCCGGGGGTGCCCGCTTCCCGCCCGTCGTAAGCCGGACTGGCCAGCTCCCGCACGTGCGCCAGCGCGGCCTCGCCGTCGAAGGTCAGGGCGTCCTCCGTCCACTGCGGCGGCACGTGCCCGCGGGCCGCCGACTCGTGCCAGGCCGCCTCGAACTCGGCCAGCGTCGTGTCCAACGCGGCCGGGAAAGCCACGTCCAATGCCTCACCTTGCGCCAGCAGACGCACCAGCTCGTTCAGCGGTGCCTGGCCGTGGGCGGTGACGAGGTAGCCCACGGCGTCGCGCACCGCGCCGTAGACCAGGTCGGCCTGGCTCGATGCAAGCTGATCGAAGGCCGCCAGATCGGCCAGCGGCGGCAGTTGGCCGTTCTCGGCCGCTTTCTGCACCTTGGAGAGCCGCCGCGCCGCCAGGTAGCCGCTTTGCGGGGCGATCCGCGCCATCTCCACCTGGGCAATGCCCTCGCTCAGCCAGTCCACCGCCAGTCCCGGCAGTGCCAGCAGGTGGTGAGCGAACGCTTGCGCCAGCCGCCCGCGGTAGTCGGCGGCGTCGCTGTCCCCGTCGGCCAGGATCTTGATGGCCTCACCCGGCTCCGCCCAACTGCTCACGTCGTTGGGCAGGGAGAGGGCGATGGACGAGCGGAAGGCCGCGGCCTGGTCGTAGAGCTTAACTTCGGTAGGAGCCGCGGGCATGATCGCCAGATCGCTCGTCTCGCGGGTGTAGATCTCCTCCAAGTGGGGCAGGAGAGCCGCCGCCAGTGCGGCCAGGCGTGACGGGTGGCGGACGACGAAGTGCTCGCTGGTCGTGGCGGCCAGGGGAATACCACCGTAGAACCAGCGTTCCCCGCGCTGGAGCAGTTCCACCTCGGTGTTCACCCGCCGCTCGCTGCCCCCCACAGGCTGGTAGCGGAGACTGAGGCGAGCCAGCGCGCCGTCGTCCGGACAATACGCAGAGCCGACACCCTGTCGGCGATTTGTCGGCGGCTGGGAGCCGCCTCTGCAGACCTCTTGGACAGATCCCAAAGCCAGCAGTTGCCCTTCCAGCTCGAAGGTCTGGAGAGGCTGCTCGCTCAGGTCGGCGAACCAGTGCAGTTCCTCCGCCAGCAGCGTGGCGTCCTCGGGGTCCACGGTGGCCAGGAAACCCTCCACGTTGCCAGCAGCTACCGCGGCCTGCCGGGCGGTGAGCAGCGCCTGCAGCCCTTGCTCCGCGCCGGCCAGGCGAGCGCGCCAGCCCTCCTGCCAGGCAATGTCGAAGGCCTCCGGCGAGACGGCCAGCACCTGCTGGAAAGCAGCCTCCGGCGACAGCCCGCGGCCGAACGCTGTCGCCAGCAGGGCGGCGGCGTCGGCGCCGTGCTGATCCAGCAGATGAGCGGTCATGGCCCAGGCCTGGGCCCGCCAGCGGTCGAGCTCTGCGGATGACGTGACCTCGCGCTGGGCGGGGAATTCAGCCAGGGGCGCGGCCTCCCCCTCCTCCAGCAGCTTCTGCAGCCGCGGCAGGTGGGTGCGCTGAGAGGTCAGCGGATCGTCGGCCGCCTCGCGCACCAGGGGCAGTCCGGCCCAGAGCCAGGGGGCCTGTGCTTCCGCCATGCCGGTCTGCGCCAGGGCCAGTTGGGTCAGAGTGGCGGTGAAGAGCTGCGTCTGCGTCAGATCGTTCGTGGTCACCAGGTGCGCGCCGTTGCCGTCCACCCAGGCCCTGGTGGACTGGGGCAACGCCGGCGATACGGCCAGCCGCAGCTCATCGGCGCTGGGGTAGAGGGACAGGGGGAGGGGGAAAGGGAGAGGGGGAGAGGGGGAGAGGGGGAGAAACAGAGCCTCGGCAGTACGCAGCACGGAGGCTGCCAGCTTCTCCTGGCCAGGCGAATAAGCGATAATGAAACGGTCGGCCGGTAGCTCGGCCAGGGCGGGACCGGCGTAGCGCCAGCCGTCGTCGCTGCGGCGGAAGCGGGCCGTGCCGCGCAGCGTGCGCGGTATGCCCTCATCCCCCTGTCGGAAGCTGATGCTCAGCGTGGCCGTGGCCACGTCGCGGGCGGCGACGATGTCCGCAGCCCGCAGGTTCACCTCCCGCAGCCCGCGGGCCAGCGCATCGTCCCACCAGAAGCCGTCGGCGGCCTGCTGCTCGGCCGCGGACGTGGCCAGGAAGAGCGCGCGGTCAGCGGCGACGAGTGCCGCCTCCCGCCCCTCCACCAGGTCGCGGATGTCCGGCTCCACCGAGGCCAGGTTGAGCAGGGCCAGGCTGGCCAGGCGGCCGGCGGCGGCCAACCGCTCTGGCACGATGGTTTTGGGCACATCCGAGGGGCGATGGTAGTAAGGGTCATCCCCATAGTCCCAGATGAGCAGACTGGCCGGCACACTGGACTGGCGGAAAGGCACGTGGTCGCTGTGGCCGTAGTCAGCGACCGTGCTGGTGATGCCCAGCGAGACGGCCATCTCCTGCAGCTTGTTGGCCAGCGGGCCAGAGCCATCAATGGTCAGGCTGCCCTCGCCGCCCACCATGTCGAGTTGGAGCATGGCCACGGTGGTCGTGAGCGGGTAGCTTGGCTGGCGGACGTAGTGGATGGCGCCCCACAGCCCCTGCTCTTCCGCATCCCAGGCGGCGAAGAGCACGGTGCGGTCGGGGACGTAGCCCGCCTCCTGCCAGGAGCGAGCGATCTCCAGCAGCGCGGCCACGCCCGAGGCGTTGTCGTTGGCTCCGTACCACACCGCGCCGTCGGGGTCGCGGCCCATGTGATCGTAGTGGCCGCTGACAATCATCACCTCGTCAGCGTATTGCGGGTCAGCGCCGGGGATGACGCCCAGCACATTACGGCCCACCACGCCTTCCTGCTCGTCGAGCGAAGAGCTCAGCCGGGCACGGGTGGGCAGCTCCAGGCTCTGGAACTGGACGGTGAGGTCGGCCAGCGTCAGCCCGCTGCCCTGCAGCAGGTCTTCCACCACCGGCGGCGAGACGGCGAAGGAGGGATAGGTCACGGGAACCCAGGACTGGCGGTAGCGGCCCAGGCGGTCGAAGGGGCGTTCGCCAGGATCCTGCCACAGCAGCAGCCCGGCCACGCCGTGTTCGAGGCCGTTGCGCAGGCTGTCCTCGTTGCCGCCGTCGCGGCAGAGCACCACCTTGCCCACCACGTCCAGGTCGTCGAAGTCGTCGTGGGCGCAGGTGTTGGCCCAGACCACCGGTCCCTCGGCCTGGCCCTCGCCGCCGTAGTTGCCGATCAGGGTGGTGAAATCTTCACGGAAACGGTAGTCGCCGAGCGCCGCGCCATCGGGACCGAGCACAGCCAGTGCCGGCGCGTCCTCCAGGGCGACGAAGTAGTCGAGGGAGAATTCCTGGAAGTAGCTGCCGCCGTCGCCGGCGGGCTGCAGGTCATAGGCGGCGAAGCGTTCGGCGATGGTGTCGGCAGCGGCGCGGCCGCCTGCGGTGCCGGCGCGGCGACCAGCGTAGGCGGGGTCGGCCAGCTCGACGATGTGGTCGAAGGCTTGCTCCTCGTCGAAGCTCATGGCCACAGACCAAAGATCGCCGGCGCGCACGGCCGGGCCGGGCTGCCGCAGCAGCGGCTGGGTGGCCGGCGTGGCCAGAGGCGGTAGAGTGGAGGTGGCCCGCACGGCGCGGGCGGTGGCGGTCGCTCTGGCCTGCACCGTAGCCCGGGGTGCCGGCAATGCCAGTTCGGGCTGTTGCAAGCGCAGCCACCAAAAGCCCAGCGCGCCGGCCCAAATCAGCAGCACCACCCAGACGAACACGATTCTGCGGTCCACCCGGGCTTGGAGTAGGGGCAGGCCTTGCGCCTGCCCAGAAGGGCGACCGCAAGGGATCGCCCCTACTCGCAGGGGCTGGAGTCTGCCATAGGTGAGCACGCGCCACAGCCATTCCATCGGCCCGTAGGGGAAGCGCTCCAGCCACCAGCCGCTCAGGCGGATTTGGCTCAGGTAGATGACCATGGTGAGGGCCAGGCCGAACAGCGGGCCGAACTCACCGTACAGCCCCAGGCCGTAGCTGTAGAAGATCAGCGTGGCGACGACGGACTGGAGCAGGTAGTTGGTGAACGCCATGCGGCCGACGCTGGCCAGCGGCGCCAGCCGTTCTCGCCAGGCCTCCTTCTGCAGCAGGAGAATGATGGCCGAAACGTAAAAGAGCATCAGCGCCGGCGCGCCAATGGTGCGGGCGCCGCGGGTAATCAAGCGGTGGTACTGCGGCGGCGCCCAATCCTGGTTGAGGAGAGTATAGATGTAGATACCGTTGAAGACGATACCAATGGCCAGAGCGATCCACAAGACCTTACGGATCAGCAGCAGATGCTTGCTAACATCGTGGAAGATCCTGCGCTTGCCGATGTACAAGCCCAAGAGGAACATGCCAAAGATGTTGCCAAAGGTGTAGATGAAATAGGAACGGTGTGCGAGGGTTTCCTGGATCCGGAGACGGGTGATCTCCTTGTAGGTACCAGACGCGTAGAGGCTCTCCGGATAGGTACGGGAGCGGAGAAACGCGGTGGCGTTTTCATACCAGGTGCGGACATTGTCCATCATCTCCCCAGGCACGGTCATCACGATGGAGAGGAGCAGGACAAATCCGGCCGCCGCCAGCAACACTTTTCCGGAGCGTTTGCGGAAGAACAGCAGCAGGAATCCGTACAGCGCGTAGATGCCCAGGATGTCTCCCATCCAGATGAAGAAGGCGTGCAGCACGCCGAAGATCAAGAGGATGAACAGACGCCGCAGGAAGACGGGGACGAACTTCGTCCCCCGGGCCTCGGCCCGCAGCATCTGCACGGCCATGCCCCAGCCGAACAGCAGCGAGAAGAGCGAGTAGAACTTGGCCTCCACCAGGAAGCGGATCGTGGCCACCAGGATGCGGTCGAAGCCGGCCAGCCCCTGCGGCTCGTAGGAGGCTCCGCTGTAGCTGAACATGTTGGCGATCAGGATGCCCAGCACGGCGAAGCCGCGCAGGATGTCCACGAACTGCACACGTTCGTGGGTTTGAACGGGCGTCGCTCTCGACAATTGCCTTACGGAAACAGGTTTAGACTCGGACATGATTTGTGTCACTCGAAGGGTTAGGGGGGAGGGGTTAGGGGAATGAGCCAGCCAGTGAGCATCCCCTAACCCTTAACCCC
>JACKQG010005691.1_pt1 | contig 13576 bp, 10 predicted proteins | sample 8237621 | NCBI WGS metagenome assembly JACKQG01 (sample SAMN15677084, study PRJNA649215) | marine metagenome | biome: marine; feature: Black Sea; material: saline water; isolation source: suspended particulate matter (SPM) from the Black Sea western gyre | collected 2013-06-09/2013-06-10 | depth...
ACTGCACAGCGAGCGCTAACCCCGCAGCTTGCTGCGGGGTTAGCGAGCGAATCAAAAAAATGATAGAATTCCTTACAGTCGCGCGAAGCACTGCCGCAAGGCAGAACATTCCCTGCAGCTTGTTGCAGGGTCTTCAATTGCAGCAGCGAGCAAATTTCCCATTTGAGTCTGATTATGTAAAAAAGGTTATAATTTTTATGTAATTGTGAAATTAATTACTTATATTTTTAGGTGAAACGAAGCTCCTGCATTTCCTCCTAAATCATATAATCTTCTATTATTTTGATAAATACTCCATAGCAGCATGTTTTTTTAATTCAGGTATATTTTTTGCATTACTCAAAAAGTTTGCTCTGAATCGATGCTGACATTAAACCTTGTTGCCTTGGACGGAGACTGAAATGAAGGATATCCTCAAATGTTACCTGCCTTGTCCCCCAATGGGGCCTTTCTTTTCCAAAGTTAAAAAATCAAGCAATAGCAAAGCCAAACCTCTTGCATTACTATTTCTTTGTGAACTATAAAGCGGGATTGGAAGAGTTTGTGAGTGTCGGTTGAGGTAATGCATCGCCACCATAAGTAAAGGAGAAAAGATATCAAACAGGACAGCGGCGCTGGAGAAAACAGGTTAGGGGTTGAACTGACTTCATCTACCCCAATGCGATGCCAAATGCAACATGAGATCGATATTAAGGGGTTCACAAAACCCGCCATTACTTTTCTCAAGGAAAATGGTCATACTTCCATTGTTAGTTTGGGGTGCGGGCAACAGGTCAACCGGATCGATAATCATCTGCGTCTGATGACCGGATTGAACCTAAACTATTATGTGGGTATTGACTGTAGTCCTTACATCGAAATGGTTTCAGAAAAACTGTTTATGGACCCGGATGACATGACGGCCCTTCTGGCCCAATATTATCGTGGCAGACCCGGAAGATTCCGGGAGGCGGTGAATCTCTTCCCCGGCACCTTTGTGGAGGAACTCGCCGGGGTGCATTGTGCCATAGTGGTCTGTCAGCGGGTCTACCCCAATTTCTTCTGGAAAGACCTGATCATGTCAATGAGTCCCAAACTGGTGCTCCAGGAGGACCTGCATGGCTGTGAGCGCCAGAAGCTCCGGGGAGAACATTATGTCCGGAACTGGTCAAAGATACGTCACTTTAACCTAAAACCTTTTCGCCCCTGGCCTGTTTTTCCCGGTGAAAAGAATCTGATGCTATGGCGACGTCGAGATTTTGGGGATAAACAAGAAGAAAGTGGCAAATTTAGATGGTTGAAACGTTTGCGTGAAGCTTTCATCGGTTAAAAGAACCTGCATTCCAACAATTCCTTGTACAACTCATTTGTCCGGTAAGCTCTTGATGTCTTTAAAATGATTGCCAAATCAAGTTTTGCCTTTTATACTTTAAATTTGAATTCCCCGCTGCTTGCAGCGCGGGATGAATTCAAATAAAAGAAAAGATAAGAACCTTTTTAAGGCGAAAGTGCGGTGTCGCAGCCTGGAGGGTTGTGGTTTACCCGCCTGGGGCGGGCAAGATTCCGAAATACCCCGTAGCTTGTTGGAGCGCAGCGGAAATCCCGCTTATCGGGGCTACGGGGATAGGAATTTTAGCCTTTCGCCAATCAGAGCGGCGTAGCCGCGTTTCATAAAATCGTAACACGATTTTATTATCATTTTGTTTAGGCTCAATCAGGGGGTAAGCGATTTGACTCCGTCATAAGCTGTATTACAGTATAAAATCGAAGGTAAGATTGGAACTTAACCTAAGCCGGCGTCAATCATAAATATTCAATCATCTTAGGTAAGCGAAATTGTACCGATATTTTTTTTGCCACAAGATGTGCAAAATTACAATTTCGGAACTAACAAGAAAGGAGGATTAGATCATGTACGATAAAAATAGACTGTGTGAGAAAATTATAGAATTATATCCGGATATCGGCGAATGCGGCATCGATGTAAGCGTCGATTATGATAACGAACAAAAGGCGTGGGTGGTGGACCTTAAAAAAGATCATCTCGAATTGAAAACATACCTCGAAGACGGGGACGCAGAATTGTGCATGGAAGGCAAGCAGTGTGTCAGCCTGGGGCTTGAAATTGCGCAGCTCAAGGATAACATCGCCCAGCTTTAACCTGAACCCAAGCTGAGCGTTTTAAATTTTAGAGCGGAACGACATTTTCTCCCGCAGGGCGGGATTTCGCTGCGCTCAACTTGCTTATCTGCGGCAAACTTGAAAATCGCTCAATTTAGGTTGATGTTATTGGTTGAATGGTTAATTAGTTGAACGGTCAAATGGCTGAATGGTTTGCGAGTTCCGGTTCACTATTCACTATTTACTGCCTACCGCATACTGCTACCTGGATGCTGGTTGGAGCGCAGCGGACTTGTGCGCCTCAGGCGTAAATCCCGAATTGACGGTGATGTTGTGTAAAACGATGAAGGTGGAAAAGGATGAAGCATGAAATTCAGGGAAGAAAAAGACACCATGGGAACCGTGCGGATTCCCGAAGATGCTTATTACGGTCCGCAAACCCGGCGGGCAATTGAAAATTTTCCCGTCAGCGGGTTAACGCTCCCGGCAGCATTTATCCACGCGCTTGCTCTGATCAAGCAATGTTCCGCCCGAGTGAACCTGGATCTTGAGCTTTTGAAAAAAGATATTTCCAAGGCGATTGTGCAGGCCGCCGGGGAAGTCATGGAGGGTGAATTCAACGACCAGTTTGTCGTGGATGTCTTTCAGACCGGATCCGGGACCTCCACCAATATGAACATGAACGAAGTGATTGCCTCGCGGGCCAACGAGATTTTAACCGGCAGAAAAGGGGGCAAGGCCCCGGTTCACCCCAATGACCACGTCAACCTGGGCCAGTCGAGCAACGACGTCATTCCTTCAACGATTCATGTTTCGGCCTGGACGTCTATTACCGGACGCCTGATTCCGTCACTCGCTTTACTGCATCAGACCATGCTTCAAAAGGCTTTGGAATTTGATCAGATCAAGAAAATCGGGCGGACCCACCTTCAGGACGCCGTGCCCCTGAGCCTCGGTCAGGAATTTTCGGGATACGCCCGGCAAATAGAGTTGGGCGTGGCCAGAATCAAGGCGGTTGAGGAAAGGCTGACTGAGTTGGCGATAGGAGGAACCGCCGTCGGGACCGGCTTGAACACCCATCCCGATTTTGCCGCCAAAGTCATTGCCCTGATTTCGGAGTACGCCGGTTTGGCTTTCAGGCCGGCAAAGAACCGTTTCGAAGCTCAGGCCGCCAGGGATGCTGCCGTGGAAACCAGCGGAGCTTTAAAAACCATCGCCGTCAGCCTTGTTAAGATCGCCAATGATATCCGCTGGCTGGCTTCGGGTCCCCGCTGCGGGCTGGGAGAAATTACGATTCCTGAGTTGCAGCCCGGATCTTCGATCATGCCCGGAAAAGTCAACCCGGTCATTCCCGAGGCGGTGATTCAGGTGGCCGCGCAGGTGATGGGCAACGACACTACCATTATGCTGGGAGGGCAGGGGGGCAATTTTGAACTGAACGCCATGCTGCCGGTGATCGCATATAATCTGTTGCAGTCGATTTTTTTGCTGGCGGCGGCAGCCAACATTTTTGCAGAAAAATGCATCGGCGGTATTAGCGCCAATCGCGAAACCTGTGCCGCTTTCATCGAAAAGAGCCTGGCCTTGGCAACCGCTTTGGTTCCCCACATCGGTTACGACCGGGCCGCAGCTATCGCCAAAAAGGCTCATGAAACCGGTAAAACCATCCGGCAGATTGCATCGCAGGAGAATATCCTGCCCGCAGATATATTGAACAAATTATTTTTTTGATTGAGCCGAAAACCGATCCACCAGTGTTTTGGCAAAATTTTTATAAAACAAGAGCTGGATATCTGCCGGTGATTTGTCCAATAGCGTTGAACTGATTTTAATCAGAACACAGTCTGTTTCCGCCACCACGGTCGCAGATCGGGCCTGTCCGCAAATATAGGCCATCTCCCCAAAACATTCTCCGGCGCCGATGGAGGCGATATCTTTGTCGTTTTTCCTGATTTTGGTACTGCCGCTGAGAATAATATACAAGGTATCGTCGATTTCACCTTCGGCCACGACAACCTTCCCTTTAGGGAATTTGTTGATATTGCTGGCTTTAAGTAATTCTTTCACCTGTTCTTTACTGAAATTCTGGAAGAACTGGATGTGATGGACATAATCCACGGCATCTTTGATTTTACCGTTCAGAAACGTTTCGGAGAGCCCCCGCAGGGCCACACGCAGGTCATAGGCCAGATCCATGCAGGTCTGATAGCGTTTGGCAGGATCTTTTGCCAGGGCCTTTTTAATGATGTCATCAAGGATGCCGGGTACTTCCGGCCGCAGTTGGGTAACGCAAGCCGGTTCCTCATTGATGATTTTATACATGACGGTAAAATTATTTTTGCCAGGGAAAGCCATGGTTCCGGTTAAAAGTTCATACAGGACACATCCCAGCGAAAAAATATCACTATAGCTTCCGATGGTTTCTTCCTTTAACTGCTCGGGCGCCATATAGCTCGGAGTTCCCCAGACGCCCATTTCAGAGGTCTCGTGCGCCATCTGGGCGATACCGAAATCGGCAATTTTGGGAATGCCGTCCTTGTTGAGCATGATATTTGACGGTTTGATATCCCTATGGATAATTTCATGTCTATAGGCGTAATCGATGGCGCTGCAAACTCCGAAAATGATTTCCAGCGCCTTGCTGACAGGTAAAAGCTGATCTTTGCGGCAATATTTTTCCAAGGTCGTTCCGTCAACATATTCCATGGTGATGTAGCAGAACTTGTCGTGCATCCCTACGTCATAGATGACAACCATGTTCTGATGAATCAACCGCCCTGCGGTTTGGGCTTCAATAAAAAATCTCTCAAGAGCGCGATTCGATATTGGTTGTGAAACCTTGATGGCGACATTCCTTCTGATGATCGGGTCCATTGCCAGATAAACAACGCCAGAGGCGCCGTGTCCCAGCTCGCGGGTAATTTTATACCTGCCGATGGTTTCAAGATTTGCTAAGGATTTGATCAATTTGGATCGAATCGAGTTGTCTGTCATGGTTTTTTCCGTAGAGAAAATAAAGCTTTTCCGACCTAAAGGAAGGCTGTTCCGACATCCGTATTCAGGCTTGAAAACCAGGTCCTTTGGCCCCGGAGGCGTTACTCCTTAGACCGTGGCTTTGTTTTTCCCTTTTTCTTAAGACATGTTTTGTCCTTTTTGACGATCGCGCAGAGTTTGGGATTGTGAAGTTCTTTGCACGTATTGTGATTGTATAGCGGGCATTCAGGGTAGGTTTTTGACATAGCCCCGCTTCCTAAGAATCTACCCGGCCTTTCAACTCTTTGCCACATTTGAAAAACGGCAGTTTCTTCGGTTGAATTTGAACCTGCTGTCCGGTTTTGGGGTTCCTTCCGGTATAGGCCCCATATTCTTTGAGATAAAATGTACATAATCCGCGAACTTCAACCCTGTCGCCGCCGGCAAGAGCGTTTGACATTTCATCAAAGAATACGTTGACTACCGCTTCGGCTTCGGATTTTGAAAGATCGGCTTTGTCTTTCAAGGCTGAGACGAGATCTGCTTTATTCATATCATCCTCCTGGTTTAATATCAAATAAATCAGTATAATAAACAACAGGTTGAAAATTGTCAATCAATAACCTAAAGGAAGCAGGGCTGCGGGCTCGCGGGAGGGGTGTTAACCACTCGCAGGGAGTGAAGGATAAACTGTCTAAACAAAAATGGAATCGTTACGAAACACTATTATTATTCACTTTTCTTCTATTACGCAGAACACGTCGATCATTTTTAAAAGAAAATGATACAAAAATCCCATCTCTAACACTTTTTCGTCGATCATGTTTGTTTTTGCGTCTTTCTTTGAAGCGTACGATTTTACCACCCGGAACGGCACCGTTTTTATTAGACAATTTCTTTTCGGCAGGTTCTATTCCTTTAACTGGTATAGGCATCATTGCATCCTTTCCAGATTATTCCTCCTTATAGTTATTTTCGGAATTTATTATCAAAAACTTTAGCTAATTTTAATGCAGAGGGGAGTTTTGCATTTAAGGCTTGCGCTTTTTTTCATCGCCTGTCCGACCATGTCCATGGCCGGTTTTCCTTAAAATTTTCTGAACCGTCTTTTCCATGCTGGCACTTTGCCCTACCAGCCAGGCAGGTATCTGGGGAAACCCGCTGATCACGGCCACCAGAATTGAGGCCGTGTAAGGCACCGACTGAATCAGCAGCATAATTATCCACAGATAGGCATCGGGCGAATTCATGGGCGTGCACCAGGATACGGCATACGCGGCCAGCCACAGGGACAGCATGAACAGCCCTTCTTCCCGGGCGGCGGCCAAGGCGTTGGGCAGAGGCTGAACATCAGCCATCTTTGGGGTGCGGAAAAAGCCCCGGTTTTTGCGTACGAAACCCCAGAGCACCGCCAAGCCGATGACGTGCGTCAGGGCCAGTCCTGCCAGGGCGGCAGCGATGGTCTGACGTGGACCGGCTCCCACGCGGGTAGTGTAAAGATGCATCAGCTTTACCACCTTGAAACAGAACAGGGCCAATGGCAGCGCTGCAAAGACCATCATCGGCGGATCCACTTTGCGGGGCAGCCACACCATGGCTGCAGACCAAGCCAGGGCGGTGAAGTTGAAAACCAGGTTGAAGCCGTCGGCCAGCCACGGCAGCCAGCCGGCGACAAAATGGTAGCGTTGTCCCATGGTCAGATCACTGCGGCCCATGATAGCACTCCGGTGGTGCCGCATGATCTGCATCGCGCCGAAGGCCCAACGGAAGCGCTGTTTCTTGAAATCGACGAAGGTGTCGGGCATCAGTCCCTTTCCGTAGCTGCGAGACACGTAGACCGAATCGGCGCCGTGTTCGAGGATGCGCAATCCCAGTTCGGCATCCTCGGTAATGCACCACTCGGCCCAGCCACCCACGTCCTCTATCAACTTGCGGCGGACCAGGGTCATGGTACCGTGCTGAATGATGGCATTGCGCTCGTTGCGGGTGATCATACCGATGTAGAAGAAACCGCGGTACTCGGCGTGCATCATGGCCTTGAAGGTACTCGCGTCCCCGTCGCGGTAGTCCTGGGGAGCTTGTACGATGGCCGTGCGTGCGTGATCAAACAGGGGCACGAGGTCCTTGAGCCAGTCCGGGTGGACCTGATAGTCGCTGTCTATCACTGCGACGATCTGCGCATCCGGGGCTGTCCGGCCAAGGGCATAGTTCAGTGCCCCGGCCTTGAAGCCGGCCAGTGGATCGACGTGGAAAAACCGAAAGCGCCGGCCGAGTAATCCGCAGTGCGCTTCCACCGGCTGCCAGACAGCGGGATCTTTGGTGTTGTTGTCGACAACAATCACCTCGAAATCGGGATAGTTAAGGTTCGAAAGCGCGTTCAGGGTTTCGATTAGCATCCGGGGCGGTTCGTTGTATGCCGGGACATGAATGGAGACCATGGGTACCGCCGCCGGCATCGAAGTTTCCGGTGTGAACGCTCGGGAACGGTAGAGTGTCCAGTGCGCTTCGGCCCACTCGTGGGCCTCGGCCAGCAGTAGGAGCATAACGCCGATGAGGCCGACAAAGAGAAGCAGCCCGACGACCAAAAAATAAGGTGACTGGTACTGATGGCTGTAATCGTAGACGATCCACACGGCGGTAGTTGAAGCGGCAAAAGCCACGATAGCCAGAAAGCTTCGCCCACTCCGCCGCAAAGAGCGGCTGTCAAACAGCAGCAGGCTGAGAATGATCAAAGCCACCAGCACGGACAGCCCGGCCAGCATATGCCAGTGCGGAATACGAACTACCGGTGCCGTGAAGGGGAATTTGGGCTGACGGTTTACGTCGTAGACACCCCAATAGGCACCTACCGAACCTTCCGACGCCACCTTCCAGGGCTGGTCGAAGGCTTCCATCACGTAATAGATATAGTGCCGATTCTCGGCTTCGTTCAAAAACCGCCTCAGGAACAGGGCTTCATTGGCGGTCGAGGCCGCGGCTGACCGGCGCGTACGTCCGTTGCTGGGCCAGCCGACCTCGGCAATCACAATAGGCATTCCCGGAAAGGTGCGCTGCAGCAGATCGAGCTTATCGAACACGTAGTCTACAGCCGGCCGCACGGCCACGCCCTCCCAGTAAGGCAGCATGTGCACAGCAATGAAATCCACATGCTTGGCCAAGTCCGGATGTTTGATCCACACATGCCAGGGTTCAGCGGTGCTTACCGGCTGGAATACAGCCTCCCGTAGAAGGTCGAGATGGTAGCAAAGCTCGTCCTTGGGCACGTCACCCCGCAGCACCACTTCGTTACCGACAATCAAGCGCACCACATTACGATATGTCCAGGCCAGACGCTTGGCGGCAAGAACTTCCTGCTGGTTGCGCTGCTTGTCGTCGCCGATCCAGACCCCCAGGGCCACGTTGATACCGTGCTTGGCCGCAAGCATGGGGATGTTGGCAAGCGGGCCGTCAACGCTGTATGTTCGAATGGAATGGGTCTTTCCTGAAAGCTGGGCAAGGTCTGCTTCTATCTCCTGCTCGGACGGATAAACGCGGGTGATGCCATCCTGTCCGGCGCGAAACGGGGAAAAGGAAAAACCCTTGATGCGGCCGGGCCAGGGCGGCTCAAGGACCGGACGGTTGAAATAGGCCCAGAGGCTTACCGTCATTACTGTAAAGGCAATGGCGATCAGTAAATCGGCGAAGATTGTGGAACGGCTCATCGAATGGCAACCTGTTGCGGGTCTTCTTGATAGATGTTGTTTATATACAATTGAAGTATATCTGCTTATGCGTGGATTGAGACCAGCGTGTCCGGCCAATAAAGAGAATCGGTTTCAGTCACAATAGGAAATAACCAAATAAAATCAGAAAAATAGATATACAATTCATGCATTGCGGTCAAGATAATTCTTGTCGCTAATCTTTATTTGTTTTCGGGCGCCTTGTCTTGGAGTGCTTTCCAGCAGCGTACAAAGTGTTCTTCTCCGACCTGCTCAAAGCTGATCGTTTCTTCCCGGCAGCGAGATTCTGCAAGCAAGCACCTTCCCTGAAAATTGCATCCCGAATCAGGCCAAAGGGTTTCGGGGTCACCTTGCGGAAGTTTCAGCTCCCGTCTTTTACCGGGTTCCGGGTCGGGAATGGCCGCTAATAATGTTACGGTATAGGGGTGCTGTGGATTTTCAAAAAGCGCTTCGGCCGGGGCCGTCTCCATGATCTGCCCCTTGTACATCACCGCGATGGTATCGCACAGGTACCCCACGACATTCAAATCGTGGGAGATGAAAAGATAGCTCAATCCGAGTTGGTCCTGCAAGTCTTTTAAAAGGTTGATGATCTGGGCCTGGATCGAGACATCCAACGCTGAAATGGGTTCATCGCAGATCACCAGGGAAGGTTCCACGCTCAGGGCACGGGCGATGCCGATGCGCTGGCGCTGACCTCCGCTGAATTCATGGGGATACCGATCCGCACTGCCCGGCGACATGCCCACCATTTTCAGAAGTTGTTCGAGGCGCTCTTTGCGCTCCGGGCGGTTTTCAATTCCCAGAATCCGAAGCCCCTCTTCAATGGACATGCCGACGGTCATGCGAGGGTTCAGGGAACCGTACGGGTCCTGAAAAACGATCTGCATATCCTTGCGATGGGGTTTCATTTCCTTGGCGGTGAATTTGCTGATATCCGTTCCCCGGAAGATGATGCTGCCTTCATCCGGCTCCAGCAGCTTCAGAATCAGCCGGGCGACGGTTGTTTTCCCGCAGCCGCTCTCGCCCACCAGACCCAGGGTCTTTCCCGGCCGGATGTCAAAGCTCACCCCGTCAACGGCTTTGACCCACCCGGCGATTCTCTGCCAGAAACCCCTGTGTACGGGGAAGTATTTTTTCAGGTCTGCGATCCGCAGGATGGCATAATTATCTGTGTTTATTGCCGCCATCAATTGTTCCTTTCAAAAAGCACCGGACAGCGGGCCAGGTGTCCTGCCCCGTAATCGCACATTTGAGGCAGTTCTTCCCGGCAGACAGGGACGGCATCGGGGCAGCGGGGATGAAACGGGCAGCCCCCGGGCTTGTGGGCCGGATTGGGCACTGCCCCGGGAATGCTGTAAAGCCGTTTTCCCCGTTTTACGCGGCTGGGCAGGGAGGCCAGCAGCCCGCGGGTATAGGGGTGACGGACATCATGGAAAATCTGGGAGGTGTTGCCCTGTTCCGCGATGATGCCGGCATACATGACGTAGACCCGCTCGGCGATGTTGGCCACGACACCCAAGTCGTGGGTGATATAGAGAACCGACATGGAGCGTTCTTTCTGGATGGATCTAAAAAGATCCAAAATCTGAGCCTGTACGGTCACATCCAGGGCGGTGGTGGGTTCGTCGGCGATAATCAGTTCCGGAGCACATGCCAGGGCCATGGCAATCATGACCCGCTGTCTCTGACCGCCGCTGAGCTGGTGGGGATAGTCCTTGAGCCGCTGCCGCGGAGCAGGAAACCCCACATCTTTCAGCAATTGCACACAGCGTTCGTGCAGCGCTTCGACACTGATGTTTTCGTGAATGCTGACGGCTTCGCCGATCTGGTCGCCGATGGTAAAAACCGGATTCAGCGATGTCAGCGGCTCCTGAAAGACCATGGCAATTTGGTTTCCCCGGATCTTGCGCATCTTTTCTTCGTCAAGCCCCAGGAGGTTCTGTCCGTTGAACACGATTCTGCCGCCGGCAATTTCAGCAGGCGGCGTTGCATTGAGCCCTAATATGCTCAGGGCGGAGACGGTCTTGCCGCAGCCGGACTCACCGACGAGACAGACCGTTTCCTGGCGCCGGACCTGGAAACTGACGCCGTCCACGGCCCGGGCAACCCCGTTGCCGGCCCGAAAATACACTTTCAAATCTTCGACACTAAGCAGGGTGTTGTTGGTCATGGGTCATTGATCACTTGTGACTTGGTTGAATTAAACTCAATCAGTTTATTTATAGCGGTTGTCATAAATATGTTCCGATTGAATCCTTTCCTGAAACAAGTATAGCTTGCCGATCTAAACAAAAATTATCCGGCGGCGGAAACGGAACGTTATTTTGACAACCACTATAGTCCCACTTTAAGCGGGACGTTGTATAAAATCGCGAAGCGATTTTATTGTCTTTCCCTTAGCTTGGGATTCAAGATATCTCTGAGACCCTCTCCGAACAAGTTAAAGGAAAGGACAACGACCAAGATGGCGATGCCCGGGATGAAGGTGAGCCAGGGCGCATCGAAGATGAAATTCTTGCCGTCCGCAAGGATGTTCCCCCAGGTGGCGTGGGGCGGCGGCACCCCGAACCCTAAAAAACTCAACCCGGCTTCCGTCAGGATGGCCGAAGCGATGCCGATGGTGGCGGAGACCAGCACCGGTGCGATGGCGTTGGGCATCATGTGGCGAAAAATGATTCTGAAGTTACCGACGCCCAGGGCTCTTGCCGCCGCCACGAAATCCAGTTCTCTCAAAGAGAGGAATTCCGCGCGTACAAACCGCGTGGTGCCCATCCAGCTGGTCAATCCGATGACAATCATAATATTGTAGATGCTTGCCGGGAGCAGGGCAACTACCGTAAGGATCAGGAAAAAGCTCGGGAAACAGAGCATGATATCCACAATACGCATGATCAGCGTATCAACCGAAACGGCCTGTTTGCGAAAAAGGAGCACCCAGGCCGGCAGGGACTGATGCTTGTGTCCGTTGGCTGCCGGGACGGAAAACAGCATAACGGCCAGGCCTGAAAGTATCAGTGCAATACCGAAAAGAACACGATCGGCGGCAACCAGGCCGGCGCCGGCAACCAAAAGACACGTCAAAAGGATGTGATCGGTCCGGATATGATGTTGTCCGAAGTAGCCCGCGATGCCGCCCAGGAAAATTCCGATGAGCACGGCTATGCCGACGGCCACAAATCCGACGGTCAAGGAAACCCAGGCCCCCTGGAGCATTCTGGCAAACACATCGCGCCCCAAATCATCGGTTCCCATCAGATAAAGACCCAGGCCGGGAACCTCATTGGGGCGCAGGGATGCAAGGTTCGGTCTGGCAAGCGGCGGACGCAACTTTTCCTGGAGACGCACCAGGGCGGGATCGAACACCGGGTTCGTACCGGAGGTTAAAACAAGGCCGATGAGGGCACTCAAGAAAAAAAGGATGAAAATAAACAGCCCCACAATGGCCATCCGATTTTGTCTGAACAGGAGCCAGAATGCCTTCCAACGGGTCTGTTTGGGAGCCAGGGGCGCGTCAAATTGAAAATCTTTGTTCAAACCTTCCTCTAAGTTCATTATATTGTGCTATCCTCCAGCTTTAAAACTTTCGCCTTTCAGGAGAAAATTTTTGGCAGCTAATCGTTTAATAAGCGGCGTAGCCGCGCTTTATAAAATCGCGAAGCGATTTTATGTTTACAGACGAATCCTCGGGTCGACGACAAGGTAAAGCAGGTCCGAAATAAAGGTGCCGGCCAGCACCAGGACGGCGGACACAAAGTTGACGGTCAAAATAACGGGATAATCCCGGGCCAGAATGGCTTCATAAGCCATGCGTCCCATGCCGGGCCAGGAAAAGATGGATTCGATGATAACCGAACCTCCGATCAAGCCCGGTAAAATCAGGCCGAACATGGTGACAAAAGGCAGCAGGGCGTTGCGCAGCGCATGCTTATAGTGGACCTGCTCCGGCGACAGTCCTTTGGCCCAGGCCGTGCGAATATAATCCTGGCCCTGGACTTCAAGCATCTGGCTGCGAACGTACCTGGAAAGCACCGCGATGCCGCCGGTGGCGCCCAGGGCGGCCGGAAGGAAAAGGTGCCAGATTCTGTCCATGAACAGGTATGGCAGCGCAGCGTCTCCCATCCCGAACGTTTCCATGCCGATGACCGGGACATGGAAGCGGGTGACGACGAAAATAATCAGGATATACGCAAAGAAGAAGCCGGGAATGGAAATTAGAAAATAGGATAAAAATGTGGCACTGCGGTCGTAAAGCCGACCTCTGAAAATGGCCGAACGGATCCCCACGGGAAACGACAGTGTCCAGGTAAGGATGGTGCCCACAATGAAAAGCGGCAGACTGTTTAAAAAGCGTTCCCATATCTTTGCAAGGACCGGCCGGTTGTCCTTCCAGGAAATGGTTTTACCGCTGAAAAGGTCTTGATAAAAGTAAAGGTACTGGACATGCAGGGGCTGGTCCAGATGAAACTCTTTTTGAAAGCGTTCCACAACTTCGGGGGTGAACTTGGGGTTGAGGGGGTCCACCTGGCTCGGCTTGCCCGGTGCCAGATGAATAATCAAAAAGGATACGATGGAGACAAAAAAAAGCGTGATGGTTTTCTGAACCATACTGCGGCCGATAAAGGGAATCATTGTTCAATCGCTTTCATTTATACATTACATTAAAATTTTCCAATAAATTATTGGAGTCCACCGGTGATGAATTGTAAAAGAGTGCCTAAAATGCCTAAAGTGATCTAAAGTGCCTAAAGTTATGGTATTCTATCAAATTTTATATTAAA
>JACKQG010001405.1_pt2 | contig 13574 bp, 12 predicted proteins | sample 8237621 | NCBI WGS metagenome assembly JACKQG01 (sample SAMN15677084, study PRJNA649215) | marine metagenome | biome: marine; feature: Black Sea; material: saline water; isolation source: suspended particulate matter (SPM) from the Black Sea western gyre | collected 2013-06-09/2013-06-10 | depth...
ATACTTATAGCTATCAATATTTCCTTAAAGATCATCTCGGCAACACAAGGGTAACTTTTAACGAAAACGGAGATGTAATACAGGAAGACGCCTATTACCCATTCGGTATGCAAATGAACGGTTTATGCTATGAAACCAGCCTGGATTACAAAAACAAATACCTTTACAATGGAAAAGAGTTACAGGATGAGTTTGGATTGGATTGGTATGATTATGGGAAACGATTTTACGACCCCATTTTGGGGCGTTTCCACACCATTGATCCTATCATTGAGAAGTTTTATTATTTAACCCCCTACAATTATGCAAGTAATAATCCAGTGACAAATATAGATTTGTGGGGATTACAAGGGGTTAATTCAAATGCAGTTCGTGCTAAGTGGATGGCAAATAATCCTATGGGAGCAATACAAGAAGGGTTCAGGCAGATGTTTGATGCTGCGGCCTCTCTTTTTACACTAAAAGGTGGTGTTAAAATAAAATCTACTACTCCAATATATGAAGCTAAAGCAGGTAAATTTGGTGGCTCAATAAGTAAAGTTACAGAAAGTAAAGCGGAAATAGTGATGGACGGTTCCAGTATTTTTGATTATAATGGACAAAATACAAAAAGTGTATCTGAATTAAATCCCTTTGAGTTTGAAACTTCTACAACAACAAAAACAGTAGCTGAAGCTAATGCAACAGTTGTTATTAATGGGGTTCCTGTTAATATTTCTAATACTCAAGAGAATACAACTAATGGAGAAAGTACAAATACTACGGAAATGAGTGTTGGGGTTTCAAGTAGTGAAGGTGATGCAAATGTTTATGTAAATACAAGCATAACAACAAACTCAGATGGTACAACTACATCAGTTGCAACAGGAGCAAAAGCAAAAGTTACTATTATTAAATCTGGTAATACTACTACTCAGGCTGAAATATACTTAGAAGCACAACGGGATTTGGATAAAAATAAACATTAAAAATGAGAAAAAAAAAGATTATTCAGGGATTGCCTCTATTTTTACTGGTTATTATGGTGTTTTATACTTTAATTAGTGGAATCATAATGAAAAAGTCCTTTACTTGGAATATATACACTGGATCAATAAGTATTATAATTTGCCTATTATTATATTTTACGAGATATAGATGGTTTAAATATCTATTTTTAATCATTCTTTTAGTTGGCAGTTTCAATATACTTCATTTTACATTCAATGAGGTAACATTTAGTTTTTCATTTGGCCTATTTAAGTTTATTAATGTTGAAACTATTGATATACAACTATTATCGTTTTCAATTCTAATAATATTTACCATCTTAAACAAAAACAAAATTATTAGATTAATAAAAGGCTATTTATATGTTGCTGATGAACAAAAACGAAAAGAGCAAAAAACCATATTGAAGTCATTTGAAAAGAAATACTCCACTCTGAGCAAAAGTGATTTGCAGAACATAGTTGACAATAAAGAATCTTATACAATTGAGGCAGTTAGGGCTGCACAGAGATTATTAGTGACAAAATATTCCAACTCATCCTCAAATAATAGCTATGTATGAAAAGGGTGTATTTACTATGCATCACCTGAACAATGGTTTTTCTGATAATGGTTCATTTAATACAACTGAATACACTTTTGATGACAACGGCAATATAATTTCGGATTTGAATAAAGATATGACCATAACCCAATATAATTATTTAAATTTGCCACAACAGTTTAACATAAGCAATAGTGATTATAATGAGATTAGTTATTTATATAGTGCGGGAGGCGAAAAGTTGAGAAAACAAACACATATAAATTATACCCTTGAAAAAACTACGGATTACCTCGGAAATTTTGTTTATGAAGAAGGAATTTTAAAATACATGCTCACAAGCGAGGGAAGAGTAATGATAAATGACGACGATACTTATAGCTATCAATATTTCCTTAAAGATCATCTCGGCAACACAAGGGTAACATTTAACGAAAACGGAGATGTAATACAGGAAGACGCCTATTACCCTTTTGGTATGCAAATGAACGGTTTATGCTATGAAACCGGCCTGGATTACAAAAACAAATACCTCTACAACGGAAAAGAGTTACAGGATGAGTTTGGATTGGATTGGTACGATTATGGGGCAAGGATGTATGACCCGCAGTTGGGGAGGTGGCATGTTGTTGACCCGTTGGCGGAGAAATTTTATAGTTGGACTCCATATAATTATGCCTTAAATAATCCTATTAGGTTAATAGATCCTGATGGAATGGAGACAGAAGAACCAGAAGAGAAAAAGAAAGAAGAGCTTGAACATGCGGCAAAGGGTAACACAATCCAAGAACAAACCGAAAATATGGTAGAAATTTTTGAAGAAGGTGATTATGTGAGTGGAGAAACATTTGCTGAAGTAGCTGGTATATCTGGAAAACAAGAAGGTGAAGAATCTGAACTAACTGATGAACAAAGAGAAGCTATAGAAAGTATTGATAAGGTCGAAAAAACTGAAGAAGGCTTTCAAGTGCAGCTTAAAGAAGGAACTAAAGAAGCAAATTTTGAAGTACCAATCATGTCATTAAATAAAGAGACTGGTAAATATGAAACAAAAATGAGTTTAGATTTAACAGTTAAAAACAATGCTACAATTTCAATGCGGAAAACAAAAGATGGAGGACTGAAAGTAAGTTTTAGTGGTGTTAAGGTTGGGAAAGGATGGGCTAAAATAGGTATGCCTTCCGTCACACTCAAAGATAATAGCCTAAAAATATTGGGTATAAATGTAAATCTTCAATAGCCATGAGAATTAAAAGAAAATATATGCTTTTTGGTGTTATTGTTATTTTCATTTTTGTTTTAATCATTTTCGCTATACTAAAACAAGTTACATATATAAACCCAAAACTTGAAAAAATTGAACTTATTGGCGATTCGCAAATTGGTTTAGATTTTACTAAAGATGGTGCTTATTTTATGTATACAAGTTTTAGATATGATGAAGATAGTACGAATAGAAGTGTGATACTAAACGAAAGGAATAAGAATCAAGAGTTTGAAGGAAGATATTTTGGTGGATTTATCGATGATACTATTAATATAATGTTTGGCTTGCAAGATACTTGCTTCATATATAGGCTGAGTAATAAAGGATTTAATCTTTTTCAAAAATTATTTGCTTTGACAAAACATGAATCTGGTTTTGGGGCTTTTAAGCCTGATGTTTCTGATAATAGCTATGGCTTCTATTATGTAAAAGATAATGATCTTACTTTTTTTAATTTAAAAGATAGTGTTGAGAATGTTATACTAAGTTGTGATAAATTTGGCGAAGATTATACAAGTATAACAAGCTTTGACATAAATAAAGAAATTGGTATTTTTTGTTTGAAAAAAGAAATTTTTAATGACAGTTATTATTATGACTACTACACGTATGATTTTAAAGAAGGTAAAAGTATTTTTGTGTATAAAACACCCAGAACTGAACATCTTACTTATGAGCCAATTGTTAAGTATATCAATGATACTACAGCTTTAACAAGTTTTAATCTTGATGACAATAATAATTTACTATTCAAAATAGATTTGATAAGGAACAAAACTATTGCAACATACAGTTTAGGTAAAAAAAGAGTGGTTAATATTACATCAGATAAAGCAAGTAGGAACTATTTAACTTTATTGAACGAAAGAATAAGAGATTCTTTATCTATAAATAATGATAACGTTGATAAGGGAATTTACGGTGGGGTGAATATTTATTCTTTTATCCCTCTCCCCCGATAAAAGTAGAATAAACCCCCCATCTGGCGCAAATCTTGTGCGGTGGGTGTAAGTAGGGCAGACTTGTGCCTATAATCAAGCAACTCAATTTTTCAAAACCAAGTTTTTACCTATCTTTGTTCAATGAGCCGGAAGTACAAATTTTGAAGATGTTCACTTCTACGGAAATTATATAAAAAAATTAACACAAGTCAACTGCTCGCAGGGTTTTTACATAAGACATGCGCCAGAGGGGCAGGATTATATGGTGTTTGAGTTTTCGTCCGGCACCCTTACTAATAGTGGTGTCATTCCGAACCCTGGGGCAAGCCAAAGGGGCGGAGTGAGGAATCCCCCAACTACAAAAGACTCTTTGTTATTTTGAATTTTGAATTCTATTTTTCGACATGTCAGGTCTCTTGCACACAGCCCTTCCGATAATTATCGGAATCGACCTGACATGTCTGATACAACCCTTTCCCGTCTGATTTTGTCATTATATTAAACGATATTTTTATTAAACCCGTTGAAAAGGAATCCATACGGACAAGTTTTGCAAAGATTATTGAATGTAAGCATACAGATATTCAGCTTGTTAGTTGCGAGATATTTTGCAACCCTGTTTTCTACGGGTTTAATTTTGTGTCTTATAAAATAATTTACTATGAAAAAGATATTATTTGTTTCAATTTTTGGACTTTTTGTCTCCGGCGTTTTTGCCCAGCATCAAAATGTATTGATCAGCACTTCAAACGTACCGGAAGAACCAACAATTTATATAAATCCGAAAAACACGGATCAAATTGTTGCCGGTGCGAATATTAAAAACTATTATTATTCACACGATGGTGGCTATACCTGGAATGGAGGTATTATGGCATCTTCTTTTGGAGTTTTTGGTGATCCATGTATTATCGTTGATACACTTGGAGATTTTTATTTCTTTCATTTATCCTCCACACCGGGAGGTAGTTTTATTGACAGAATGGTTTGTCAAAAAACAACAGATATTGGAGTTACCTGGAGTAATGGAACTGCTTTTGGCTTAAATGGTACTAAAGCCCAGGATAAAGAATGGGCAGTTGTTGACCGGACAAACAACAATATTTATGTAACCTGGACACAATTTGACCAATATGGCAGTTCCAATCCCAATCATAAAAGTATTATCCGTTTTTCAAAATCTACCGACGGAGGAATGACATGGAGTGAAGCAGTAAAGATAAATGAAGTGGACGGCGATTGTATTGACGATGACAATACAGTTGAAGGAGCTGTTCCTGCTGTCGGTCCAAATGGCGAAATTTATGTTGCCTGGGCAGGACCTGAAGGGATTGTTTTCGATCGTTCTCTCGATGAGGGTGAAACCTGGCTGGATGAAGATATTTTTGTAACTGATTTCCCGGGTGGATGGGCTTATAGTATTCCGGGAATCATGCGCTGTAACGGATTACCCATAACCGTTTGCGACTTAAGCGGCGGATCAAATCACGGAACTATTTATATTAACTGGTCTGATCAGGGTAATGGTACAAATGATACAGATGTATGGTTGGTTAAATCTACTGATGGCGGAGATACATGGAGCAACCCCATTCGTGTAAATGATGACCCGCCCGGCAAGCAACAGTTCTTTACATGGTTGGCTGTTGACCAGGTAACAGGATACCTTTGGTTTGTATGGTACGACAGGAGAAATTATGATGATGATAATACTGATGTTTACATGGCTGTTTCAATAGATGGAGGCGATACGTTCATCAATTTTAAAGTGAGCGAATCTCCGTTTCTGCCATATTCGGGCATCTTTTTCGGCGATTATACAAATATTTCAGTTCATAATAATATAATAAGACCTATCTGGACAAGACTTCATAGCGGACAGCTAAGTATATTGACAGCCATTGTTGATCCGGATGCCGTAATCACTGCCGTTGAGGAAGAATTGGTACAAATTCCTTTTGCCGAACTTGAACCCAATTATCCCAATCCGTTTATTCAAAGCACGTATATTTCTTTTAAATTGTTGCAGACAGGCACTGTTACGCTTGAAATATTTGATATGTATGGAAAAAAAGTTGCAACTTTAATTAATAATGAATTGCGAAATGCCGGTAAATATATTGAGCATTTCGATGCCAATAATTATCGTCTCTCATCCGGAGTTTATTATTTTTCATTAACAGGCGAAAAATTGAACCTGAAAAGAAAAATGATGCTGGTGAATTAATTTTAAATTGAAATAATTAATTTATTTAATTTTGTCGCCCATTAATTCATAAAGCAGAATGCCCATTTTAGGATCAATAATAAAGAAAGCTTATGAGATCAGGAATATTCCTATCGATAAGAAGAAGAGAAAACAAACGGATCCTTACAAGACTCAAATAAAAGTTTTGAAAAAACTTCTGAAGAAAGCACAATTTACTGCTTTTGGGGAGAACTATGACTTTGCCGATATACTTAAACAGCCTGATATGATAAAAGCATACCAGGAAAAAGTACCGACGTACGATTACAACTCTATGTTCAGGAAATGGTGGTACCGTGCTTTAAATGGAGAGACTTTCGTTTCATGGCCTGGCAGGGTGAAATATTTTGCACTTACATCAGGTACTTCCGAGGCTTCGAGCAAACAAATCCCTGTAACAGGTGATATGATAAGGGCTATCAGAAGAGCCAGTATTCGCCAGCTTGTTTCTGCCGTTAAATATGATTTTCCAATAGAGTTTTATGAGAAAGGTATCCTGATGATCGGAGGAAGCACACATCTTCAATATAACGGAACTTATTACGAAGGTGATCTTTCCGGAATCTCCGCAGGAAATCTGCCTTTCTGGTTTCAGCATTTTTATAAACCCGGAAAACGTATCTCGAAAGAACGTAATTGGTCAACTAAGCTTGAAGAAGTAGTTAAGCAAGCTAAAGATTGGGACATTGGTGTTATCGTTGGTGTTCCAGCCTGGATACAGATCATAATTGAAAAGATCATCGAATTTTATAATGTAAAAACCATACATGATATTTGGCCTAACTTATCGGTATATGTTCACAGCGGAGTCTCCTTTAGTCCGTATGTAAAAAGCTTTAAAAAATTATTTGGGAAAAGAATAGTTTTCCTGGAATCATATCTTGCTTCTGAAGGATACATTGCATTTCAAAATGGGATTGATGTTAATTCGATGGAAATGATACTTGATAATGGATTATTTTATGAATTTATCCCTTTCAATGATAATAATTTTTATGCAAACGGAAATTTGAAAAGCAATCCCGCGACAGTTTCTATTAGAGATATTGAAGAAAATAAAGAATATGCATTGTTACTTTCTACTTGCTCGGGTGCCTGGAGGTATTTACTCGGTGATGTAATTAAGTTTACGTCAAAGGAAAAATCCGAGATAATAATCACAGGCAGGACTAAGCATTTTCTAAGTATTTGTGGAGAGCATCTTTCATTAGATAATATGTCGCGTGCAATTGAAATGCTTGAAAACGAATTGAATGTCGAGGTAAGGGAATTTTCTGTTGCCGGAATTGAATATGACTCTCTTTTTGCACATAAATGGTATCTCGGAAGTGATGATAAAATAGAACCGGAAGAGGTAAGAATAAAATTAGATGAATACCTGAAGGTATTGAATGATGATTACAGGGTTGAACGAATCGAAGCCATCAGAGATGTTTTTGTTGATATTCTTCCTACAAAAGTATTTTCTGACTGGATGAAAATGAAAGGTAAAGAGGGGGGAGCAAATAAATTTCCCCGCGTCCTGAATAAGGATCTTCACACCGAATGGAAGGAATATTTAGAAAAATACAACCATATTTGATATCTAATTTTGATTATATACAGTTTGGAATTATGTCATTAAGGATAGCAATAGTTTATAAACAGTTACTAATGAAATATTAAGCAGATGGGCCCGTATCTTCAAGGCATTTTGGTAGGAATGACTTTTGCTATTCTAATGGGACCCGGATTTTTTGCCCTTATCCAAACAAGTATTCACAGGGGGTTTAAGTCCGGTGTCTTATTGGCTTTTGGAATTTTTATAAGCGATGTTTCCGCACTTATACTTTGTTATTTCGGAGCAACACAAATTCTGGGAACAGATCCAAGGGAAAACTTCCTTTTCAGTATTATCGGCGGGATCATCCTGATTATTTTCGGAACATTTACCTTTGGCAGGAAAGCACAGGAAAGGAGTGATGAAAACAACGGGAACATTGAAACAAATACTCCCAAGCCATACATCTATGTCGTAAAAGGATTTTTTCTGAATGCAGTCAATCCGGGTATGTGGTTCATCTGGATAACGGTTGTTGTATCAATAAGTGCAAATTATGGAGTAAACAACAGGGCTATTTTAATTTTCCTTGCCGGAGTGTTATCTACAATTCTCGGAACCGATATATTTAAGTGTTTTGTTTCTAATCGCATTAAGAAATTCCTTAATGCGAAAGTAATGATTTGGATGAACAGGTGTGTAGGTATTATCTTAATCGGATTTGGAACCTATTTAATTATCAATGTGCTTGTTGATTTGGAAACTATGATCTCCTTATATGATAAATTATTTTCTCCCGATTAAAAACTTCTCTGGCTGTATCCTTGCACATCCAGTTTATAACAGATACCAAAGTACAAACCTCCCCATAAGTTATGTGAAGCAGTGTATTCGTTATCCAGGTCTTTTATCCTGTATGCAGGTGCATTAATATCTTTAAAACCATAATTAATCCTGCCGCCTGCACTAATAAAAAATAGCTTTGAAATATGAATATCTGCCCCAACATCAATAACAATTCCGATATCCGTTTTTTCAAAACGATCTTGTATATTATTTGCATCTGTATAAAATTCTATTCCATCTATGTTGGTATTTTTTGTATTAAGCTTTTTCCCATCACGAGTGTAATCCTGGGTTGCATCAAATAAAATACCAATTTGCGGACCTACTAAAAAACGAAATTTGGTTTCCGCTGTTCCAAATGCGTATTTAAAGAAAACCGGAATGTTCAGATACCTGAGATCAATATTCCTTTTAGTTTCATACGTAATACCACCGACCGTCTGTTTCCCTTCATATTTTTGTCCCTGGGCTGAATATTGTAACTCTGTCATTACAGAAATATTTTCTGTGATATTATAACCCAGGTTAAAACTGGCGGCATATCCAATTTTGGGTGCATAGTCCACTTCAGCTTCGCCATAAAAATTTTGGTTAAGAATCCAGGTATTCGTCAGTGCAGCGCCAACACCTAATATAAGTTCTTTCCCTTTTTGTGCCTTAACGTTAAAAGTAAATATGAAAATCAAACCTGCAAGAATAAGAATGGGCTTTTTCATTTTGTTGAATTTTAATTGAATAAATAATTGTTCATTACCTGTGTTGCCAACGTTATACAACGTTCGACGTGTTTTGTTGCAAATTGTTAATTAATTGAAAAAGCAAATATAAGAAAAATAATTAAAAATGGTTGTTTTATTAACCAGATTAAACCGTTAATATTTTTAATAGCTTTGTGCGATGGTATTTGTTACAGGAGGCACCGGTTTTTTGGGATCACATCTTTTATTTCATTTATTAAAGATAGGGAAAAAAGTAAGGGCGATTAAAAGGGCAGACAGTAATTTTATTCTTTTATCAAATGTCTTTTCATTTTATACCGAAGATACTCAAAAATATTTAGGCAAGATTGAATGGGTTGAAGGCGATATACTTGATATTTATTCATTGGATAGAGCTTTGAATGAGGTATCGGATGTGTATCATGCAGCGGCAATTGTATCATTTGATCCTTCTCACAGAAAAAAAATGATGAAAGCAAATGTTGAAGGAACGGCAAATCTTATAAATGCAGCTCTCGGTAAAAATATCAGGAAATTTTGTCATGTAAGTTCAATAGCTGCAATCGGGAGGGCTGAAAATGACAAAGTTATTGATGAAAATGTTGTTTGGAAAACTTCAAAGAAAAATTCAAATTATGCCATTAGCAAATATGGAGCCGAAAGAGAAGTTTGGAGAGGTATTGAAGAAGGATTGAATGCTGTTATTATAAATCCATCCGTAATACTGGGTCCGAGGGAATTGAACAGAGGTATTGGAAGTTTGATTTCGATGGTAAGGAATGGGTTTAAATTTTATACTCCAGGTGTTAACGGGTTTGTGGACGTGCGGGATGTGGCAGAATCAATGATCCGCTTAATGGAAAGCGATATTTACAATGAGCGTTTTATTGTTTCGGCTGATAATTTAACCTATAAACAGATTTTTGACTGGATTGCCGAATACCTGAAAATGCCCGGACCGAAATATAAAGCTACTCCGAATATTAGTGAAATAGCGTGGAGGTTAGAATATTTTAGAGGATTGTTTACCAATAAAAAACCATTTATCACAAAAGAAACTGCTCGAACCGCAAATAATACATATTATTATTCAAGTGATAAACTTATTCAAGCCCTGGACTTTAAGTTCCTTCCTGTCAGGCAAACAATCAGGGATGCTTGTGAATTATTCCTGAAGAATGAGGATAAGTTGAAATTTTAAGTATGAGCCTACTCCAAAAAGTCGCTTATTCGCCACTATCCCGAAAGTTTTCGGGGCTAAAACACAAAATCCCACCAAAGTTATTGGCTGGCATTCATTATTTTGTGAAATTTAGTGCTTTGGTGTTTTTGTGGCATTTTTGAATTTTTTTTACTTTTCGGAGTGGATTCAAGTATTGATAATCTTTTGCAAATTATCAAGAATAATATGGGTTGCACCACACTTTGAAATAATATAATTTTTGCATATTTCGGAGCAAGTTCTATAGTAATCTGCTTTTTTAAGGAGTTTATCGGTATTTTCAATCAGTTCACCGATATTATTTACGCAAATAGCTCCGCCCTGTGATATTAGTTCAACAGCTTCCTGGAATTTGAAATAATTCGGTCCGAAAATCACAGGCTTGCCAAAGGTTGCCGCTTCTAAAATGTTGTGAATTCCCTTACCAAATCCTCCTCCAATATAAGCTACATCACAATACTGATACAGGCTCGACAGAAATCCTATGCCGTCAATTATCAGAATATCGGCGTGGCTGATATTAATTTCATCTGATTCGGAGTACCGCAGGACTTTGTGTTTACCAAACCTGCTAATTAACGATCTGATCCTTTCCTCATGAACTTCGTGAGGAGCAATTATAAATTTTATATCATTTTTATTTTTTTCGGCAAGCTGTTCAATCAGTTCTTCATCCGGCTGCCAGGTGCTGCCTGCAAGAAAAATCTTTTTACCCTCAGTAAACTTAGCTATTAGAGGATACTTTTGCGTTTTTTGGGAAATTGCAAAAACTCTGTCGAACCGGGTATCGCCGCTGATTTTTGCATTTTTGATCCCAATGGAATCCAATACCTCCAATGAATTTCGGTTTTGAACAAAGAAAAAAGTAATTTTTTTCAGCATTTTTCTGAACCATCCGCCATACCATTTAAAAAAGTGCTGCTCTTTCCTGAAAATAGCTGAGATAATAAAAACCGGAACATTTTTCTCATAAAGAACATTTAAGTAATTAAACCAGAATTCGTACTTAATAAAAAATGCCAGCCTGGGATTAACGATTTGTATAAATTTCCGTGCATTTATTTTTGTATCAATAGGAAGATAAAAAATAAAATCGGCGCCCTTGTAATCTTTCCTTATTTCATAACCTGAAGGAGAAAAAAAGGTAAGCAGGATTTTATATTGTGGAAACTTCTTACGGAAAGCCTCAATCACCGGCCTTCCCTGCTCAAACTCACCAAGTGATGCTGCATGAAACCAGACGAATTTATCCTTTGTGCTTATTATATCTGACAGGCGGAAGAAGATATTTTTTCTTCCCTTCAGCCATAACCTGGCTTTTTCATTGAAAAGAGAAGAGACACTGATCAATAAATGGTAGGAATATATGCTTATATTATAAAGAAGCGACATTTAATAATAATAATACTTTTCAGGAAGGCGCTTAAACAATGGTATGATCCATCCTGCTTTAATACCATATAAAAGGTCGAATCGCTTAGAAATTTCGTCCGGGTTCCTTGTGTCGAAATTAACATCCCGTTTTGGCTTAGTCCATGCCTGCGTAAACTCAAAACCCGCGAAAAAATTTAAAAGCTTGCTATTACTCAGGTACATGTATCCAACAAATTCACTAATGCCTATTCCTCCGGTTAACCGGTCATATCCTTTTTTATAGTCTCCATTTAATTGTGGAGCAGTATTGTTAGTTACTTCTATTCTTATTTTATGCTGCAGATACCCAACACTACCCGTCACAATGATTCCTGAATTCGGATTAGGGCTTAATACCGGAAACAGCTTTCCGAATTTTGCCGATATATAATACCCTCTTTCATACATTGAATAATCTGCAAAATTGCCTGCCATGTCAATGATGTTATCATTATCGGTTTTTAAATTACTCATAATCCGGTTGGCGTTTTTAATATCACTTCCAAAAAGGTAATTGAAATCGGCGCCCCAAATCCAGTTTTTATTTGTTTTCCATTGAAATCCTCCGCTAATGTTTGAGTTATTTCCATATCTGTCAGCAAGGTCACCTCCGGGTATTTGATAGGCATAAGATGCGTAGAACATAGGAATACTTAGCGTTGTATCAGAAATATCAGACTGGCCTTTTGAACTGATAACAAAACAAAAACTTAGAAAAAGAAATAGAATCTTTGTAAACATTTTATGTGAATTTGCATGGCAAATATATATAAAACAAAATATTTCTTCTTTGTTTAACATTGCTTATGTAATTTTATTGCTCCAAAATTCAGCAATTGATATAATGAAATCAGGATATATGACAAGACAAATCGCAATATTAATTACAATTGCTTTATTTATTCAATGCAAATTAGCTGTTTCGCAAGAAGATTATTCATGGTGGAATAAGGCGCACAACTGGGATGGAATTACTTCGTGGACCGACTATATTATTTACTCACCGTATTATTTAGGTCCGAATGCCTTACCTGTCCCCGAATCAGAAAAGGGATTTGTGAAAGATCGTTATGAATTCAGGGTTGGTTATGAAAGCCATTTTAGTACGGGTGATAAAACACAGAATCTTTTCCTGTGCTTATATATACCGTTGGTAAAAAATATTGTAGCAGTTGAATTTTATGGAGTACCGATTGAACATTACAAAATAGATGAAAAAACCGTTATCGAACGCCGTATTCGTAATATATCAGGTGAAGGTTATGCTGCCGGCGACTTTTACTTTGGTACTGTTATTCAGATTCTAAAGGATAAAAAATTTCCCGATGTAGCGCTGAGGATGTCCTGCCGGACCGCATCAGGCTCAAAATTAAGTGATGCCAGGTTTACCGATGCACCTGGTTATTTTTTTGATCTTTCTTTTGGTAAGAATTTATTATTTAATAATAAGTATTTTAATAAACTGCGATTTCACAGCATGATTGGATTTTATTCCTGGCAAATGAACCTTCCCAATAACCGGCAGAACGATGCTATACTTTTTGGTCTAGGTGTTGATTTGTCAATTAAAAAATTCTTAGTTTCAAACGCATTAGACGGATACATAGGATATTTTGGAAACCAGGAAGTCATCGTTGTAAATAAAGATAAGCCTGTGCTATTTAAAGATCGACCTGTTGTTTATCGGTTAGAAATCACAAAAGAATCAAAAGTTATAGATTTAATTTTAGGATATCAGTTAGGAATAAAAAACTTTCCATATCAAACCATTAAGTTCTCCCTTTTATTCCATCTGTTTAAAATTTAGTAATACGTTAACTGTTTGCCACTTACATTTTAATCAT
>JACKQG010005693.1_pt1 | contig 13572 bp, 14 predicted proteins | sample 8237621 | NCBI WGS metagenome assembly JACKQG01 (sample SAMN15677084, study PRJNA649215) | marine metagenome | biome: marine; feature: Black Sea; material: saline water; isolation source: suspended particulate matter (SPM) from the Black Sea western gyre | collected 2013-06-09/2013-06-10 | depth...
TGATAACCAAACTCGAGGCTGCCAAACTAGCGACGGCTTCAGGAGTAACCGTGGTTATCGCTAATGGACGGAAGCCCGATGTCCTGAAGCAAATCGCACTTGAACAAAGCATTGGCACCATATTTCCATCACGAACCAGCAAGCTGGAGAGCAAGAAACGCTGGATGCTGAGCCGGCTTGCCTGCAAGGGGAAATTGATAATCGACGATGGTGCCGTCCTAGCCCTCAAGAAGCAGAACCGTAGCCTGCTTCCAGCCGGGGTTGTCGGTATGGAAGGTGAATTCGAGCGTGGCGACGTCGTGGATATTTTCGACTCGAAAGGCAGCCAAATCGGCTGCGGCATACCTAACTACAGCTCACAGGATATCACTAGAATCAAAGGCGCCCAGTCTGAGACAATCACAAGCCTTCTCGGCTACGAATACGGCACCGAGGTGATACACCGGAATAATATGGTGCTCATATAAAGGGGACGATATGCAATCTGCGATAACTGAACTGGAAGAAAAAGGCAAAGCGGCTAAGGCGGCTTCAAAAAAGCTTGCCTCCTTGCCTACCGAAGTCAAGAACAGAGCCATACTCGGCATCGCCGACGCGCTCGGGGCCAGACAGAACGAAATTCTAGCCGCCAACAGCCAGGACTATAATGAGTCCGAAGCTTCCGGTATGAGTGCAGCTATGCTTGACCGTCTGATGCTGAATCCAAGTCGGCTTGAGGGCATAGCCAATGATGTGAGAACCGTAGCCGCCCTGGCTGACCCGGTAGGTGAGGTGATTGAAAAGCGCACCTTGCCCAACGGTCTCCATCTCAGCAAGAAGCGCGTACCGCTTGGCGTCATCGGCGCCATCTACGAGAGCCGCCCCAATGTCACTGTGGACATCTCTGTGTTATGCCTTAAATCAGGCAATGCCGTCATTCTTCGCGGCGGCAAGGAGGCACTACGCTCCAATCTGGCTCTGGCTAAGGTTGTTCAAGAGGCCGCTTACAAAGCCGGTGTGCCACAGGGCTCTGTGCAGATTATAGAATCAACGGACAGGGCTCTGGTCGACTATATGCTTAAGATGAAGGGCACTATAGACCTAATAATTCCTCGCGGTGGCACCGGCCTGATCAAGTCTGTTGCTGAAAACGCCGCCATGCCTGTAGTTACCGGCGGTATTGGCGTCTGCCATACATACGTGGACAAAAACGCTGACTTAAACAAGGCGGTAGCCATCGCCTATAACGCCAAGGTTCAACGGCCTACTGTTTGCAATGCTCTGGATACCCTCCTGGTTCATACTGAAATCGCTCCACGGTACTTGCCTTTAATTGCCCAGGAATGGGCAAAGGCTAGTGTGGAAATGCACTGCGATAAGCGCGCTTTAACCATTCTCAAGCCGATTACTTCCCTCAAACTCGTTCCGGCAAAAGCTGATGACTGGGGCAAAGAGTTTCTGGCCTTGATTGCGGCGATTAAGGTTGTCGATTCGCTGGACGAGGCGTTAGAGCACATAGAACACTACGGCTCAGGGCATTCTGAGGCTATAGTTACCGAGGATAAATCGGCGGCGGCACGCTTTCTTAACGAAGTGGATGCCGCCTGCGTCTATGCCAATGCCAGCACCCGCTTCACCGATGGCAGCCAGTTCGGCCTGGGCGCTGAAATAGGCATAAGCACGCAAAAGTTCCATGCCCGCGGCCCTATGGCACTAAGGGAGTTGACCAGCTACAAGTGGCTTATTGTTGGCGATGGACACGTTCGGCCTTAATCAAGCTCTGCCAAAGCCACCTTCTGGATTTTGAATAACTGCTTGATGCCCTTTTCAGCAAGTGCGAGCAAATTATCAATGGTCTCTTTGGAAAAAGGCGCGCCTTCGGCTGTGCCTTGAAGCTCAACAAACTCGCCCTTGTCAGTCATAACCACATTAAAGTCCACAGCCGCCCGGTAGTCTTCCTCATAGCAGAGGTCAAGAAGCTCTTCCCTACCCATAATGCCAACACTGGTAGCAGCTACCACCCCATTCAACGGAACTGATGCTAATGTGCCTTGCTTCTTCAAGTTATGCAATGCCACAAATAAAGCCACATAGCCCCCGGTTATAGCTGCGGTCCGAGTACCGCCATCAGCCTGCAATACATCACAGTCCACAGTAAGGGTTCTTTCACCCAAAGCCACAAGGTCGGTAACAGCCCTCAAGCTACGACCGATAAGACGTTGGATTTCTTGATTTCTACCGGCTATCCTCTCAGGAGAGATGCCCCGCGGAGTGCGAGTGAGCGTAGAACGAGGCAGCATGGCATATTCAGCAGTAACCCAACCAATGCCTTCACCTTTGAGGAAGCGGGGAACCTTCTCCTCCACGCTCACAGCACAGAGCACTCTGGTACGCCCTAATTCTATCAATGCCGAGCCTTCAGCAAAAGCCTGATAGCCCAGGCTGATACTCGCTGGGCGAAGCTCATCATTAGCACGACCGTCTACTCGTTTCATCAAAACCCCTGCCTCGCTTTCTAATCAACCCAGTATAGCATCGACTTGTCTAGCTTAACAAGGCTAAACGTGGAGAGTTTTTGTCATTGCGATGGATATACGCCCTGAAGCCATCCCTGGGATTGCCACGCGGAGTTTACCCTGAGCGAGAGATTCTTCGCTTGCGCTCAGAATGACAAGGAGCGAATGGCTTGCAATGACATTCGCTACCAGCATTCCTTGACACCCTCTAGGTGGCGGTGATAGACTCCAAAGGCAAATGAAACGGGTTGGCATTTTATATCACCCCAAGATTGAGAAGGCTAAGGCATTCAGTCAGGAGCTGGAGAAGTTTCTGAAAGCCAGTGACATTCTCCCCTGGACATGCTCAGCCTGGGAAGAGGATAAGGCGAAGCCCCAGATAGCTGATTCGGAGTTAATGCTGAGTATCGGCGGCGATGGCACCATCCTGCGTACAGTCCGAGCCGTTATTCCACATGCAGTGCCTATCGTAGGCATAAATCTGGGGAACTTGGGATTTATGACCGAACTTAAAGCTGATGAGGCTTTTGAGAAGCTACCTCGGCTGCTGGATGGTGATGGTTGGATTGAGGAGAGGTCGATGCTGGAAGCTGAGGTGCTGTCTCAGGCCAAGGTTTTTAACGTGCTGAACGATGTTTTTGTGGGACGTAGGAACTCAGCTCGGCTGGTTCAGATTGAAACCAAAGTTGATGGCGAAGTTCTGGCGACCTATCGGGCTGACGGCGTTATAGTGGCTACGGCAACTGGAAGCACCAGTTACTCACTGGCGGCTGGCGGGCCCATTCTTTATCCACAGGCTAAGGAAATCATATTCAAGCCTGTTTGCCCTCATCTGGCTCTGGACAGAGCTGTGGTTCTACCGGCTGAAGCCGAAATCCAGATAAAGGTGACTACCACACACGAAGCTATGCTCAGCATTGACGGACAGGTAGAGATGCCACTGCGTAGCGGGGATGAAGTAAAGGTGAAGCGTAGCCTTCATGTGGCCCGGTTCTTGAGAATTCGCCCTAAGGCTTATTTTTATAGCTATCTAGAGTTAAGGCTCAAAGGAAAGGGAAGTGTTTAATTGTCATCCTGAGCGCTAGCAGAGGGTCTGGATTCTTCGCGGAGTTTATCCTGAGCCAGATCCTTCGGTCGCTTCGCTTCCTCAGGATGACAGCGGCGAAGGGCTCAGAATGACAGCAGGAGTATAAGCAGCCTTAAAGGAAAGATATGATGAAGGTAGAGAAAGCGAAAATAAATGATGTCCAGCGTATACATGAACTGGTGAATAGCTTCGCCGATAAGGGTGAGATGCTGCCTCGAGCATTGAGCGAGATGTATGAGAACCTGCGCGATTTCTTCGTCATCAGGGATAGAGATAAAAAGGTTATCGGCTGTGTTGCCATTCATATTACCTGGGCTGATTTATCTGAGATTAAGTCTCTGGCAGTGAGCGACGATAAACAGGCCAAGGGCTTAGGCTCGATACTTGTTGAAGCCTGCCTCAATGAAGCCAAGGAATTGGGGATTCCTACAGTCTTTTGCCTGACCTACAAGCCGGCTTTCTTCGAAAGGCATAATTTTCACCAGGTTGACAAGATGGAATTGCCGCGAAAGGTGTGGTCTGAATGCTATCGCTGTCCCAAGTTCCCCGATTGCGATGAGGTGGCTCTTATCTATCGATTTGAGAAGTGAGAAGTGAGATGGAGAAGACTTTATCCAGCCAGCAGATTTACGATGGCCGGGCGGTAAAACTAAGAGTTGACACGGTGCTGAAGCCTAACGGCAAGACTACCACCAGGGAAATTGTTGAGCATAGCGATTGTGTGGCGGTGGTGGTTCTAGATTCTAAGGACAGAGTCATCTTAGTTCGTCAATATCGCAAAGCTGTAGGCAAAACTCTCTTGGAAATTCCGGCTGGCGGCATTGACCCAGGTGAACAGCCGATCGCCAGTGTTCGACGTGAGCTACAGGAGGAGATAGGCTATTTGCCAAATAAGATAGATAAGCTTGGTGGTTTCTATGCAGCTCCCGGCTATTGCACCGAGTATCTGCACCTGTATCTGGCTACGCATCTGACACCTAGCCGCCGCGAGGCTGAAGATACTGAGGATATTGAGGTAGTTCGAGTACCTTTATCCCGGATACCTGACCTTATTGCTTCGGGGGAAATCTGCGATGCCAAGAGTGTAGCCGGGCTGCTTAGAGTTATCTCGCTCGGGCTAAAGGGCAGCTAGACGCCTATAATAGAAACCAGCTAACAAACACTCCCTCATGTCATTCTGAGCGAAGCGAAGAATCTAAAGTTACCCTTACTAGATTTCCTAACGGGATTCTTCGGTCGCTCTGCTCCCTCAGAATGACAGCAAATGAAAGCACCTTGCGATGAGATAAGTCCCACTTAGACCTTAATCTGGTATTTGGCTTTTCCTTGTTCGTATAGGTCGCCACCGTGGATATCGTTGATGACAGTGGCGGGAAAGTTATCTACCTCCAAGCGGCGGATTGCCTCTGCCCCCAAATCTTCGTAGGCTATTACTTCTGCCTTTTTGATGCTTTTTGAAATCATGGCTCCGGCGCCGCCTATGGCGGCGAAGTACACTGCCTTATATTTTTTCATAGCGTCCTTCACTGCTTGTGACCGGCTGCCTTTGCCAACCATCCCTTTGAGGCCAGCAGCCATAAGACGTACGGCATAGCTGTCCATCCGTCCGCTGGTTGTAGGTCCGACTGAGCCGATGACCTGCCCTGGCTTGGCCGGCGTCGGGCCCATGTAATAGATGGCCTGGCTAGTTATATCAAAGGGTAGTCTCTCACCCCTATCTAAAGCTTCAACCATGCGCTTATGGGCAGCATCGCGAGCCGTGTAAATCACGCCGGTGATTAAAACCTGGTCACCTGCTTTCAACTTCTTAATAGTTTCCTCATCAAGCGGTAAATTGATATTCAGAGTCTCCATCTTTCTCTCTCCATGGTAGTAATTTATCTGGCTTCATTTCACGGTGAACCCAGGGAAGGGAAGTTTGGGTTTGGTCTCGGCAGGAGATGGGACCGTTGAAGAAGGCTGCTGCTTTTTACCCAGTGCTACAGCTCGGGATACCAGCCTCCTTTTGAGTAATTGGATAGCCAAGGCTGGGTCTACACCTTTAGGGCAAGCTTCAGAGCAGGCGCCGGCGAGATGACAATGCCAGACTCCGTGGTCAGTATCAACCATAGGAAATCTTTCCTTCTCACCTTCATCACGGTTGTCAGTACAGTAACGGTAGCATTGGCTCAGAGCCTGCGGACCAAGAAAAAGTCTATCGCTGGCTGAGGTTGGACAGGCAGAAATGCATATACCACACTTTATGCAGTGGGTGAACTGCAAGAGGGTCTCTAAGGCGCGAGGTGGCTGGGCGTATTCGGCGGTGGGTTTTTCCATCTCCTCTGCGTCTTGGCGGAGAATGTAGGGCTTTATTGATTTGTGGGTATTGAAGAATGGAATTAAGTCAACTACCAGGTCTTTGATGATGGGCAGGTTAGGTAATGGTTTGACGGTTAAAGTGTCCGAGTGGAACTCTTCTATTTGTGTATGACAGGCGAGGTTGGGGTAGTTGTTAATGAGTATACCACATGAGCCGCAGATGGCCATTCGACATGAAGCGCGAAAGGCAAGGCTGCTATCCAGGTTCTCCTTTATATAGAGAAGACCCTCAAGAACCGTCAGGCATTTGCCAGACGGCACCATAAATTCCTGAAAATGAGGAATGCGGTCATGTTCAGGGTCATATCTTTGAACTTTGAATGTTATCAGGTTGTTTTTATCCATAATGCCATCTAAGCAGATAACAGAGCAATAGGTACATAGCTGCAAAAGACGAAGGTGACGATGCCAAAAGCCACAATAACCCGGGTGACGACTCGCTCAGTCCTGACCGATGGTGTCAGCTCGAGGATGACGTTGCGCAGCCCATTTAGAGCATGGTAGAGAACAACAGCCAGTAAGGCTATATATAAGCCTGCCCATATACCTTGATTAGACCGCTCTATCATTGATTCCCAGGAGGTTATCTTGGTGGCATCAACTCCAAAGAAGCCGAGGATGGCGTCGAGGTGCATTAATACCATATGTACACCCAAAAGAACTGCTATCAATATGCCAGTAATCAGCTGTAGCAACCACAGATAGGTATTGCGCACTACCAGCCTCCTGCGATGAAGTCATAAAAGAAGACTAAGGCGAGTATTACAACCACTGCTATCATGGCGATTGTCCAGGGGCGTTTCCTGCGGAGCGAGTCTCTGTACGGATAAATTGGTGGCGCAGGTCGCACCATAAGGAAACCCAGTTCCTGCAAGATAAGTCGCAGTCCATTTAAGGCATGGTAGACGAAAGCAACGACCACCAGATATTCGCCAATTTTGAACCACGGGTTGTGAAGAATCGCCATTGTAGCCTCCCAAACATCCTGACCCTGGATGCGGAAAACGGTTGTCATTATCAAGTGGAGCAGTAGGAAGAACAAAATTCCCAGGCCTGTTATTCTATGAAGTATGTAGAGATAACGCTCCACTTTGTAATTGCCTGCCCACAACCAACCAACAGCTCCTAGATAGTTGCGCCGAGGCTGTATTTGTCTCATAGCTAACTCCCTAGTATTTCCTTTCTACAGGCTGCCACATGGTGATGGTTGCAGGGATATAATCAAGCCGTGGCCCTTTAGGTGTGTAATAGGCTAAGGTATGCTTGAGCCAGTTGACGTCATCGCGATTGGGAAAGTCCCGTCGAGAGTGACCTCCTCGCGACTCAGTGCGTGATAAGGCTCCGGTGACGATAATCTCGGCCAGGTCAAGGAGGTTATCTACTTCCAAGACACTGAGCAGATCTGTATTATATATGCGCCCACAGTCTTTGACCTTGACATCGGGCAGCCGTTGCTTTAATTCACCTATCCTGTCAAGAGCTATTTTTAGGCCGGTGCCAGTGAGAAAGACACCCACCTGACTATCCATAATTCTCTGCAGTTCCCTGCGCAAAACATAGGCGCTTTCTTTGCCGTTAGGGCTGAACCTATTGAAAACCCGAGCCTCTTCTTCTTTCAGCGTTGCTTCCTTCGGTGGAGGAGGAATGGTTTCCTTTTTCGAGGCATATTTGGCAGCATTATCCCCGGTGATTTTCCCCCAGACGAGACATTCGGCGGTTGAGTTAGCGCCAAGACGATTGGCACCATGTAGCGATACGCAAGCGGCTTCACCGGCAGCCCATATGCCTTTTATCGAGGTAGCGCCGTCAATATCAGTGTGGACACCGCCCATAAAATAATGAGCGGCCGGTCGAACAGGAATCGGCTCGTAGATAGGGTCAATGAAGTTGAACTTTATGGCGACCTCTCGAATCATAGGCAGCCGTTCGTTGATTTTAGCGGCACCGAGATGACGCAGGTCAATTTGAACGTAGTCAAGGCCATCGGGTCCGGGAAATCCTCTGCCTTCTTCGATTTCAGTTATCTCGGAGCGGGAGACAATGTCTCGGGGTGCCACCTCCATCTTGGATGGAGCGTATTTTTCCATAAATCTCTCGCCTTTATTGTTGAGCAGGTAGCCGCCTTCGCCACGTGCTGCCTCTGTTATGAGGATGCCAGATGGCACCAGTCCGGTAGGATGAAACTGGACGAATTCCAGGTCCTTGATAGGCAATCCGGCCCGATAAGCCATGGCTAAACCGTCGCCGGTGGCGGTAAGAGAGTAAGTGGTGAAACCAAACATGCGGCAAGCTCCACCCGTGGCGATGATTAGAGCTTTACCCTGGATAAAGAAGAACTGGCCGCTGGTCAAATCCCAGGCGGTTACGCCGCAGAATGTATTGTCTTTTATTAGGATTGAGGAGATATAACATTCATCGTATCTGCTTACGTTGGGATATTTTTGCAAAGTGTCGTAGAGAGTTTGCATTTCGGCAAAGCCGGTCCTGTCGGCAGCGAAGACAGCCCGGTCATAGCTATGACCGCCAAATGGTCGCTGGGCAATTCGACCATCGGGGCGGCGCGACCAAGGGATTCCCCAATGCTCTAATAGGAGAATTTCTTTGGGTGCCTCTGCAACGAAGCGCTTTACTACATCCTGGTCGCAAAGGAAGTCACCACCTCTAATTGTATCCCAGGCATGAAGCTCGAAGCTATCTCCTTCGTCTGGCTGCATGACGGCTGCAGTGCCGCCTTCAGCACAGACCGAATGGGAACGCATCAACTGGACTTTGGAGACGATGGCAACATCGAGTCCTGAATTGTGGGCGGCTTCAATGGCAGCCCGCAGGCCAGCTAGCCCTGAGCCCAAGACTATAACATCGTGTTTTTGACTCGTCATAATGTCACCTCATTATGCCGAGCACACCAACATTGTATGTTAACCGCAACCGGCAGGCTAGCGATATGTGCCGGGAAAGTTTCAGCGTGAACAGCCAAGGCGGTTGTCCTGCCGCCGTAACCCATCGGTCCAATGCCCAGATTGTTGACACGCTGCAGGATTTCTTTTTCTAACTCAGCAACCTCTGGATCCGGATTTGGCTCGCCAACTCTGCGAAATAGTGCTTTTTTAGCCAATGTCATAGCTTTATCTGTTGTTCCACCTATTCCAAGACCGATGATGACAGGCGGACATGGATTGCTACCGGATTCGTCAACGAGGTTTACCACAAGGTCAATAATCCCCTGGCGTCCCTTTGCTGGCGGCATTACTGTCAGGCGAGAGCAGTTTTCAGAGCCACCTCCCTTGGGCATTACGCTGATTTTGAGTCTGTCTCCGGGAACAATATCGGTATGGATGATAGCCGGAGTGTTATCTTTCGTGTTGACTCGTGCTGAGAAAGGCTGACTCACCATGGATTTGCGCAGATACCCCTTTTCATATCCCTGGCGTACCCCTTCATTTATGGCTGTGCAAAGGTCACCCCCCGTTATGTGAACGTCCTGACCTAATTCCAAGAATACCACTGCAGCACCGGTGTCCTGGCATAGAGGGATTTTTTCCTTGGCAGCGATTTCAGTATTTTCAATGAGTCGGGCTAACACGTCCTTGGCTGTAGGAGACTCTTCTCTTTCTCTTGTCTCCTTGAGGGCAGCGAGCACATCTTCAGGTAAGTAAAGGCAAGCTTCCTGGAAAAGGTGTGATACAGCTTCGATTATCTTTTTACTATCGATAACCCGCATTAGCCGATTACTTCAGTTTCATTATATTAACCAGTTCTCTTGCTGCCTCGGCTGATTTCTTAAGGGCGGCGCTTTCTTCTAGCGTTAGCTTCAGCTCGGTTATGTGCTCGACGCCGTTTTTGCCTAGCTTCACCGGTACCCCAACCACTACACCCCTTATTCCATATTCTCCTTCAAGGTAGACAGCGCAGGGTAGGATTCTCCTCTTGTCCAGGAATATGCATTCAATCATCTGGGCGGTAGCCGCCGCCGGGGCATAAAAGGCACTGCCCGTCTTCAGCAGGGCAACTATTTCGCCGCCACCTTTAACTGTCCGCTCAACAATCTTATTCACAGTCTCCTGAGGCAAAAGCTCAGTTATCGGAACACCACCCACAGTGGTTAATCTTGGGATGGGCACCATGGTATCTCCATGCCCACCCAGAACGCAGGCATAAACATCTTCGACTGAGACGCTGAGTTCCTGAGCAAGAAAGGTTCTAAATCTGGAGGTATCTAAAATGCCTGACTGGCCGAAGACACGGTTTCGAGGAAATTTGCTGATGTGAAGAGCCAACTGTGTCATAGCGTCTAAGGGATTAGTGACCATAATGATGATGCATTTAGGGGAGTATTTCACCACCTGCTCGGTGACCGGTTTAACGATATTCATGTTCGTCAGTACCATGTCATCACGGTGCATGCCTGGCTTTCTTGGTGACCCCGAGGTTATGACCACAATGTCAGAGTTGGCAGTTTCTTCGTAGGAATTAGTGCCGATGACTCTGGCATCTAAACCAGTAATTGGGCCAGCCTGGAGTATGTCCAATCCTTTACCCTGGGGCAAGCCATCAATAATGTCCACCAACACTACATCGGCGTATCCTTTCTCGGCGATACGCTGGGCTAAGGTGGCGCCTACATTTCCGGCACCGATGACGCTAACTTTATGATGCATTTTACCCACCTTGCTTTTTGAGTTTTTCAATCACTGCATCAGCGACCTCTGAGGTAGTTGCTGCAGGTTGATTGCGGTCCAACTTTAAATCGTAGGTAACATTTTTGCCCTCAGCGATGACATCGACTATGGCTTTTTCCAGCCTGTCTGAAGCTTTAGTTTCATTGAGATGGCGTAGCATCATGGTTGCGGAGAGCATCATAGCTATGGGATTGACTTTGTTCTGGCCAGCATACCTTGGGGCACTGCCGTGAGTAGGTTCAAAAAGCGCTATATCGTCGCCCACGTTAGCCCCTGGTGCAATGCCGAGCCCGCCAACCAGTCCGGCGCAAAGGTCAGAGACAATGTCACCATAGAGATTGGGCAGGACAATGATATCGTATTGCTGGGGATTTCTGACAAGGCGCATGCACAGAGCATCGACAACTACATCTTCAAACCCTATGTCTGGATATTCCTTGGCCACTTCACGGGCAGCGGCCAGAAAAAGGCCATCGGAGAACTTCAGGATGTTAGCCTTGTGAACCGCGCTGACCTTCTTTCTATTATTAGCGCGGGCATATTCGAAGGCAAACCTGACAATGCGTCTGGAAGCTGTCTCGGAGATCGCTTTTATACTGAAGCCGGAATCTTGCTTCACCGTGGTCTGTGTAGTCTCGAAAATGAGCTTTGTCAGTCTATCGCTTTCCTTGGTTCCCCTGGCAAATTCAATTCCGATGTAGAGGTCCTCTGTATTCTCTCTGACAATGACTATATCTACATTTTCAAAGGGTGAAGGCACACCGGGGTAACTTTTACATGGTCGGAGGCAGGCATAAAGGTCTAATCTCTGGCGCAAGGCTACATTGACGCTCCTGAAGCCGGTACCCACTGGCGTGGTCACCGGGCCTTTGAGAGCCACCTTGTTTTTCTTTATAGACTCAAGGACATAATCAGGTAAAGGAGTGCCGAATTTATCCTGACCTTGTTGGCCGATTATTCCAATATCCCACTCAAATTTAACACCGGTGGCTTCTAATACCCTTTTAGTCGCCTCGGTGATCTCAGGGCCGGTGCCATCGCCTGGGATAAGAGTAATTTTGTAAGGCATAATTCGTGCCACCCTTTAAAAATTAAATTAATTATTTTATGTCCATACCTGTCATTCTGAGCGGAGCGAAGAATCTCGAGACCATTCGCTATCGCTCAGGGTGACATTAAATCTCTCAAGACATTAGAGTTCAAAGTCGCCATGTTTGGTTATGTAAGGAATGAGCCCGCCCTCATTAAGTATGTCTAACATCACTTTAGGGATTTTGCCAAAAGTAAGCTGGACATCTTTGGTCAGGTCGGTAATAATGCCTCTGGTTAAATTTACCTCTAATTTATCTCCAGCGTCAATTTTATCAGTATCGCAAATCAAGGTCGGTAGCCCCTGATTTATGGCATTTCTGAAAAAGATGCGGGCGACTGATTTTGCCAGGATAGCGCTCACCCCGGCCATTTTAATAACCAGTGCAGCATGTTCCCGACTGGAGCCAAGCCCAAAATTCTTGCCGGCAACGATGAAGTCACCTGATTTCACCTTCTCAACAAAGGTTGGATCAGCATCTTCCATGACGTGTTTGGCTAACTCCGGCAGGTCGCTTCTCAGGTGTGCGTATCTACCCGGTATGATATGGTCAGTAGAGATGCTGCCACCGAACTTGAAAGCTTTACCTTTAAGAATTGTGTCAGGCATCATAGTACCTTTCTCGGGTCGGTGATTTCACCGGTTAATGCTGAAGCTGCAGCTGTGGCTGGACTAGCCAGATATATTGAGGCTTCCGGATTGCCCATCCGTCCCTTGAAATTGCGATTAGCTGTTGACAGGCAAGCCTCATTATCTCCAAGCACTCCCTGGTGGAGACCGAGACAAGCCGCGCACCCCGGTGGGAGTATCACAGCCCCTGCAGCAACTAGAACCTGGATGTAGCCAATTCTCATGGCTTTGGTTAGGACTTGCTGTGATGCCGGAGCTACGATCAACCTGACGCTTGGGTGTCGTTTCTTTTTTCTAAGAATGGCGGCAGCCATGGCTAAGTCTTCAAGTCGACCGTTGGTGCAGGTGCCGATGAATACCTGGTCGATCTTGGTACCGGCGAGCATGCTTACTGGAGCGACATTATCCACAGTGTGAGGCACGGCTACCATAGGTTCAAGTTCGGAAGCATTGATTATTATAGCACGCTCATAATTGGCATCGGCATCCGGGCGAAGAGCACTGTATTTATTGCCCCTCCCTTGAACCGCCAGGAATCTTTGCGTGACATTATCGCTGGGGAAAATGCCGACCTTAGCGCCGGCTTCTACCGCCATGTTGGCTACAGTCAAGCGTTCCGAGATGCTCATGCCGGATACTGTTTGGCCATCGAATTCCAGCGCCTTGTAAGTGGCACCGTCAGCTCCAAGTACGCCAATGAGGTGGATGATAAGGTCTTTGGCACCAACCCATTTTCGAACCCTGCCGCTGATGCTAATTTTAAAGGTCTCTGGTACTCGCAACCACGTCTTGCCCAACGCGAAAACAATGGCAACGTCGCTTGACCCCATCCCGGTAGCAAATGCCCCCAAACCGCCGGCAGTAACTGTGTGAGAGTCGGCACCGACGATAATATCACCAGGGTTAGCAAACATTTCCGCTACTAACTGATGGCATATCCCGCTGCCACCTTCGAAGATTCGGCAGTCGTTATCTTCGGCAAAGCGGCGCAGAAACTGATGGTCATTCGATAATTGCCGGTTGGGGCTGGGTACAGCGTGGTCAAGAAAGATGGCGGTTCGCTGCGGACTGACTAGCCTGCCATGTTTGACTTCTTTAAATTGCCGTATTGTTAAAGGACCAGTGGTGTCTTGAACAAAAACTAAGTCCACCGGTGCGATGACTATATCGCCGGCTCGAGCGTCAGTTCCTGATTTTTCACTCAGGAGTGTCTCGCTGAGGGTTTTCCCCAGA
>JACKQG010005695.1_pt1 | contig 13569 bp, 13 predicted proteins | sample 8237621 | NCBI WGS metagenome assembly JACKQG01 (sample SAMN15677084, study PRJNA649215) | marine metagenome | biome: marine; feature: Black Sea; material: saline water; isolation source: suspended particulate matter (SPM) from the Black Sea western gyre | collected 2013-06-09/2013-06-10 | depth...
ACGCCAACGGGTTTACAGCCCGTCCCCTTTAGCCACTCGGGCACTCCTCCACAGGAAAGCCCCCCGCAACCGGCGCACCGGCGACAACGGAGGTCCGCAATATGAGGATTTCCGGCGTGTTGTCAACTTAAAATAAACATGCGGCAAGACAAGCAAATACAAGGTCTTGCCCACTTCGCGAGGACGATTGCGGACGGGCTTGCGCTCGGGCTCATTTTATGGCTGTTAGGGGGCATCATGGCAAAACGCAAAAACACCCCCGCGAGACGCACAAACAAGGGCCATAAATCGCCGCCTCGCGCCACTCATACGCCTGTTCCGACAAGCAGCGGACGCCCCCTGATCTACGGTAAACACGCTGTTTTGGCGGCGCTGGCCAACCCAGACAGGAAAATCCACCGCCTGATCCTGACCCCGGAAGCCCGCGAAAGCCTGCAGTCCGAGATCCAAAATGCCCTAAAAAACGGCAGTTATGACAATATCGAAACCACCATTATGGATAAACGGGAGCTTGCCGACCGGCTCCCCGTCGGGGCCGTCCATCAGGGCCTGGCGCTAGAGGTTGAGGCCTTGCGCGGCCTCCATATTGAGGACATCATTGATCTTTGTGAAAATGACCCGACTGCCACCATCATCATCCTCGACCAGGCCAGCGATCCCCATAATATCGGCGCTATCCTGCGCTCTGCGGCGGCTTTTGGCGCTGCGGCGGTGGTTATTCAGGACCGCCACGCCCCCGACATCACCCCGGTCATGGCGAAAGCCGCATCGGGGGCACTGGAACGGGTCGCCCTGATCCGTGTGACCAATCTGGCCCGCGCCATGGACAAGGCCAAGGAGGCCGGATTCTGGTGCATTGGCCTGGACGGTCAGGCAGAGGCAAGCCTCGGCGAGACCGATCTGACAGGCCGGGTGGCGCTAGTTCTGGGCTCGGAAGGCTCAGGGCTCAGGCGATTGACCCGCGAGCATTGTGATTTACTGGTTAAAGTGCCGATCAGCGGTGCCGTTGAAAGCCTCAACCTGTCCAACGCAGCGGCCATCGCACTGTACGAGAAAGCCCGACAATAATGGATCAAACTGTATTAAAGTGATCCAACTTAATACATATATTTTGATCGTTATTTTAAGAATCGGGCAACTTATCTGCTTTTAATATAACGCAGGTTGCTCTAACCCTTGCCCGATGGGGATGAGCGCGCTATACGAGGGCCAAATTCGCTTCAAGCGGGCCGGCATAGCTCAGTTGGTAGAGCACCTGATTTGTAATCAGGGGGTCGCGAGTTCAAATCTTGCTGCCGGCACCATTTTTTCTAAACTCTTCATCTTACTCAAGCCGTATCGAGCTTATTCTATTGCCTCTTAACCTGATGACAAGCCGTGCAGTTTGAAAAACTGACGGCTTTTTCCATGGCCTTGGCGCTGATTTTATTGGCGCTGTGTTCACGCTTGAACCATTTAAAATCGCTGATCCGGATGCCGATCTGTCGTGGGCGACTGGCGTTATAGACCAAATACTTTTCAATCTTCAGACGCGTACTTTCCTGAAGACTGGCATCCTCGCCAAAGTGATTGCTTAGGTTTCCCATGATCTTCTGCCAGGCATAGGCACGCAGGAAGCGGGGGCTATAGGGGGTGTGACATTCACCGCATTCCTTGCGCGTCAGCGGATCGGTGGCGATAGAGAGTGCGCCGGATGCCGAAGCCTGGCCCAATTGCACAAAGGTCGGTGCCACATAGAGAGCGCCTGCTGCGAGACCTAACCGGGCAAGAGCCATCAAACGACCTTGTTTACTGGTTTTTTTTGCTTTCATCTTGAGACCCCTATCATCGTTGCGGCGGCCATTTTCCCAGGGTGGCCAAATAAGGTGTCGTCAATACCACCGACTTTATGAACCGGGACTGAATGGCAGCATTCTTTTTTAGTCGCCTGACCCCTGCCCGACCCGGTAACCGAGGCGCGGGAAGTGGATGCAGATCTGCCCGACCTGTTGGTTTTCGTAGGTAACCGCAATTTCATTGGCCGACAGGAAGTGCAGTATTCCCTTGACCTGCGGGCCGCCACTGACAGGTTCGATGGTGACCCGGTCCCCTATGTTAAGGCCCTGCGGGTCGCCGGAATCGCCTTGTTCAGGAGTTTGCGGGCTGGCGTTTCGGGCGATGTCGAGGGCGTCAAGGTCGCTCATATCCGCTTGCTGGCCATGACCAATGGCCTTGATCCGCTGCTCCCAATCTTCCAAGTGCCTGAACTGGTGCAAGAACTGATCACCTTCGGCCATACGGTCACGCAGGAACCAGACCAGATAATAGGCCAGCGCATCGGCCAGGCCCGGTGCGTCGCCAAGCAGGTAATCGCGGCCTTTCAGGGTTTCATCCAGCCAGCCAAATTGGCTCCGCACATTGGCCAGACATTCATGATATTTGGCCTTGATGTCGGCAAGGGAAAAATCCGGGCCGAAATACAAAGGTCCGCGATCAGCCAGGAATTCCGGCGGCATGTCAGGGCTCATCTCGACCAGGCACACACAAACAACGTCCTGAAAAAGCGGCCCGTCTGTCCACTGCCCCAGCCCCCATGTCATCGCCCCGGCTGCGCCCGCAAACAGGGTCGGGTCCGGAAATCGGCGTTCAAGTTCGGCGATGATGCATTTGGTGTCGCAATAGATATCAGCGCCAATTTGCATCACCGGGGTCAGGCGGTAGCCGCCGGTCAGCGGCATCAAATTGGGTTTTGGCGGCAACCTTGGAATCTGCACGGACTTCCAGCTTAAAGCCTTCAGGCCAAGCACCACCCGGACTTTCTCGCTAACCGGAGACTGGGGGTAATGATGAAGGATGATCGGGTTGTTGCTCACTTAATGTCTCAGGTTACTCGACATATAGATCGCAGGTTTTCGGATCGACGCCCAGACGTGAACACAGTGAGACGATCTCGATCTGGTCGGCGGCGATGGTGTCTTCCCCCGCATCATGGGAGACCTCGCTTATGGCGCAACAGATACGAATGATCAGGGTTTTTGTTTCCATATCGTTCGCCGCAGCGGCAAGCGCCGCCAGAGCCTTGTCATGACCGGCTTGGGGTGTGGTAAGAATGGCGTCGGAAAAGTCGTTGAACAGGTCAACTGCTTCATGAGGATCAAAGATTTTCAGGGCTTCCAGGGTTTCCAGTATCTGATCGACCCGGACCCGCTCACCCAACGACACAACGCCGTCAGCCGTCGCCACCAACGCGCAGGCAGCCATGGTCGCCTTCAGGAACGGCCGGTTTCGGTTGCGTTCCAGACTATCCTGAAAATTGTCGATCAAAGTACTGAGAAAGCTCATATCCACGCCCTCATCCAATATTTTATCAATAATAATGAGAATTTCAGTAGCAACAACTCAAAAAAATATCCGGTTCACCTGCCGTTCATGTCCATAGCATTAGATTGCGCGCACACAGTCGGTTAAACTGATAGCCGGGCTGAATTGTCATTAAATTTCAAACGGGACCCCGAATCCATGAAAATTGATAAAAACACCCTGAAAAGTAAAATGGGCCGCCGCAAGGCGCTGGCCTTGCTTGGCCTGGCGACCATGGCTGCCTATGCAACCCCGACACTGATGAAACTGAACCCGGCCGCAGCATCAGGCGGCGCGGCATCCGGTGGCGGGATGGATGGCGGCGCATCGGGCGGCGGCAATTTGCTGGCCACAGACGCCACGGTCATCAAGGAATGCAGCGAATGTCATATGCCCTACTCACCCAGGCTTTTGCCCTCCAGTTCATGGCGCAAGATGATGGGCAACCTGGACAGTCACTTTGGTGAAGATGCCAGCCTTAACAAGGCTACTCGTACCAAAATCGAAAATTATCTGGTCAGCAATTCCGGCCGGGGTGGCGATGGCCCGCTTCGTATTTCCCAGTTAAACTGGTTCCGGCACGAGCACAAGGGCGACGTCACCAAGCATAAAGCCAAATCGTGGAGCAACTGTTTGGCCTGTCATCGCCAGTAAAGCGACATTGCCGAAATCTCTGCATATGTCTAAAGTTAACCGGTTATGACAAACCGCAGCACGATTGATCTAGCGGCCCTGAAGAAGCAACTGCTTGCTCAGCGCCAGGAAATTCTCGCCGACGCTCAATCCAGCGAGCAGGCTCGTCAACCTGTTGAACTGGATCAGACGTCCGTTGGACGCCTGTCGCGCATGGACGCCCTGCAGGATCAGGCGATGGCCCTGGAAACGGACCGCCGCCGTCATGTCGAGTTGCAGCATATTGAATCAGCACTGGCGCGCATCGCGGATGGCAGCTTCGGCGAATGCCAGAATTGTGGTGAAGATATCGCCCCAAAACGCCTACAAATTGACCCGACAGCCCCGGTTTGCATCGATTGCGCAAGCTAGGAGGCGGGTTTGCCAGAACATGTTTTTCAATAAAGGTATTTGCTTTAGTTAACTTTTTACGGGAGTGGAACTATAGCCCTCACTTAAAGGAAGTTCAGCTCTTCCCAGGCTTCAGAGTTGGAATGCAGTTCTGATTGTTCCTTCAGATATTCCAGAATATCACCAACACTGACCAACCCCTTCAGGTTGCCATGTTCGACGACAGGCATATGACGAAACCGTCCTTCGTGCATCTGGCGCATGATTTCACGGGCATCGTCAGATGGCGAACAGGTTTTAACATCCTGGGTATACAGATCTTCAACCGCCAGGGTGGCAATATTATCGGTATTGATGGCGACGGCGCGGACAATATCACGTTCGGAAATGACGCCAAGAACACGTCCCCCCTCGCTACAAACCACAACCAGCCCGACACGGCGATCCGACATCAGACGCGCAACGTCCACAACTGCTGCCTCTGGCAAGGTTGTAAGGACTTCATTTCCCTTTGTTCTGATGATTTCGCCGACACTCATACCCAGGTACTCCTCCGTATTTTTATTATTCAGTAATACGCCCTTAAGGACATATTGGAATGATACTCAATTAAAATGGATGTCACAATCTAACTTTCAAGCTTGCTTTAATTGTTACTCAACATGATCCTTGGTTTTAAGGAACCTGATGTCGGGCCAATCCTTGGCTCCGCGTTCAAGATGCCAGGCATTGCGGGCCAGATAGACAGGCGCACCATCGTGATCTTCGGCCACAGCGGTAGAGTTTGCGTCGAGAAATTTCTTCATCTGCAGGGGCTCATCGGCTTTGACCCAACGGGCCGTGAACAGACTGGTCGGCTCGAAATGAACCGGCACTTCAAATTCGGTACGAATACGGTCGGCCATAACCTCAAATTGCAACGGCCCGACAGCCCCAACAATCCAATCTGCTCCGACGAGGGGCTTGAAGACACTGGCGGCGCCTTCTTCTGCTAATTGTTGTAGGGCCCGGCCAAGGTGCTTGGCCCGCAAGGGGTCATCCGGACGGGCCGTTTTTAGGTATTCAGGGGCAAAACTGGGAATCCCTGTAAAGCGTAAATCCTCACCCTCGCTAAAACCGTCACCAATGCGCAACGCTCCGTGATTGGGAATGCCGATAATGTCACCAGGCCAGGCTTCCTCGGCCAGTTCCCGATCCTGGGCCAGGAACAACACCGGGTTATGGATGGTCATAAACTTGCCTGTACGAGAATGCTTGAGCTTCATACCGCGCTTGAAATGCCCTGAACAGACACGCACGAAGGCGATCCGGTCACGATGCTTGGGGTCCATGTTGGCCTGAATCTTGAAAACAAAACCGCTGACCTTGTTTTCGGCGGGTTCTATCTGACGTTCTGCTGTCGGTTGCGGGCGCGGCGGCGGTGCCATTTGCGAGACACCGTCAAGTAACTCGCGGACACCAAAGTTGTTGATGGCGCTACCAAAGTAGACCGGCGTCAAATGGCCTTCCAGGAAAGCCTGCATATCGAAGGGCTTACACAAACCCCTGGCCATATCGACTTCCTCACGCAGGGTCGCAAGGGCGTCGGCAGGCAGCAGGGTTTCCAGCTTGGGATCATCCAGCCCCTCACAAGGCTCACCAATCTCGGGCAAGCCTTGCTTGGCACCCTTACCGACCAGAATAAGCCGATCATTGAACAAATCGTAACAACCAAGGAAATGCCTCCCCATGCCGATTGGCCAACTCGCCGGTGTCACATCCAGGGCGAGGGTTTGCTCGACCTCATCAAGCAAGTCAAAGGGATCACGGGCCTCGCGGTCCATCTTGTTGATAAAGGTGATAATTGGCATGTCACGCAGGCGACACACCTCGAACAGCTTGCGAGTCTGAACTTCGATACCCTTGGCGGCATCAAGCACCATCACGGCGCTGTCGACGGCCGTCAGTGTCCGGTAGGTATCTTCGGAAAAATCCTCATGACCCGGGGTGTCCAGCAAGTTAAAGGCGTTGCCGTCAAAATCAAATGACATCACCGACGAAGCCACCGAGATTCCGCGCTCGCGCTCTACCTTCATCCAGTCAGAATGGGCACGGCGCAGTTCACCCTTGGCCTTGACGGCACCGGCAAGCTGAATGGCGCCGCCGAAAAGCAGCAGCTTTTCGGTCAGCGTCGTCTTACCGGCATCGGGATGGGAGATAATCGCAAAAGTGCGCCGACGCGCCACATGGTCGCTAAGTGAACTCATATCAAACTACATGCTCTGAAAATCAAATGATGAAGGGGAATTAGCCTTTTTCGGCACAAACAACCAGTTCTTTTTAGCAATCCCCAGCTTGTTGGTTCAGAATGAAGGTGCTAGTTTCATCCACTGTTTTTACTTTTCTACGGGTAGGAATATTACCATGCAGACTTCCGTACATAAACAACGCAGTAATGATGGTCGGCGTGAGTGCCTTGAGCGTCGTCATGAGGAAATTCGTTCGGGCGAGGAGCGGCGCGATAAAATCAACCGGCGTGATGACATGATTGCCGTCATGGATCCTGAAGATCGTATCAACGGTGAGCGGCGAAACGAACAGCAGCGTTCGGAAAGTCGGCGCAAAAATATTCGCCGCAGCGGGCGTGACCGACGCGACAACTAAAGTCGTTAACCGGCAAAAACCTGATTTAATAAACTCAAATAGGATTTCCTGATGGACGCGGAAACAAAAAAAATGGCGTTGAGAATGATCCCCTACGGGATTTATGTCCTGACCGCCAAGGGCCCTGATGGTACGATTTCTGCGGCGACTGTCAATTGGGTGACGCAAACGTCTTTCGATCCACCGCTGGTCGCAATCGGCGTTAAATCTGATTCCGGCGTCTACCAAAACCTGAAAATTGGCGGTAGCTTCGCCCTCAATTTCCTGGGCAAAGGCCAGCAGGGAGCGGCTTTTACTTTCTTTAAGCCGGCCCAGCTCGAGGATGGAATGATCAGTGGCGAAGCCTACCGGGAAGGTTCGACCGGATCGCCTGTCCTTGAAAGTGCGCCAGCCTGTGTTGAATTCAATATCGCCGAGATCGTAAAACTTGGCGATCATCACATCGTGGTTGGCGAAGCCGTCGACGCCCACGGTGCAGGCGCAATAGAAGGACGTCCCGACGAAGCCATCCTGCACATGAAAGATTTGGGCGATACCGTGTTCTACGGGGGTTAAATCCGGTGACGCCACCAGGTTTTTGAACTGATTGAGAATACCGGCTCGTAGTGCCGAATGGTCTTGGCTTCGACGACCTGTTTGATCTGGTTATCCAGGACATACGTTTTGCCATCGACAAAGGCGACCAGAATGGCGTGACCGACTTTCAGGTTTAAATCCTTGACCGCAACGACCCGAACTTCATCGTCCTTGAACCCCAACAATCTGAGCGACAGGTACTTGATGATCGCGTAGTCCTCGCAATCACCAAACTTGGCCATGAACTCACCGGGCGTCGCCCAATAGTCCTTCTCGCCCCAGTTATTATTATCGGTAACGTACTTCGCCTTGTTCATGCGTCCGTTGATTTCATTTATCAACGTTAACTTGTCCTTGCCTTTTTGCTTTTTCAGGTACGTCATCCAGCCATCGTAATGGCACTTGTTCAACTTCGATGAACTGCAGTCACCATCAACCTTTTCAGCCTTTTCCTTGGAAAAGCGGTTCAGGGCCTCATTCCATTTCTTGAACGGTTTAAGGTTCGTTGATGGTGTTTCCTTGCTGTTGAAGAAACTGGCTGCGGCTTCCTGCGCCGCAACAGGCGACGAAAGTGCGCTAAAAAAGGCAACCGCCAGCAAAGCTGTCGCAACGACTAAGGGAGGTAAGGAGCAAAAATTATTGCGGAAAATACCGGCCATTGAAAAAGCCCACCCATAAAGGCTAAAAGCAAGAATATCAGATGATTATACAGGTTTTTAAGACCTTGCAGCAAGCCGTACCCATAGTCATCAAGACAAAGTGAAATGTGACCTTATTGATAAAAGATCAATTCCCCCTTGCGTCCGGACGTTGAAATCGCAAGAATCCAAATAAATAATCAAAGGGAGGGGAAAATGGCAGAAACGGCAAGCCCACAGGAAAAAACCCCAAGGAGAATCAACAAGGTCGCGCTCGGTATTGGCGTCGGCATGGTCGCGGTTATGGCCGCCGCTGTGTTCTTCACCTTCCATTTTGTCGAACAAGAGCGTCAACGCGCCCTGTTGGAATGGCAAGTGCGCCTGGGCATTGTCGCCGACAGCCGAGCCGCTGACGTCAACGAATGGGTCGATGCCAATTTTGCCGTCATTCGTGAATTATCCGAAAACGCCTCACTGCAAATCTACATGGATGAATTGGCCGCAAGTGCCGGCAACAAGGAAGGCGTAACCGACGAAGCCGCACAGGCGGGCTATCTGCGTAATCTTCTGGTTGCCACTTCCGAACGCAGCGGCTTTAAGCCACCCAAGGAAGCCGCAGAGGTCAACGCAAATGTGGAACGCGCCGGAGTCGCCGGATTGGGCCTGGTTGACGCCGATGGCAGACCCATTGTCAGTTCCGCAGGTATGCCCCCCATTTCCGGTAAAATTCGCACAGCCGTGGCCAATGCCCTTAATGGTGAACCCGCCCTGATTGATGTCTTCCTTGGTGCCAGTAACTTGCCGACCATCGGCTTTGCCCTGCCTGTTTATGGCATCCAGTCCGATCAGGGTGCCCAGGGCATTGGTGCCGTCGTTGGCATCCGCACCATCGATAACGAACTGTATGACCGCCTGAAACAGCCCGGTGAAGAATCAAAAACAGCCGAGACCTATCTTGTCCGTAAAACAGGGGCGACCGTCGAATACCTGTCCCCGTTGGCCGATGGCACCCTGCCCCTGAAACGTTCTTTCGCCATGGAAACACCCAATCTTGCCTCCGTTTACGCCATACAACAGCCCGGCGGTTTTACCATCGGCATGGATTATGCCGGCGAGGAAGTTCTTGTCACCTCACGACCGCTGGCTGATCTGCCCTGGGTACTGGTTCGCAAGATTAACCGGGCTGAAGCCCTGTCCGGAACCGAGACCCGGCTTAAAACGATCCTGATCGTCTTCGTCTTGATTATTATTGGTGTCACGGTCGCCATAATCGCGGTTTGGCGACACGGCAGTTCCATTCGTGCCCAGGAAGCGGCGGAAAAATCCCGCATTGCCGCCGAGCGCTTCGAGAACATGACAAAATTCATGAATCTGGTGACAAACTCGCAACCGACGCAAATCTTCGCCGTTACCGGTGATACCAAATACACATTCGCCAACGAACCGGCGGCTCGTCACGCTGGCATTTCAGCCGATGACCTGCGCGGCAAGACCATGGCCAGTATTATGGGGCCCGTCAAAGGCGGCTTTTATGGCAAGATCAACGAGGCTATTCTCGACAGCTTCTCCCATTCGGATGACACCGAAAAGGAACGCCAGTCCCATATCCATACCTTCGGTGAAGACGACGAATTGGAAGTCTTAAAAACCGACCATATTCCCCTGCGTGGGGACCGGGATTATCCCCCCGGCATCCTGATGGTGATGGACGACATCACCGAATACACAATGGAGCGGCGCAAGAGCGATATGATGATGCGGCAACTGATCAACGCCCTGATCAGTGTTGTCGAACGCCGTGATCCATACACCACTCATCAGTCGGCCCATATATCCGAAGTCGCCAGGGCTATCGCCCGCGAGATGGAAGTTTCTGACGATGAAGTCAAAACGGTCGATATTGCAGGCTCACTGATCAACCTTGGTCGTATCTTCATTCCAAACGATGTACTGGCAAAAACCGGGGCTTTGAGTGAAGCCGAACAGGCCCTGTTCGACAACTGTTTCAAGGATAGTGTGGAACTGCTCAAGGATGTTGAATTCCAGGGTCCTGTCGTCGATACCATTTCACAAACCGGCGAATTCTGGGATGGTTCGGGACCACAAGGCCTTAAAGAAGAAGAAATCCTGCACCCGGCACGTATCCTGAACGTGGCCGCCGCCTTTATCAGGCTGGTAAATCCCCGCAGCAACGAAACCCCGGTATCTTTCGACGTCGCCGTTGCCCAACTGATGCAACAAAACGGCAGCCGGTTTGACCGCAGGCCGGTATCTGCCCTGATTAATTATCTTGATAATCGGGGCGGTGCGGAAAAATGGGCGGATTTCGGAAAAAAAACCTGATCCGAAAACTCGTGAACAAAGATAAATCATCAATTGATCCATGGGAATCCGCGTTAGCTTCCCATAACAGGGGGCACTTGGCAGAGGCCGAGGCTCAATACTGGAAAATCCTTATTGAACATTCAGAGAATGTCGAATTGTTGTGTAACCTGGGATCCGCTCTGAGCGGCCAGAAGAAATTTAATCAGGCCGTTACCTGTTACCGTCGCGCCATCGCCATTGATCCCGACAGTTGGCGCACCTATGCAAACCTGGGAAACGCCTTTAAACGCATGGGAAAACTGGACCGGGCCCAGGCAAGCTACCAACACGCCCTCGCCATCGACGACAGCGTCGCCCTGCTTCATTATTGCCTTGGTAATGTCTGGCTTCAAAAAGGCAACCTCGAGAAGGCTGCAGCCAGTCTGCAAAAGGCCATAGAGCGGCAACCTGATTATATAGAGGCTTTCATCGCCCTTTCGGCCATAGAAGAAACCGTTGAGCCAGGTCAGGGGCGAAAAACCCTGCTCGATGGTATATCCCACAACCCCGGCTACACGAAAACATGCCCGAACAAGGCCCTGGCAAGGCCGCTTCTGTTTTTCGGTCTGGAAGATTGTCGTTTCCGCCTTACCAACAACAACGAAATCAAGATGTCGGGTGGCCATTTTCAAGCCACAGAACTTTTGCAGCAGCAATATTTCAGCAAAGGCTATTATTACATTTCAGAGCAGAACCTGCTCTCAAACAACACGTCCCTGCCTCCACACGACCTGATCGTCAATACCATCGCCTGCCCCGACCGGGAGCGTCAGTCGCTTGAAACCCTGTCAGTTTATTTGAAAAGCACCCCCCACGCGCCGGTTATCAATAATCCCGATCAGGTTCTGCAAACCACCCGGGAGCAAAATTACCAACGTTTTCACAAAATTGAAGGCATAACCTTTCCCAGGACGATACGTGCGGAGCGCCAACATATTGCCCAGGCCATCAAGGATTCAGGGTTTTCGTTCCCAATTATCATGCGCAGGGTTGGGACCCAGTCGGCCGTCAGCACTGAAAGGTTATCGGGGCCGGATGACATTGATGGTTTTCTAGAGGCGACAACGGGTGATGAATTTTACGCCATCCAATACATCGACAGCCGTTTCCGCGAAAAGTATTACCGGAAACTAAGACTGTTCTGCATCGACGGGAAGCTTTACCCCGTGGTCTGTCATATTGATACGGAATGGAACGTTCACGGTGGCAACCGTAAAACCCTGATGAAACAGAATGACTGGATGCAAGACGAGGAAAAGCAGTTTCTGGGTGATTTTACGGCCTACATAGGGACCGCAAATCGTCGCCTTCTTGAAAGCTTGCATTCCATCGTGAAGCTGGATTTTTACGGTATCGATTTCACCATCATGGACGATGGTTCGATCCTTATCTTTGAGCTGAATGCGGCCATGCGTCACAGTTTTGTCCACGCAAAAGCCCTGCCCTACCTGACCCCTTTCCTGAATGACATTTCAAATGCCTTCAGGGATATGGCTGTACGCAAAAAAGTGGCGCGGTAGCATTAGATTTGCTACCGCGCCCACCTTTACTTACTGAACATCGACGGTGGTGCCGTTTTCAACATTCTGAGTGACCGAATAACCGCCATCCGTGTTGGTTTCCAGTCTCAGGCTATCGGCGTCTGTGTCCTTGACCTTGACTTTCACGGCGTCATCACCCGAACCGAAGGTGACAACCGCGTCATCGCCTTCCTGGCTGATCGTACCTTCGTCAAACCAGGTGCCTTCAAAGACCATGGTGTCGCCGATACCGAAGTCGTTGATGGTGTCCGTTCCGTCACCTTCATGGAAGACAAAGGTGTCGCTACCGTCGCCACCCCACAGATCATCATCACCGGTGCCGCCTTCAAGGGTGTCATCACCGGAGCCACCATACAGGGTGTCGTTACCGGAACCGCCCTCGAGGGTATCGTTACCGGTTCCGCCGTATAGCGTGTCGTTGCCGGAACCACCTTCAAGTGTGTCATGGCCGGCACCGCCGTAAAGTGTGTCGTTGCCGGAACCGCCTTCAAGCCGATCATTTCCGGTGCCGCCATAAAGGACATCATGACCATCTTCACCCTTGAGGCGATCATCACCAGAGTCCCCGTAAAGGGCATCGTTGTCATCACCGCCACGCATGTAGTCGTTACCGGAACCACCAAACAGTTGATCCTCACCGTCTTCGCCTTTGAGGATGTCATTGCCGGAACCGCCATAAACCTCGTCGTCGCCTCTGCCACCCTTCACGTAATCATTGCCGGAACCGCCATAAAGCGTGTCATCGCCTCTATCGCCGTCCATGTAATCATTTCCTGCACCACCGTACAGAATGTCATCACCCCTGCTTCCCTCAATGCCATCGCTGCTGTCGTCATCGCCATGGCCATGGGCCATGTTATCGAAATTATTATCAGCATTGTCGGCAATGACGGCGATCGAAGCGACGGCCAGGTCCATGTTGCCGAAACGCAGGGTTTCGACGTTCTTCACGGTATTAACCTGTCCATTGGTCTTGTGGCTGACGGTGACCACGCCGGTGATGTTATCAACCGAAATGTCGTAGTCATCATCATCACCGTCAAAGACGGCAACATCAGTGCCGGTTCCACCGTCAAGCGTGTTGTTACCCGCGCCGCCATCAAGGATGTCGTTGCCTGCGCCACCGACAAGGGTATCATCGCCGCTGCTGGTCCAGATAACATCATCACCCGTACCGCCATCGACTGTAACGTCACCATAATCATGGGTGTTGCTGGTCAAATCGACGACATCGTCCCCGGCACCGGCATTGATGTTCTCAATGCCGGAAATACGCGCGCCACCGGTCGGCGAATCACTGTAACTGTCATCCAGGAACAGTGCGTCATCACCATCGGTCATCTGCAGTGTATCGTTGCCCGCGCCACCTTCGAAGACATCCTCACTGACATTCTTGCCGGCAATGCTGGCATACTCTCCGCTGCCGTCATCAGTTGGGCTGCCGA
>JACKQG010001902.1_pt1 | contig 13568 bp, 14 predicted proteins | sample 8237621 | NCBI WGS metagenome assembly JACKQG01 (sample SAMN15677084, study PRJNA649215) | marine metagenome | biome: marine; feature: Black Sea; material: saline water; isolation source: suspended particulate matter (SPM) from the Black Sea western gyre | collected 2013-06-09/2013-06-10 | depth...
CTTTAGGGCGGGGTTGGTGTTATCAAACAACATTTTAGGGGTTTTAACCCCTTTTCGGAGTAGACTCACGATTAATATTAGTTCTCCTTGAGAACGTCTGAGGGAGTTTTGTGTAACCTGTAATAGTAAATCAAGTTTCGTCGCTACCTGGCTTCTCCGCCAGCTCTACCAGTACTCCCCCGGTTGATCGAGGATGGATAAACACAATTCTGTGCCCTTCTGCTCCGATTTTTGACGTATCATTTATTAACTCCACATCTACGTTTTTCAACTCGCAGATTGCTTCTTTAATATTGTCCACCTCAAGACAGATGTGATGAATTCCTGGTCCACGTTTATCGAGAAATTTCGTAATGGGGGAACCTTCTCCCAGTTCAGATAACAGTTCCACTTTCCCCTTCCCTGTATCGAAAATATTAGTCAGCACTCCTTCCGATTCCACTTCCTCACCGGCTCGATGTTCGATCCCGAGCACCTCCCTCCAAAACAATGCTGCTCTCTGGAGATCTTCAGTAGCAATTGCAATATGTTCAATCCCTAATATTTTCATTACTTTCCTCTCTAATTTGTACCCCAAGTCCGGGAGTATTGGGAAGGATTAATTTACCCTTTTTTAATGTAACTCCCGTAAATGGATCGTTTTCAATTAAAATATTACCGTCAAGATCAGCGTAATCTACTAATGGTGAAAGATGTGTGGCAGCCGTCACCGCTACAGAAGACTCAATCATACATCCTAACATAATTTCAAGACCACTCTCCTTTGCAAGCTGAATCATTTTGTACGCCTCCCTTAGCCCCCCACTTTTCATCAGTTTAATGTTGATTCCGTGAAAAGCTTCACCAAGACTTGGAATATCTTCAGAACTCAGGCAGCTTTCATCCGCTAACAGTTTCAGTGGAGAAGAACCCTTCAGGACAACCATATCTTCCAACTGATCTGCTGATAACGGTTGCTCAACAAATTCAATGTTCTGCTTTGAGAGCCAATCACACATTCTTTGCGCTTGTTCAAGATTCCATCCTTCGTTGGCATCCACCCTTATCGGTTTGTCAGTTAGATTTCGAATTTCGGTGATGATATCCTGATCATAATCCGTTCCAAGTTTCACTTTTAACACAGGATAAGGTTTAGCTTCCACTATTTTCTGTTTAATCACATCGAGATTATCAATCCCGATGGTAAATGATGTAATGGGTGTGTCATCAGGATTGGCATGAAAATGGTGGCAAAGAGAGATATCATTAAGTTTTCCCCACAGATCGTGAGCGGCAATATCAAATGCTGCTTTGAGAGATCGAATCTCACTACATCGGGAATGCAACTTTTTTATAAAGCTATCCAACGGTTCGAATTCAGGTAAAATTTTAAACCTGTCTCCACTCACCCATTCGATGATTTGTTCGAAAGATTCCCCGTAACGATTTGAGGGTGCTGCTTCGCCAATACCCGTTACTCCATTCTCAGTCAGGTAAACATAAATGATGTCGTAGTAATCGTGGGAACTTCGGGCAATAGTGAATGGGTATCGAAGTTTAATGCGATAGGTAGAGTAATGAAATTTCACGGAGAAAGGTATTTATTTATTGAAGTAATGCTCCAGATGGGAAATCCCATGGAGGAGTGATGGAATAACGGAAGATAGGAAAATTGACCCGAGACTTGATACTTGCTCCAAGAAAGCCCTATTGGAAAATTTTAATCTTATTTTACACCCCCTTAAATTTAGGGGAGCGTTTCTCAAGAAAAGCACTGGTTCCCTCATTTTTATCTTCGGTACTGAACGCAACTCCAAACTGACTTGCCTCGTATTCCAACCCTTTTTCGATAGTCATCTCCATCCCGTGATGGATTGCTTCCAGAGAAAGTCTGACAGCCACAGGACTCTGTTTTAAAATAGATTTTGCCATTTCAATAGCTGATTCCATAAGATCTTCGGAAGACACAACTCGATTCACAAGTCCAATTTCCTTTGCTTCCTGAGCGGAAATTATCTTTCCCGAGGTGATCAATTCAATAGCATGCCCCTTTCCTACCAATCTGGGAAGTCGTTGAGTTCCCCCCCATCCAGGAATCAATCCGAGTTTTACCTCTGGTTGCCCAAATTTTGCATTTTCTGCGGCAATTCGGATATGACAAGAAAGGGCGATTTCACAACCTCCACCAAGAGCATATCCATTTATAGCAGCTATCACTGGTTTTGAGTAGAATTCGATGAAATTGGTCAGGTTCTGACCCAATCGTGCAAATTTTATACTATCCAAAGAATCCAGTGGGGCTAATTCACTAATATCAGCACCAGCAATAAAAGCCTTAGTGCCAGCCCCAGTAAGAATAACGACACCTACTTCGGTATTATTTTTTAATGCTCTAAAAGCATCTTTTATATCAAATATTGATGCCCGATTTAATGCATTTAGTACATCTTCTCGATCAATGGTAATAATCCCAACGCCATCGATAATTTCAGTCTTTACATTTGCCATAGTTTTTACTCCTAATTTTTCCAGAAACTTCGCGTTAGAAGAACAATCACGGTAAATACTTCCAAACGACCTATTAGCATACAAAATGAGAGCAACCATTTAGCCAGACTCGGTAAATGAGCATAGTTGTCCGCCGGACCAACTGATCCCAAGCCTGGACCAATATTCCCAATGCATGCCGCTGTGGCTCCAAATGCTGAAACAATATCCATCCCCATCGCCGTTAGAATAATTGAAACCGATACAAAGATAGAGATAAAAAACAGAAGAAATCCTAAGGTATTCCTGATAACATCATCAGAAATAATATGCCGACCTATCCGAACCGGGATGATAGCTCGAGGATGAAGTAGGCGTTTCGTCTCCGACAGACTATATTTCACAATAGTTGCAACTCTAACCACCTTCATTCCCCCTCCTGTTGAACCTGCACACCCCCCAATGAACATAAGGGTTAATAGAATAAGCTGTGCGAGAGGACCCCACAACTCATAATCCGCCACAGCATACCCTGTTGTAGTTAGAATGGAAACGGTCATAAAAAGGGATTCTCGAAACGTTTTTTCAGAAAAACCGTGAGTATAGTGAATGTTATTAATCATCATTATTACAGTGACAATGACAATCAATCCAACATAATAGCGAAACTCTATGTTTTTAAAATATCCTCTGAAATTCCCGGTGATGGCTCTCCAGTGAAGCGTAAAGTTCACACCAGCAAGAAACATAAAAATAATGAAAACATATTGAATATACGAACTGTTGAAATGTCCGATACTTGCATTTTTAGTTGAGAATCCCCCAGTTGCCATGGTAGTAAAAGTATGACAGATGGCATCAAACAATGAAAGTCCTCCAAATCGTAAAAGGACTACTTCCGCAAAACTGATAATAAAATATGCCAGCCAAAGTATTTTTGCCGTTTCTCTTACACGCGGGGTAATTTTATCTGGGATAGGACCCGGTACTTCCGCTCTAAATAATTGAACTCCACCAACACCCAGTAAGGGTAAAATAGCAACGGAAAACACAATGATTCCCATCCCACCAATCCACTGAATAAAACTTCTCCAGAAAAGGACACCATGAGGTAAACTCTCGATACCATTTTCAAGATGAGGAAGCGTCTGAAGATTACCAATGATGGAAGCTCCCGTAGTGGTGACGCCGGACATAGATTCAAAAAAAGCATCCGTAAAATTTGTAATCGATTCTGTTAACAGAAATGGTAGTGACCCAAAAAAAGCAACAGATATCCATGCAAATGTAACAATTGCAAACCCATCCTTTATGGATAACTCTGCTCGTCCTCGAGTCATAAACCAAATGGGTAATCCAATTCCTATGGTTACGCCAGAAGATAGTAGAATACCCATCAGATCATCTTCACCGTAATAAAGTGACCACCCCGCTGCCAGTAACATGCTTAGACCAAGAAATACAATAATAGCAGAAAGAACGCTAAGAAGGCTTCTGTAGTGCATCTAACTCAGGTAAACAATTTTTCAATCTTATGGATGAATCTGGGCAATGTAAAGATAAGAACGGAGTCCTCTTCTGTAATCTGTGTATCTCCATCGGGAATGGAAATGTGTCCGTGATGGTTAATGGCTCCCACTATGGAAGCACTGGGAAATTTAATATCTTTAAGCAAATTTCTAGTAACTTTACTCCCAGGTTCCGGACTGAATTCCACGGCTTCAACTTCGATATCTTCAAAATTTGTTATTGAAGCGATATAATCGCTCTTTATGTATTCAAGAATAACATTTACAGTGGACATGGTTTTACTGATAACAGCGTCCAGACCAATAGCTTTCATCGCTGGGATGTACTCTGTTGTAGAAACATGAACTATTGTTTGTCTTATTCCGAGAGATTTTGCTAATAACCCCGATAACAAATTTGTCTGTTCACTTTCCGTAACAGCAATAAAGCTGTCCAGATCTTCAATATTCTCAGATCGCAGAAATTCAATATCTGTACCATCTCCATTCAGGATCAACGTTTTATCCAGTTCACTGGCAAGGCGGTTCGCTTTTTCAAGACTATTTTCGACCAACCGTACAGAAATTTCTTCCTGCAATAGACGAGCTACCGCACGACCTATTTTCCCCCCGCCTAAAATCATCACATCGTGGGTTTCACGAACTGCCTTCCCAAACATTTTAAACAGGTCATTAGCGTGCTTTCTTCGTACGAGGTAATAGCAAATATCATCAGGTGAAAAAATAAAATCACCATGAGGAATGATAGAATCATGATTTCGCAGCACGGCCACAGCACTAAAGGAAAAGTGGATATTTTGTCTTCGTACTTCACTCAAGGTATTTCCAATAATAGGACATTCTCTTTCCAGACGAACGCCAATTAATTGTAATCTCCCTCCTTCAAATTCAACCACGCTGGAGGCAGCAGTTTGCATCACCAACCTCACAATTTCCTTAGATGCTGCCATTTCTGGATGAATGACCAGATCAACACCAAATTTTTCTGGATGAATTATGGTATCCTTCTGGGTGTATTCGGTATTTCGCAACCGTGCAATAATTTGCTTCACCCCTAAACTGTGAGAAATCTGCGATGCAATAAGGTTTACTTCATCAATTCGTGTAACTGCCACAACCAAGTCTGATTCCTGAACATTAGATTCTCTTAAAACCGACGGACTGGCACCATCCCCATTGACAACAATAACATCAAGATTATCGCGGACCCTCTTGCATTTCACAGGGGATACATCGATGATTGTAATATCGTGATTTTCTTTGCTGAGCCCTTTACCAAGGTGATAACCCACCTCACCCGCTCCTATGATTACTATTTTCATTGGATTACTCTTTTCCTTCCTTTGAAACCTACATATTATAAAAAACTAAATACTTCATATTCTATCGTAGAAGCACCATTTTCATCGAAATCGTTTTACCCTCGCTATAGATCGAACATATATACTCACCAGATGGAACAAAATTTCCCTCTTTATCATCTCCTTCCCAGACAACCGAATGAAATCCAGCATTGTGATAACTATCAGTCAGCACTTGAACAGTCTGCCCCAGAACATTTCTTATCATCAACAGCACATTACCATCTTCAGGTAGATCAAATCGGATTACGGTTTCCGCATTGAATGGATTAGGGAAATTTTGATCCAGATGAAATTCTAACGGCAATTCAGGAAGAATATAAATCTTTCCAGAAGATATCCTGATATTCATCTTTTTTCCATGGGGTGAGGAGGCGATGACCTGCTTTACCTGTAAATTGATGGATCCACGAAATTTATTCACACTGGATAGAGGAATGGTCAAAATGGGTTCTTCCCTGTCCAAAAACTCTCCTTCCCGACTGAACATTAACACCTTTAAGGAATCATCGTCTGCATAAGACACAATGCTAAACTGCTGGTTATCTTTGGTTAATTGAGGGGTGCCAAGCTTGATTTTTTGGGGATCGAAATACAATGTAAATTGTAGACCTGAGATTTCCTCTTTAGAATCAACTGTTAGTTTAATCTGCCCGTGGCCGGTTTGATCAACCAAAACGTCAGGGAAAATAATGTTTGTTTCTCCACTTTCATCCGCAAATAGATAAGAAATGGCGGGGATAAAAACGAGAATAATAGTTATTAATCGCATCACTTTTCCCGTATCTGGTGAGCGAAATTACGGATATTATACCAATCTGTCAAATAATAGCAACCTAGTTGTTGATTTTGCATTTTTCTCTAATACTAATCAAAAGGTTATCAAGTTTACCTTGATCGGTCAACATATCAAATTCATCTGCTTCAACAGTTAGAATGGAAAAGTTTTTCTTTGCATTATTGACCCATCGGTTATAAGCAATATTCAGACGATGTAAGTAATCCGGGGATACAATATTTTCATAATCTCGTCCCCTCTTTTTTAATCGTGTAATGAGGGTATCTGTCGAAGCTTTTAAATAAATTATTAATGTCGGTTTTGCTAAGTAAGATGTCATTTCTTCGAAAAGCGTATTATAATTATCCCAGTCTCGCTTTGACATATTTCCCATTTCGTAAAGGGAGCGAGCGAAAATCTCAACATCCTCATAGATAGTACGATCCTGAACTGCCGGTTTACACTTATTGACAATTTTACGCTGCATTTCGAAACGTTTTGATAAAAAATATATTTGAAGATGGAAACTCCACCGCATCATATCAGAGTAGAAATCTTCCAGATAGGGATTATCATCCACCGATTCATAATACGCCATCCACTTGAAACGATCCGAAATAATCTTTGTAAGGGTTGTTTTTCCTACAGCGATGTTTCCCGCAATTCCAATAAAGGGAATTTGACTCAATTAATTAATTCTCCTTTCAAATATTTTCCATTGTGATCAATTAATTTGACTTCAAAGATAGAATTAATAAGCGAAGTATGAGCTGGAACAAGCGTCCGTATATAATTTTCAGTCAACCCAGTCAGCCAACCATTCTGATGATTCTCAAACAAAACAGGAACGATTTTACCTAAAAATTGATTATTAAATTCTTTACGTTTTTCCTCTGAAAGTGAGTGGAGTATCTTACTTCTTTGGCTACAAGTTTTTACAGGATCTCTTGCATCATCATCTACACCCTTTATATATTTTCTTTCTGAATAAGTAAATACGTGAAGGTACGATATATCCAGATTGTTGATGAAATTGTACGTTTCAGTAAATTCTTCCTCGGTTTCCCCCGGAAATCCTACCATCACATCCACTCCGATACAACAATCCGGTAACACTGATTTAATTTTTTCAACTCGATTGGAAAACATCTCTCTACTGTATCTTCTATGCATCAATTTCAATATCTTGTTTGATCCCGATTGTAATGGGATGTGAAAATGCGAAACAAATTTTTCTGAACACTGTACAAAATCAATAATCTCGTTCGTCAACAAATTTGGTTCGATTGAAGAAATCCGAATCCTTTCAATACCTTCAATATTATCCAACCTTTGAATTAAATCGAAAAAGGTCTCCCCTGTTCGCCTTCCAAAGTCTCCAATATTTACTCCGGTAAGAACGATTTCTTTTACATCGGTTTTTGCAATTTCTTGAGCTAATCTCACCGTATTTTGAATAGAATCACTCCGACTTTGTCCCCTCGCTTTGGGAATAGTACAGTAGGAGCAGTTATAATCACATCCATCCTGAATTTTCAGAAAGGTTCGAGTTCTTTCACCCTTCGAAAAAGATGGAATAAAGGATTTCATTTCCAGAGTATCGCAACTATAAATCTGAGCTTTCGCATTTTTATCGAGATTGTTTAGATAATCGAGGATGTTGAATTTTTCACTATTTCCTAATACGATATCCACACCGGAAATATTTGCAATTTCTATAGGATTTAATTGGGAATAACAACCTATGACTGCAACAAATGCATCCGGAGATCGCCGTAAAATCCGCCTTACTACCTTTCTGCACTTCTTTTCAGCCTCACGAGTCACGGCACAGGTATTGATAACATATAAATCTGCATTATCAGAGAAATCTACCTTGCTTAAACCATTATTAACAAGATTTCGAGCAATGGTTGATGTCTCTGAAAAATTCAATTTGCAACCGAGAGTGTAAAAGGCAACCTTTTTATTGATTAGATTGCTCATTTTCTCTGTTGAAAACAGGCAACAAAATGACCCTCAATTTTCTCAATTAAGTCTGGGTATAATTTTTTACAGATATCGGGAAGTTTATCTTCCCTGTCTTTAACTGGACAGCGAGGATGGAAATGACACCCTTCCGGCAGGTTGGCTGGATTCGCAATATCACCCGGTTTCATAATATCTTTGAGATGACCTTTTTCACCGGCTATAGTTATTAGTGCTTTAGTATAAGGATGAAACGGTGTCAGAATAATAGAATTGACATCACCATATTCCACAATCTTTCCACAATACATCACAGCAATTCGATGGGCAATTTGACGTACTACGGCAAGATCGTGACTTATAAACAGATAAGATAACTTTTTATCCTTCTGGAGTTTCTTCAACAAATTTATTATTTGCGCTTGTACAGAAACATCCAGAGCCGAGACAATTTCATCACAAATAATTAGTTCAGGTTCCACAGACAAAGCTCGAGCAATTCCAACGCGTTGACACTGTCCTCCCGATAATTCGTGAGGATATCTGTGAATATATTCAGGTGAAAGTTCTACCATCCTGAAAAGCTCTTTAACCCGATGCATCACCTTATTGCGGGGAACTAATTTGTGATGCTTCAGAACCTCTGCTATTGCAGCACCAACCGTCATCCTCGGATTCAGTGAACTCAAAGGATCCTGGAAAATCATTTGGACCTTTTTTGCATCTTTCCTGGAAGAATTGTATGGTACATCATTAAATCGAACCAGCCCTCCAGAAAGAGATACAAGTTGAAGAATCGCCCTTCCTAATGTTGATTTTCCACTACCCGATTCACCTACCAATCCCACCGTTTCTCCTCGTTCAATGTTAAGGGATATATCATCAACAGCCTTCACCTGTCCTGAGGTATTTGATAAAATCCCACCTTTTATGGGAAAGTAAGCTTTAAGATTTTTAACCTGAAGAAGCATCCGAATCGAATCTATTACTTTATTGCCCAAATGATGTCAGATTGTATTATTACACCATTAGTACTTTTAAAGTGATAAAGATTCCTTCTATCAAAATTCCAGACATAATCCTCGATGAGTGACTTAATCCAGTGAAGTTCTGCTTTTAACTTCCAATGGGAAGATTTCCTGGAATAAAAAATAATAAAAAGTCTGTTTTCCAGATGTTTTCGCTTTTGTTGACTCTGGTGTTTGTACAACCAATCAATCAATTCTCCGGGATGCTTTTGTGCATAGGAAAGGTTTTTTCCAAAACCTTTAGGAAAAATCGATGATTTATGATCAAACTGAATCCCATCGATTGAAAAATCCACAAGCCGATCTCGCTCATCGGAAGCGGCTTCTACCCCACTTAGAGAATGAAATATCTTCTCGATACTATTTGCTGACCAAAAATTATACCAGCGATTAATAGCGTAGTGAAGATAGGATTCATATTCTTCTTTCCCACAAAAACGTTTTTCTATCTCAGTCAATAAATCTTTAAATCTAATAGTAGAATAAATAAAGTTCGTAAGGTTATCATAGTAGTCATTTTGTAATCGCCCCCATTTATAAGGATAAGAGTGTCGTTTTTTCAGTTCCTTCTCTCGTTCCTCGAGGTTCATCTCTGATGATAAAACACGTTATTTTTTCCTGAATACAAAAATGTACTCATGTTTGAATAAATAAAATCCCCCAGCAAGCGCTCGATATCGCCACAATTCCTTCTGCTTTCTTTTTCCTGCTGTGTGATCAAAATTCTTCACAATGATACTCTTTAATAAGAAACCTCTCTCCAGAACCTTCTGCATTGTTAAAAATCCAAGAGGAATCCATTCACCTTTGGTATATTTATCTCCTATGACCAGCACAAGGTAACGACCCATATCAAGAATAGATGAGGCTTTTTCAACGACTTCTCCCATCTGATTCAAAAAATCATCAACCGATTCAGCGTTGGAGAGGTCTCTGGGGTCATCGCTAAATTTGATGATGTCAAAATAAGGGGGGTGCATAATCAAAAGTTGGATAGTATCAATTCCGTATTTACTTAACATCAAAGGGTAATCAATAATTCTGCTATCACTGATAATTACTTCGCTGACCACCCTGTTTCGATTTGATTCAGCGGAGATGTTTTTCCTCGCTCGGGATGCAACATCCTCAAGAAGTTCAATTCCTATGCCATTTCTTCCAAGGCGTTGGCTCTCAATTAACGTCGTTCCATTTCCTACAAAACAGTCCAGAACCCATTCACCCTTTTTCGTATACCGTTTTATCATCTGCTGCGGAATTTGTGGAATAAAATTTCCCCAGTAATCAGCTGAATGTACCCCGGTAGTATCCCGCTTATCTAAAACCCATAGACTATCTATAATGATATCGTCATATTCCTTCCAGCGATTCAAATTGATATCGTTGATTCCACTTGTTCTGACTTCCCTTAAGCCTCTCTCCAGCCGTTCAATATAGTACAACGCTCTTTCAAGAGTGCGAGATTCAGCAATCTGCTCCAACTCTCGATTTAAATAGTCTCGAGGGATTTTTTGCACTCCATCATCAAAAGTGATAAAATCACCCTCACTTTCAAGATGAGAGATTATCTCTCGAACATTATTTCTCAGAGATTGAATGGATGTTGAAGATTTTAACCTTTGAAGAGACTTAATGATCATCAGGGAAGGTTAAGGAAGATCATTTCAATTCAATGCGACTTTGATCGCCAATCATAAATCGATGTGTTTCTGGTATACTGCGGGAACGCCGGATTTCCACACTATGACCAAGAAGTGAAGCTTCAATCCGAACATTCACATTCTTAATGATGGTTTTATCCATAATAATCGAATATTCCACTTCACTCCCAATAATCTTACAACCATCAGAAATAGATGAGTAGGGACCGATGTAAGTATCTTGAATTTCCACATTATTTCCGATAATTACCGGTCCACGGATGTTACTGTTTTCCACATGACTACCCTCACCAATAGAAACTCGTCCAACAATAGTGGAGTTTTCATCAATGTTGCCTGAATTAATGGGAGAATGATTATCCAGTACCAGTCTGTTGGCTTCCAGGAGATCAATAACTTTCCCCGTATCCTTCCACCATCCTGTGATCTCAGAAAAAGTAACTGTTGCTCCACTATCCAGTAAATATTGATGAGCATCTGAAATTTCCAATTCTCCTCTCGCCGATGGCTCTATATTGTTAACCGCTTCAAAAATGGAACTATCGTAGAGATAAATTCCCGTGATAGCATAATCACTTTTAGGGTTAGCTGGCTTTTCTTCGATACTAACAATCTGACCCTTTTTTATCTCAGGAACCCCAAATCGTTGTGGATCTTTTACCTTACTTAATACAAGATGGCAATTTGATCCGTTGTTTTCAAAGTCTTCAATAAATTTTCTAATTCCACCAACAAGAATATTATCGCCTAAGTAAAAAATGAAGTTTTCATCGCCAATAAATGACTCCGATATTTTCACCACGTGAGCCAAACCCAGAGGAGCTTCCTGTGGAATGTAAGTAATATTCAATCCCATTTTCGTACCGTCACCAAAGGCTCCCTTAATTTCCTGATCTCCACTATTGATAATAATGCCAATCTCTGATATCCCTGCTTCCTGAACGTATTCAATGGCGTAATTAAGCATCGGCTTGTTTCCAATTGGTATGAGGTGTTTATTCTTTGTATGGGTAATCGGTCGTAATCGTGTTCCATGACCACCTGCTGTGATAAGGGCTTTCATACTAATCCTCCCTATTCATTCCTTGCCTACTTAATTTATCTGCCCGTTTGTTCTGACCTCTTGGAATATAATTTATTTCCCAGGAACTGAATCCGGACAATAGTCTATTAACAATTTGATGTAATTTTTTCAGACGTGTGTTTTTTACTCTATATTTTCCATTCACTTGCCTTACAACCAATTCACTATCTGCCTTAATTGAAATTGACCCACAATCAAATTGTTTAGCATAATCCAAACCACGAATAAGTGCTTTGTACTCAGCTTCATTACTGGTGGCTTCTCCGATATGTTCAGAAAAAATAAATAGCTCATCCCCGGATACTTTATCACCTTTCACTTTGTAGAAGACGCCACCAATTCCAGCTCGTTTTTTGTGATAGCTTGCCGATCCATCAATAAAAAGCTGTAAATCAATCCCTTTACCGGGGATGCTTTTTGAGTTAACACCAAGCAATTTAGAAAAAAGTGAGTTCCACTCATCTGATACAGTACCTGGTACGTTCTGCACGAAATGGTTAATCATCACGGGATTGAAAAGTTGACGAAGTAATTTCTTATCTTTATTGGTTAATTTTGCCATAATAATTGAAACATTAACCTTCTAAATTGCCAATCACAAAAGGATTTTTGTTATTTTTTGAGGAAAAATGGATAAATATTGACTGACCTAACCATAATAAAACTTGCTTCATTATGTCAATTCCATCATCTCGGAGCAGATATAATCACCGACCTCACTGGTTCCCAAACTTCCACCAAGATCCCGGGTGACCCAACCACTTTTAAGTGCCTTTTTTAAAGATGTTATTATGGCTTTAGATGCCTTCTTTTTTTGAAAATGATCCATTACATGTTTTACACATAAAATTGCTGACATGGGATTTGCGTAATCCTTTCCAATATACTGCTGTTGTGATCCTATCATTGGTCGTATCATAACAAGCCCTTTTCCGTCACAATAAAGTTGTGTTGCCATAGCAAATCCACCCTGAAAAGCTGCACCCAATTCAGAAATAATGGAACCATAAAGATGATTTGTTACGATTATGTCAAACCTGTCCGGATCAGTAACCAGTTGAGGTACAACAAGGTTCATCGGAATGTGAGAAGCAGAAACATCTGGAAACTTGTGCCTGACCTGTCGAAAGATCCGCATCCATAAATCGTGACCGAATTTCAGAGAAATGGGATTATCTACCATAGTTACTTTTTTTCTTCCATAACGGAGAGCTTCCTTAAAAGCAAAGGTGATAATATTTTCTACACCAACTTTCGTCTGAATTATTTCCTGAATTGATATTTCATCTTCTTTTCCCCTGTTGTATGACCCACCCAAACCAGGATAAGATTCTCCAGAGCTATCGTATGTTACCAGAAAATCAATTTCTGATTCGGATTTATCTTCCAATGGGCATAAATCTGAGCTGAGTAAAGAAACGGGTCGGCTAATGGCGAAAAGATTTAATTCACGTATTAATGTGGATATAATTTGTCTGGCGTGTATGTTATTAGAGACTCTTTTATCGCCAAGTGGTCCAAGAATGATCACTTTAAACTTGTTTTTCAACTCATCAACTAATTCTTCAGGGATGGTTATCCCAGTTATCAAATAGTGATCAGCACTAAGTTCAAATTCCACAACCTGTAAATCAAGATTAAAACCATCATTTAAAGCATTAATTATCTTTATCGATTCATTCAAGATATCAGG
>JACKQG010005696.1_pt1 | contig 13568 bp, 8 predicted proteins | sample 8237621 | NCBI WGS metagenome assembly JACKQG01 (sample SAMN15677084, study PRJNA649215) | marine metagenome | biome: marine; feature: Black Sea; material: saline water; isolation source: suspended particulate matter (SPM) from the Black Sea western gyre | collected 2013-06-09/2013-06-10 | depth...
CAAATCGTTCGACCATAGACGCACAGGATATGGGGGAGGCCATGATTCCGATCTCTCGTTCCGGGGATGACGGTCTCCTTGACAGGTCCATCAAAGATGGCGTCAACCTACCGGAATTGGTAGAAAAATTGGCTCGTCACTACCTGAACAAAGCCATGGATGAAGCCCATGGCAACAAGACAAAGGCTGCCGAGCTGGTGGGCCTGCCAAGCTATCAGACCTTTTCAAACTGGATGAAAAAATATCGGTTAACGTGAAAAGTGGCACGGAGATTGCTATAGATCTCATGCAAAAGGGGAACATTGATGTCACGAAACGAACGTACAACCTGCAAAGAACTGATCGAACCAGCCCTCACAAATGTTGGGTGGGACTGGGATGAGCAGCTGCGTATCGGTAGGGGTCGTGTCAATCTCACAGGTGATTCTCCTGAATCGATGTATGACGAGACGCAGGAGATCGTCGCTGATTATCTCCTGCGTTACCGCGGCATACCCCTGGCCATCCTTGAAGCCAAAGCCGAATCCGAGAGCGCTGCTGATGGTATGCAGCAAGCCTCACGCTATGCCCAACGTTTGCTTATTCGTTTCTCTATTGCTTCCAACGGTAAGGACTGGATCCTCACGGACAACGATACCGGCAAATTTGAAACCCTTTCCTCAACGCCATCGCCCGAGGACATCGTTGCCCGGCTTGGGGTTACCATCGACTGGGATCGATGGGAAGAAGCCTTCGCGGCGGGATACCATGTCGATCAAATCACACATAAAAAGGTCCGTCCCTACCAGGAAATGGCCATCTCAAAAACGCTTTGGCAATTTGCACAGGGAATCTCCCGCGTGTTGCTGCTCATGGCCACCGGCACCGGTAAAACCTTTGCGGTGTTTCAGCTTGTCTGGAAGCTGATGAACGGCAATGCGCTCAAGCGACAGCATGTGTTGTTCCTCACCGATCGTAACAGTCTCAAGGATCAGGCCTATCGCGCTTTTGCCGCCTTCACTGCGGACGAACGATTGACCATTGACAAAGGTACCGTGGCCAAGGGGCAGCACCTGGTCGGTAAAGTGTTCTTCGCCAATTACCAGACTCTCGACGAAGAACTGAACGGCAAAAAGGTCTACGAGCACTACGACCCGGACTTTTTCGATCTCCTTGTGGTCGATGAGTGCCATCGCTCCGGATTCGGGGACTGGTTTGGTGTACTTGAGCATTTTGAGTCTGCGCTGCAACTCGGTCTTACCGCCACCCCGCGCGAGCTTGAAGAAAGTGCACGAGCGCTGACGGACGAGGAGAAACGCCGCGATACGTATCATTACTTCGGCGAGCCGATCTACACTTACAGCCTCAGGCAGGCCATTGAGGACGGCTATCTCGTGCCGTATCTGCTGGAGGAACGGATCACCAATCTTGACGAGAGCGGGTACACGAGCCCTGATGGGACGCATTACACGACTTCAAATTTCGAGCGTGATATCCGCATGCCGGATCGCACCCGAGCCATCGCAGAGGATCTGTGGGATATCTTGGGCAAGTATGGATTGCGCGATGAGAAGACCATCGTTTTCTGTGTGGACGACACACATGCGGCTTTCATGGCCCAGGAGTTGCGACGTCTTGCCGGCGATAACGATTACGCTGCCCGAATCACTCGTGCCGAGCGCAACAGCCACCAACTGGAGCGGAATTTTGCCATTGTCGGCCCCAGCAAACCGCGCCTTGCCGTGACTGTAGACCTGTTAACGACCGGGTATGATGCCCCTGACGTCAGAAACATTGTTTTTGTTCGGCCCTTGCGCAGCGCGATTCTCTACAAACAGATGAAGGGGCGAGGCACGCGCCTCTGTGAGGATATCAACAAGCGCTACTTTACACTATTTGACTACTCCGGTGCGAGCCAACTCGAAGACGCCGAGTTCGACGGGCATCCCGCTAATCGGCAGAAAGGAGCGCAATCCAAGACCAAGTCCAAGAAAAAGGCGGGCGAAGACGCCATGCCCAAACCGGTCGGCGAAGGCGTTTCCGTAATTATCTCGGCCACCAATCGTTACGTTTGTCTGGCTGATGGACGTAAAATACCATTTGAGGAATACACCGAGCAGTCCCGCGAACTCATCCTCAACGTTTCCACCGAGAGTCTCGATGAGCTTCTGGCCATATGGATAGACAAGAAGAGCCGCAAAGAACTGCGTGAGGAGTTGCGAGACCACGATATCTATCCCGCTGCTTTCAAACATTACCTCGATCTGCCGCACACCGATGACGTAGACATCCTCGCCAAGGTTGGTTTTCAGTTGGTCCGCGTACCCACGCGCCCTCAGCGGGTGGACCGATTCTGGCAGGATGAAACACCGTGGTTACTCTCAAAGTTGGGGTTTGCTTCCCAACAAAAGGCTACGGTCATTCCTTTCCCAACTCCAGAACCCTATACATTTGAGGAGGATGTGCCTTTCCTGAAAGCTGCTGAAGGAGAGGGCCGATTTCAGGATCAGGATTCCCTAAGGTTACATTTCTGGCAAACCGGACTGGACCACTATGCGCTATTCGGCATCGATGATCTGGAACAAGCCCGCACCTATGGCGCCCCGCAGTTCGTCGAACAGTTCGGCAGCTTCCAGACACTGACACGGAGTTACGGCGGTGCGCAAAACCTCAAGGCGGATCTTGAGGAGGTAAAACAGCACCTCTATGTGTCGATGACAGCTAATTAAAACCTAATATTTTTTTAGGAGGGATTTTCAATGGGAACCAAAAAAGTAAAATTCAACAAGACTGATCTCAACCAACTGCCCAAAAACAAACCTGTCCTGTACAAGATTGAAACCGACGGCGGCAATTTAAATTATGTCGGAACAGCCAAACGCGGCCGGGTTCAGGAACGCCTTGCCGAACACATCGGCGAGATCCCGGGCGCGACGGTTCGTATCGAACAGTTTGATTCTATCGACAAGGCTCGGGAAAAAGAAACCCGGATCATCAAACTCAGCCAACCTAAATACAATGAGAAAGGGAAGTAGGGTTTGGTGCTTCAACGGTGGACTTGAACGAGAAGAAGCTTATTAAATGGTAAAGCACTCAGGAGTGAATCAAATCAATGCGTAACAATAATGACCACCGCAGGCAGGAAGTCCAACAGATCGTCAAGAACGCTTGTGACCAACTCAACCAGGAAGGTGTGGATGCCCGTAACTATGTCGAGCAGCTGGCCTGGCTGTTCTTCCTCAAAGCCTTCGACGAAGCTGAAACGCGAAAAGAAGAGGAAGCCGCTTTCGACGATACACCTTACGAGCGTCGCTTGTCCGGTGCATATGCCTGGTCAAGTTGGGCCAAAGACACCGATCATCCGGACCGGATGCTGAAATTCGTGCAGGGTAAGCTCTGGACCAGGCTCACCAGTCCCGACCCTAAAAAGGGACTGGGTGATGACCTGCTGGCGCAACGTTTTCGTCGCATCTTCGATAACGTGCGCAATTACTGCCGCCGGGGGGCGTCCTTTGCAAAGGTAGTTCAACAGGTCGACAAACTGCATTTTTCCAGTGAGACCGATGTCATCGTACTCTCGGAGATTTACGAAGACCTTCTGAATCGCGTGGCCGCCGACTCAGCCGGATACGCCGGCGAGTTCTACACCCAGCGCCATATCATCCGCGCCATGGTCGAGGTTGTTAAACCCAAGACGGGCGAACGCATTTACGACCCGTGTTTCGGCACGGCCGGTTTTCTGGCCGAAGCCGCCGACCATATCCGTGACAACGCCAATCTTAGCGGCAAGCAGCTTGATAACCTGCAGCGTCACACGCTTTACGGCATTGAAAACAAGCCGCTTACCTACCTGTTGGGGACCATGAATATGATCCTGCACGGGATCGAAGGGGCGAATCTGGAACTGGCCAACACGCTTGAAATTCACAGCCAAAACGTGGGTGAAAAGGCCAGGTACGATGTGATCCTGTCCAATCCTCCCTATGGCGGGAAGATGGCCCAGTCAATGCAGAATAATTTTCGTGTAAAATCCGCTGCCACCGAGTGCCTGTTCGTGCAGCACATCATGGCCAATCTCTCAAAGGGCGGCAGAGCCGGTGTGGTCATTCCCGAAGGCGTACTCTTTCGCGGCGGCCCGGACCAGAAAGTCCGTGTGGAGTTGCTGGAGCAGTTCAGCGTTCACACCATACTGTCGCTGCCGGCAGGCTGTTTCCTGCCTTACACCGGCGTCAAGACCAATGTCATCTTTTTCGATCGCCCGAAGACGCAGCCCAAGAGAGACAAGATGGCCACCGAACGTGTCTGGTTCTACGAACTGACCAACGAGGGCTTCGAACTGAAGCAGACGCGCAAACCTATCGACGGCAGCCAAATACCCGATTTTCTAAAAAAGTGGAAAAAGCGCACCAAGGGCGACAACGCTTGGACGCTGCCCGTGGAAGAGATCGTCGAGCGGGGTTACGACCTGTCGGCCAAAAACCCGAACCGCAAGGACGACTATAAGCACCGTCCGGCGCTGGAATTGGTGCAGTCGATCAAAGCTAAGGAAGAACGAATTATGGATTTGTTGGGTGAGTTGGAAGAGATATTGGAGAAATGAGCATGCTTCCTGAATTAGCTAATAGCTGGAAAACGCGCCCGTTGGGAGAAATGTGCGATCTCATTATGGGGCAAGCGCCTAAGGGAGACACGTATAACGAAGACGGCGCCGGCGTGATGCTTATTGCAGGGGCAGCTGATTTAGGACCTGTAACACCCAAACCCAAGAAATGGACAAGTGCACCCACCAAGCTGGGCAAGAAGGGTGACATTATCCTTTGCGTTCGTGCCACTATTGGCGATCTCAACTGGGCTGACGCAGAATATTGCTATGGACGTGGGGTTGCCGCGATCCGGGTCAACGGGGATGTTGATTCAGAGTTCGTTTGGTACTGGCTGGCAACGTGCAAAGAGCATCTGTTAAACCTTGGTCGGGGGGCCATATTTAAGCAAATATCAAAGAAGGACATTGCCGGTCTTCCAATTCCTGAGATAGACATCACCGAGCAACGCCGCATCGTCGCCCGCATCAAGGAGTGCATGGAACGGCTGGAGGAGATTGAGAATCTAAATGTTAATCAGACCAAAGCAGCAAACCAAGTTCTTAGAGCAGCTAGGAGAGAACTCCTTGGAAGTCCAATGGAACTACCTGTTGGATGGTCGGAGGTGCGTATGGATGGTTTAGCTGATGTGATATATGGAATTAGTGCTGCAATTAGCAAGAATAAGGACCCAAAGTTGGGTCCCCCAATTGTCCGCATGGCCAATATATCGATTGACGGGCAATTGGACCTTTCTGATCTGCGATATCTCCCGATCCCAAAAGGAAAGAAAACACAATTCGCTCTCAAACCTGGAGATTTACTCCTGAACTGGCGAAGTGGAAGTGCTAAGCATGTCGGAAAAACTGCGATATTTCTAGAAAGTGACCTGTATACCTGTGCAAGTTTTATTCTTCGCATTAGATCGTATCCTAGCGACAGCAACAATCGTTACCTTAGGCACGTATTGAATTTCATGCGTGCCGAAGGAGTGTTTACTGGAAAAAGCAGAATGCAGATCAATCATAAGCTTAACGCAAAGGAATTTTCGGCATTCCCAATTCGAATACCGCCAACAAAAGATGATCAAGAAGCCATCGCTGACCAGCTTGACGCGATCGAAGCATTCTCCTCACAGATTCGGTCGGAAATCGAAGGGAAAAAGAATGAAGTTCAAGAGCTTCGGGACTCTATCCTCCGCAAAGCCTTTGCAGGAGAGCTTTGATGCATCGTAGCCAATTGCCGGATAACTTCAGAAAGGAATAATGATCAAGGTGGCTGAGGAAATATCACAATCTCAGGTCTGGCCGGTGCTCGACAGCCTACGGTCCGAGTTACCCACTCGAGATATGCCCGTGGCCTTGGCCGTCTTGATCTACCTGCGTTGGGCAGACTTTCAGGAAGCCGAACTGGAGGCCATCGCGGCCTTTGACGAGGCTGATTATGAACCGGTGCTGCCCACCGGGCTGCATTGGCGGACCTGGCATGTGCTTCCTCCACAACAGCTGCAAAGATTCTTCGGAAAACAGCTTTCGCCGGCATTGGAACGGCTTAACAATTCTCGCCACAACAAGCTCGCAACGCATCTGCACCACATCGCGCCAGCGGTAAAGAAATTGGAGACCCTATCCCCCCGTTCTCTGCATGCACTTCTCCATTGGCTGGCCGAGCAGCCTTTCGAGACTCCTACCGACCGACGGGCAATGCTGGATGTTTTCGATGCTGTATTCGAAAAAACGCGTGATAAATATGCAGGTGAGTTCCGCACCCCTGGCGCGGTCGCCCGACTGATGGTTGAGTTGGCCGCGCCCATTGAAGGCGAACGAGTCTATGACCCGTGCTTCGGATCAGCGGGGCTGCTTACCGCTGCATGCCACTACGCCTTGAGAACCGGAAAGGATCGCTTCAGCCGCAGCGGCGCTCCACCCATAAGCATCTCAGGTGTCGAGTTGAATCGGGATGCCTACGTTATCGGGCTTACCAGGTTGGCACTTGCTGGAGTTGATGATCCTCAACTTGAACTGGGCAACAGCCTTGAACGTACAGGCTCAAATAATCCACAACGAGACGGATTCGATGTGGTATTGACAAATCCCCCCTGGGGTATGCGCGCAGATCCAACGGGTCTGGATCATTTCCCGGTAAAAACTACAGATGCTACCGGACTGTTCATCCAGCATGCATTATCCCAGCTCCGCCCTGAAGGTCGTGCCGTGATTGTCGTTCCGCAGGGATTTCTGTTTCGTGGTGGTCCCGAACAACGCTTGCGCCGTCATCTGCTTGAGCAACATAGGGTTGAGGCGATCATTGCCTTGCCGGAAAAAACCTTTTTACCATACACATCCATTCGCGCCAGTCTGCTTGTCCTGCGGCGAACCGGCCCGACCAAACGCATCAGAATGGCAGATACAACGCCCCTTTTCAAGAAGGGTAAAGGTAAACAACCGGCTGCTCTTCATGAAGATAAAGCCAGGGCTTTTGGACGGAACCTTTGGTCGCCTAAGGCAGACAATTACTGCTGGGACGTGGATGCTGAATCCCTGGCAGAATTCGAGTGGGACTTCACGCCCCGCAGAAGGGATCAGAGCGGGCTCATTGGTGTAATGGATGCACTACGGTCAAAAACCATCGTGAGCCCGCTCCGATCATGCTGCAGTATTGATGGCGGCCAAACCATTAAGCGGGAACACCTGTTAAGTACTCTACCAGGTTATGGGAAAGCCCCTGAGCAGCCGACTCTTTTTCCTGAAAAGAAACAAACACTTAGCCAAACTTCAATGTTTGGCAACTCAGCTATCCCGTTTCCTGAAGAAAAACAGACGCTTCGCCAAACTTCAATGTTTGACAATTCAGCTATCCCATATGTCCGAATAAAAGATGTACAGCACGGTCAGGTTACAAAAGGCTCACGATGGTTAAGTCAGGAGGCGACTGCTTATGTAAATCCAGAGACTAAACTGCGTGCGGGTGATGTGCTTGTCTCCAAGTCGGGCACCATTGGCAAAGCAGGCATTGTGCGCAATGGTGCGGTCGGTGCTATCGCTGCCAGCGGCTTTTTTATCCTACGTCCGATTCAGGAGAGCCTTGATCCTCACTTCCTTATGGCATACCTCAACAGCAACGAATGCAGGACGTGGCTTGGCGAAAGAGCACGTGGGACTTCTATCCAGCGCCTGTCAAAAAGCGTGCTTTATGAACTACCTGTGCCTCTGCCACCTCTGCAAATTCAGCATCGTGTCGCCAATGAACACCGGGAACGCGGCGTAGACATGTTGTCGTTTTTGGCTCAGCTTCTCACACAAGGTGAGAGAGATCCTATCTCTGAGTGGGTAGAGAAAAAGCTGAAGAGCTTCCCTGATAGCGCAGAGAAATTGGCCGATATAATGGACTTAACACCTTTAGACCATTTGGCGATCGAAGGTAAGTCTCTCTTTCAAGAAGCGTACAATAGGATTGATGGGGGCTTTCCGGAGACCACTCTGGAGTCCTGGATTATGATATTTTATAAGGCGATATCACCCCTTCAAGGTGTGCACGATATGCCACTTGGCGCTGGTCTGCTGAGTGTCTTGCAAGAATCCATACATGGACTCCAGCAGGCCGCGAATACTTTAGGTACGGATCTGCCAAAGGAAGTCAAAGCACGAAAATTGAGTAATACAATCAAAGAATGGGTTTCTGAAGTATGCGTAAAGATGCTTAGTGAAACCAAACTTATTCTCAGCACTGAATCTGCTGCCCTGTATGTTGGTGAAAATGTTGAGCTTGTTTTAAAGGTGAAAAATGCGAGCCACTTACCTCTCCGTGAGATTTACGTTTTTACAGAGCCTGACTGGGGAGATATTGAATGCAGCTATCTTGCCGAAGACTCTTCAGCAGAATTTAACCTGTCTGGTTTTGTCCCGAATAAGACGGGCACTTTCGCGATCAAAGCTCTTTGGCAGGCCCGAACGTTGGATGATCAATACGTTCATGGTAGTCGTGAAATCTCTTTCGAGGTACTCCCTTTGAAGAGTAAAGGTCAGGGCGGTTTTGCCGAGCTTGGTGCTAGCCCCTATGTCTGTGGTCCTGAGATACGACCAGATCGCGACGACATATTTTTTGGCCGCGAAGAACTTATTGGCCAAATTCGCCGTCAAGTAATTCGTAGCGGTAATGTTATTCTTCTTGAAGGAAATCGCCGCTCTGGTAAATCGTCAATCTTACGTCATTTGGAAGGGATCGATCCAATACCTGGTTGGCTGGGCGTCTTTTGTAGTTTCCAAGGTAGCAGTGGAAGTGAAAAATTAGCAGGAGTTTCCACCGTTGAAATATTCCGAAATATTGCAACAAATATAGCCAAAGGGCTTGTATGTATTGGTAATGAAACGCCACTTCCGAATGGCAAGGTTTTGCCGGTTGGTCAGAAACTTGGTATCAGAGCGGCCTGCAGGGGAGGTATTAGCGATAGTTCACCATTTGATGATTTTCTTGATTACATTGAAGTAGTCCTTGATGTTACGGAGAATTCCAACCTCGGCATCCTAATGATGCTCGATGAATTCGACAAACTGCAGGAAGGCATTGACAATGGTGTCACTTCACCTCAAGTTCCTGAAAACATACGTTTTCTTGTCATGAATTATCCAAGGCTTTCTGCAATCCTCACCGGCTCACGCCGCCTCAAAAGGCTGCGTGAGGAATACTGGTCTGCTCTCTTCGGCCTTGGCACACGATTTGGCGTAACATCGCTACCCTTAGAAGCGGCCAAAAAGCTGGTTACTGAGCCGGTTAAAGGACGTTTGACTTATTCCAGAGAGGCTGTCGAGAGGTGTATGTTACTTACCAACTGTCAGCCATTTTTGTTGCAAAGTCTTTGTAACCGAATTTTTGATATGGCGGCCCAACTTAAAAACCATTCAGTAACCTTGGATTTTGTCGAACAGGGTGCTGATCTATTATCCGAAGACAATTCTCATTTTTCCGATCTCTGGAGTTATGCCCGGTCAGACCGCCGCCGGTTTGTTCTCGGGCTCATCCATAAAGAAACCACCGGACCGGATCCACTGCGTTTCGGGGTTCTTCTGGAACTGCTCTCCAATAATGGCATTGAGGTAAGTGATGAAACCCTCATCTCGGATCTTGAGTTCCTGCGGGAACTGGAACTTATCGAATTGGAAGGCAAAGCAGGCAGCGGCCATTACACCTTATCTATCCCCCTCATGGGCAGATGGATTGATCGGCAACATGATTTTGTTGTATTGCAAAAGCGAGCACAAATGGAAACGGAGGAGCACGATGTCTGACAGAATTTTTCCGATTATGGGAACGACTATACCGCCAATGCTTGGCCGAGCCGGCATCATGCAGCGACTGTGGAATGATCTCACCAAGGCAACGCCAAGCCATCTCTCGGTTGTGGGACCGCGTTACTCCGGCAAGACCGTTTTAATGCACGGGCTCGCCAAACGAATGAGCCAGGATAGTTCACCTTATGGTGCGGTTATCATCTGGGATCTCGGACACCAGACTCCAGATTCAAATGAGGCTTTCCTTAAAGCCCTTTGTCGAAAGCTGGGCGAGGGACTAAAAGCCGGGGGCAACGAATACGGCGATCATCTACTGGCCGTGGAAACAGATGAATATGGTGAACTACAGGAGGTTATCGAAGCTCTTTATGACGATGACTTCAAAGTTCTGATGCTGTGGGATGGCTTTGATAAGCCGCTCAGCACCGGCAAGCTCACTCGGAACCTATGGGATCAGTTGCGTGAGCTTGCATCCAGTCCGAGTTTACGCCTGGTCACGGCTACGCGCCGGCCACTACATGAGTTGATCCGTAGCGAAGAATCCGTCACCAGTGATTTCTGGAATATTTTTGATATGACGCCGGTACGGCTGGGTATTTTCAATGAGGATGACCGTGATGACATCCTATCGACAATTTCAGGCTTAAGCTTGAAGCCTGGAGCTAAGAGCGAATTGGAGAATTGGTCGGCGGGATATCCGCCTTTTTATATAACAGTGCTCAACCGCATTATTGCAAGCGGGGCTGCTGGCGAGATCGAGAATCAGGTGGTTAATGAGGCCGCAGGGCAAGCCCTTGAAGAAATAAGCAGCATGCTGGATTTCCTCTGGAAAGACTGTCCTGAGACGGCAAAGGATCTTTACAGGCATCTGATGGAACACGAAAAATTAGCTGCTTCGGATGTTGGCAATTCAGAGTGCATGCAACTTGTAGAAAAAGGCTTCATTAAAATATCGGGCAGCAGGATATCAAAGGGATGCCGACTCCTGGAGCAGCATATCAAGAGTCTTGGAGATGATTCCGGCAGCATGGTGCGCCTTTTCGGTCCTTGGGAGGAATATCGCAGCAATATCCGCAGTCTGCTTGAACTCCGCCTTAACCAACTGACTTCGCTGGACTCAAGACTCCACAGATTTATTCAGCAGAGCATTGAAGATATCCCGGACTATCCAGAAGTTTGCCTTTCCAATATGCGCGGTATTGTGGATCGAGCTCTTGATCTGATTTGGGATGCTGAGTTGGGACCGGGAAGGACAATCCCGGCGGACTGGTTCTCGGACTGGCGGTACAACGGTGAGAAAGGTCCTGAGAGCTATTGGAACATTCAATTTCCCAAGAAACGAGGCCACCAGATCCGTCTTCTGCAACTCCTGACCGGAACAATGAACAGCGCACCAAAGGCAAATCGGGTTTCAAAGAATACCTGGGCGCTGGCAAGTGCTGCCCATGGGTTCGGTGACTTTGGCCAGCACATCGACGGGATAGAAATTCATGTCGGAGTTGCAGTTTCGGCTGTAAAAGTATGCATTGAACTTGCGGCTTGCCTTGATAGGGAATTGGAGGACTGAAAGCATGTCGGTCTCCTATATACCGGAATCGGTCAAGTTGCACCTATGGGGGAAAGCATTTGAACTTATGGCTCCTATCAACAGAGATTTAGCAAAGGATAGCGGGTCACATTAGAAATTGAAGCCATTTTCTGGTTGTAAATTTTTTGGTGAAACTAATTCATGATGAGTCAAGCCCGAGTCTTGACCGAGTGGCCGTAAGAATGGAATCAGAGTCGCAGGTACAGTTGTCAATGAGTGTTTTTGGGCCATAGTCCGGATTGAACATCGCTATGAAAGACGTTTTAGAAACCAAAAAGGCAGCATTAGAACTCAGGAAAAAAAAGCGGTACCCTGAGGCCCTAAATTTATACCAAGAATTGTGGTATAATCATAGGGATGCTTGCAATGAGTGGGAAGGTTGGGGCCTTGCCACTTGCCTCCGGAAACTTGGAGAGCCCGAGAAGGCTCTTGAGATATGCCGAAACGTGTATCAGACTAGTGTCATGTCAAGTATCAATTGACGGATATAGCCGTGCTAATTTGATTCTGGCATCATCTGCAGTAAACTGCCAATTCACATTCGATTTATGCTTATTGCGATATTCCTGCCAGGCGGTGGTCTCCCTCCTGACATCTTCTATGTTATCAATCCTTCTGTTCAGGCACTGCCCCGTGAGCACATTCAATTCTATCTCTGCCATATTCAACCAACTCCCATGCTTCGGAGTAAACACAAAATCAAATCTATCCCAAAGCTGTTTTGCTTGGAGTGGCCGGAAGGCTTCGTAAAACGACCCAGGAGTATGAGTATTAAGATTGTCCATCACTAATGTTATTTTTTCAGCATCGCTGTAAAGCGTAGCTATGTTCTCAAGAAAATATGCCCAGTCTGTCATAGTTTTTCTCTCTGTTATTTTGACAAGACGCTTCCCAGCCAATGGCTCACTGGCCATGAAAATATTGCATACCCCGTGACGTTTGTATTCATAATCATATTTGGCAATTTTCCCTGGAGCTGTAGTAATTGGAATTTTAGTCTCCCCTATTAGCTGTTTGGGGGATTCATCCATGCAGACCACCGGAAACCTTGGATTATAGGGACGCTTGTAGACCTCCAAAACCTTTTCCATACAGGCTACAAAATTCCCATTCTGTTCTGGTGGAATCACCCATCCTTGGCGACGCCAAGGTTTAAGTTCGTTTTTTTTAACACTTGACGAATTGTTTCGTGAGAAACACTATCAATATATTCAAGCTCAACAACCTGATCAGCCAACAACCGCAAGGACCATTTTGCAAAACCTTCGGGAGGGTCACTGCAACTCAGTGCAATAAGATGGGCTTCAAAATCACCGTCAGCTTTTTTGGCATAAATACGACTACCTTTCAGGCCATTTAAGGTAATGTCCATCCCTAATTCGACAAACCGTTTTTTTATGCGGTCTATTTTTCTCATGCCGATCTTCAGCACACGGGAAATTTCTTCGTTTGTCGATCGTTTTTCTTGAAACTCCCCTTTGTCACAACCAAGTAATATCAAGGCATTTATGACCTTCTGTGATTTATGCCTACCCTTGGAAGTAATTTCTTTTAAAAAATCTCGCTCGTCTTTGGTTAAGGTCACCGTGTATTTCTTCATATCCAACCCCTCCTTTGGTAGTTTATGAAGAAATATACCACATATTATACGTCATGTCAAGCTTGACATGACACTAGTCCACATTTTGAGAATGGTAACAATCTTTACGCTTGGTGTATTTATGATACAGAAATTAAAAAGGACGATGACCAGATAGGAAGGGAAGAAAAGAAGTTTTTCGATGCCGTAAACGCTATTTTGGTGCTTACGTCACAAGACCAGTATTCCCCTTATGTGAAAACAATTTTTAGAGTTATTGATTACATTATTAAATCAAGAGCTTCTTATCCCGCAAATGACATTATTAATTGGGTTGATAAACTGGATATGAATGGCCTCTCCCAAGAACCATTTACCTTTATTGGCGATGACCAAAAGCACAGGGAAATTCAATCAGATCAAGAAAAATGGTTTGCAATTAAGACAAAAGCATTGGAAAAAAATGGGGTTTATGAAGAATGTATAGAATTGTGCGAAAAAGCACTCCTCAATATATCGAAATTTCATTACAGCAATGATATCTGGTTCAAAAG
>JACKQG010005697.1_pt1 | contig 13564 bp, 10 predicted proteins | sample 8237621 | NCBI WGS metagenome assembly JACKQG01 (sample SAMN15677084, study PRJNA649215) | marine metagenome | biome: marine; feature: Black Sea; material: saline water; isolation source: suspended particulate matter (SPM) from the Black Sea western gyre | collected 2013-06-09/2013-06-10 | depth...
GCAAACTATCTATAGTCTTCTAGGAGAGGGAAAAACCACAAAGGAAATCGCCAAAGAGCTTGGCAGTGCTCATTCAACGATAGAAACACATCGCAAAGCTATCGCCCAGAAACTAAATGTCAGCGGTGCTGAACTTATTAGGAGGGCAGCTTTGGCTTTCACAATTCAAAACATCAATTAATGAAACACCAAGGCAAATCATTAGCAAAAAAGCTAATGCGCACAACAGGGCTTCAATTAATTCTTGTAGCAGGTTCACTTAGCATTTTAGGATTTAGTGTTGGACGCAATATTGTCATTGAGCAGAAAGAATCCCATCGAGCCCATCTCCCAGTTGTACGAGTTTCAGAGAGGCTGAGTAGCAAGATTAGCTTTCCAACTATCATTAACCAGCTCAATGAAGAAGCGATTGCTGCCGACCCAGGCTTACTCAAAGATTTTGATAAGCTCAGTCTACGTTTCTGGAGACAACTTCGATCCTTTCCCGTCGATTACATCAATTATGGGTCAGAAGATGGTTCATTTCTTGGTATCGAAAAAAGCCAAGATGGGAGTCTTTTTCATAATGAAGACAGCGCACGACTAGGACGGGGGAAAATGTTTGTTTACAGCATGGCATCAACTGGAGAGCGCCTTCAGCAAGAAGATGTCATCCCAGGAATGAGCAGAACCCATCAAGAAGCATGGTACGTCGACACCGTGAAAGCTGGCAAACCAACATGGAGCAAAATTTATTCCTGGGAAGACCAGCCAGACACCTTTTCAATTTCCTATAACGCACCAATCTTCAATCAAGACAAAAAGCTGATTGGTGTTGTAGGCGTTGACATGATTATCGACAAACTAAGCAACTGGCTTCAAGAAGCATGGAAAGATCAGTCCGGCTTGGCATTGATTATTGAAAAAAACGGGAAAGTTGTTGCCAGTTCAAAGCCTGAATTGGTACTTGTTCGCACTGGCAAAAGTATCAAGCGAGTTAATATCCAAGAGCTAGCACCTCCTATCGCAAAATCCCTTTCAGGGAAATTCTTCTCACAACAAGATGGAAGATTTCTTGTCAATGAGAACAGCTTTGGCCAGGAACTTGTCCAAATCTCCAATCTCAATTCAGAGCACTTTATTTTAAGAGCAACCCCTTGGGGGGAAGAGTTTGGACTCGATTGGTTTTTGCTTACAGGAACATCAGCAGGTCCAGAAGTGAGCATGGCCGAGAGAAGTTTGACATTAATGATTTTTATTAGCATTGCGGCTCTGCTCATAGCTTTAGCGATCAACCGCCGCTTGATTAATGCCCTACTCACGCCTTTAGGAGCCTTAACCTCTGCGAGCCAAAGCACAGAACATCAAATTACAGATGCAACCAAACAGACCGAGATCCTTAGCTTTAATTGCGAGCTTCAAAAATCAGGAGCCAAAGAATTTAGCGATCTCCATCAAGCTATTACGGCGATGGTGACAGCATTCAATAACCTCACTCAAAACCTAAAGGAAAAAGAGAAACAAATTATCGAGCTTTTTGAAGACAAGCAAGAAAAAGACGAACAAGCACTATCATTGATGAGCAAGAAGTTAAAGACAAGCCTTGAGGCTGGATCCATTGCTCACGAAATCAATCAACCTCTAAGCATTCTAAAGCTCACATCTCAAAACTTGATTAGCTCTCTTGACAATAAGGCTAAAAGCCCCGAACTATCCGATCTAAAGCAGCAGCTATCAACCATCAATTCCCAGTCCGAGAGAATTGTTTTAATCACTAACAAAGTACGAGTACTTCTCCGCAATACCCAGACAGATCTCACTGCTCTTGATTTAAAACAAGTCATTCAAAGCAGCTTATACTACATCAACTCAAACAATCTAGACATTCATAACTGGATCAACAGTCAACAAATTGACTCGATTGTTGATTCAAGTGCAGTGATCAATGGAGATGCTATTCAATTACAAATTGCCATCATCAATATTTTAAAAAATTCTATCGAATCCGTGCTTGAGTCAGATAATCCAGATCCATTAATCCTTGTGAGACTTATAGACAACGAAAACTCTTGGATCATCGAGATTGAAGACAATGGTGGTGGTCTTTTGCCCGAAATGAGCGAGGAATCAGTGATGAAAAGCAGCAAACCCGATGGGACAGGTCTGGGCTTATTCATTGTGCGCACGGCAATGGAAAGTCATAACGGCCATTTATTTCTTCAAAACAGTCCTAGTGGAGGGCTTCTTGCCCAACTCACTCTGCCAAAAAGCCGCTAAAAAGGCTCACTACCCAGTACTGGGGATTGATCGCAAGATAAATAAACTTTAGAATTAGACAACCTCCATCAATCAAAGATGTGGTCAGTCTGGATCTACTCTCGAGTCTTGATGGACTGCTATGGCTTCAATCAGGCTCAAAAGTAGGAGCACTGTTTCAGCAACACCAAACAACGGTGAGCCGCAATCAAAAAAAATGCGCCCAAGTCTTGGGAATAACCCTTGGCAAATACAAAAACAAGTGGGAAACCCATGGAGATTTAACGCTCCTACAGCTTGAACGCAAAGTGCATCAAGCCGCTCGCATGCAAGGCAAATCTCGCCTGAGGATTGAAGTCAATAGATGGCTTGATAGTTCTCTTTTTAATCCACCACCCTCAGGCTGGATTGCAGGGGCAACAAACAATCTCAGCGCTCTACATGGCATTCAATGCTTGAAAGAACATATTATCGATGCTTGCTTATGTCCGCTCACAGAGCTCCCTCCTAAACTTCAAGATCTCGCAGTCATTCCACTCCACATCAATGCAGAGGTGGGCTTTGTTGTGCTCCAACAATATGCCCATCAAGAACGCATCTTAAATTTAATCAATACGCTCGAACAGACTTAATCAGCGGAGTAAATCAGGGGAATGAGGCTCATCCCAGAGCCTTAAACAACACCGCTGATTGTGGGCCAAGTACATGGCGATGCACCTGGTAGGTGCCAATCAACGCACCATCCGTGTCCCAGCCAACTTGGGCAACGTCGTGAGACTCAAGAGGCAAAGCCTTCCTCCGAGAGCGGTTTACCACCACCACCACCCCAGGCGCGCATCCCATGAGGCCGTCAGGGGTGTAGGCCTGCCACAACAGCCCACGATCCCTCACCGCCTCTACCTGTTGGCGGATCTTGGTCAACGTCACGATCAGCTTGCGCAAATCATGGGGCCAAGGCGCCTCCCACGGCATCGCCTCACGGCAGCCCGGTTCTGGACCGCCCTCCAGACCCACTTCCGTTCCGTAATAGAGGCAAGGGGCCCCGGGCTGAAGCATCAACAGAAGCATCGCCAATGCCAAGGCCTGACCATCCCCTTTAAGAGTGTGCAACGCCCTAGGCACATCGTGACTGTCTAGAAGATTGAGTTGGCAGCGGTTCACCTCCGGTACGTACCAACCCTGTGTCTCAGCCCAGATCTCAAGCAATGCCTCCGTCTCCAGGGGGCGCAACGGGTACATCGGGTTGCGGTAGCTGCGTCGCAAACGCGAGCCCGCCACCCAACAAAGGCTGCTCCAGCCCAAGCGGTAATTCATCACGCCATCGAAATGCTCTCCCTGCAGCCAAGACCTGGCATCTCCCCAAATTTCACCCACGATCCAGGCCTCGGGATTCACGGCTTTCACCATGCGCCGAAACTCCATCCAAAACGCCGCAGGCACCTCATCAGGCACGTCCAAGCGCCAACCATCGATTCCCCGTTCCAACCAGTGCCTACCAACCGCTAACAGGTGCTCCTTCACGGGCGGATGGTCGTGGTTGAACTTCGGCAGCGCAGGATCACACCACCAACAGCTGTAACCACAGTCTTGGCCCTTCCGCGGATAAGGCCGAAGCGGCCACTGATGCACATGGAACCAGTCGCGATAGGGAGAGCGATCCCCGTTTTCCAGCAGGTGATGAAACGCCCAAAAGCCGCGCCCACAATGGTTGAACACCCCATCGAGGATCAGGCGCATGCCCCGTTGATGCACCGCCGCAATCAAGGCATCAAGCGCAGCATTGCCTCCCAAGAGAGGATCCACCTCGAAGTAGTCGTAGGCGTGATAGCGATGATTGGCCGCCGAACGAAACACCGGCGTCAGGTACAAGCAGGTCACTCCCAACCCCTGAAGGTGGTCGAGAGCGTCGATCACTCCATAGAGATCTCCCCCCTGAAAACCCTGTTCTGCAGGATCTGTTCCCCAGGGCTGCAACGCCAAGCCCTGCTGCGCTTCCACCCGGCCACTGCGGCGAAAACGATCGGGGAAAATTTGGTAGACCACCGCCTCAGCAACCCAGGAGGGAAACCTGCCAATGCGTTGTGTCTCCACCATTCCTTTGCAGGCCTCTGGTCCCATCGCTAGCAAGTAGGAAACGAGATGGCTATGGCAGCACCGCCCCTCCTGCTCGCACTAGATCAAGGCACCAGCAGCTCACGCGCTGCTCTCTTCGATACGGATGGCCGCCCAGTCGCCAGCGCTTCCGCTCCCCTTGAAATTCACTACCCCGCCGATGGCTGGGTGGAACAAAGTCCTACGGCGATCTGGGAGAGCCAGCGCCTGGCGATGAGCCGCCTTGAGCAGGCAATCACTCCAGAGCAGCGGCAAGCCGTGATCAGCTGCGGCATCACCAATCAGCGCGAAACCACCACGCTCTGGAAACGAAGCGATGGCAGCCCCTGCGGCCCAGCCCTGGTCTGGCAGGACGGCCGCACCGCCGATCTCTGTGAGCAATGGAAGGCCAGCGGCCTTGAAACGAGCTGGAGAGCCAAAACCGGCCTGATGCTCGACCCCTATTTCAGCGCGAGCAAAATTCGCTGGCTGCTCGACCATGAAACTGCCGCAAGCAGTGCCGCGGCCCAGGGTGATCTCTGCTTTGGAACGGTGGAGAGCTGGCTCCTATGGCAGCTCAGTGGCGGCACCATTCATGCCACAGACATGAGCAATGCCAGCCGCACCCTGCTGATGGATCTGGAACGGCGGCAATGGATCGATGACGCCTGCGCTGAAATTGGCTTACCCAAGCAGGCCCTCCCCGAACTCAGGCCATGCCGTGGAGATTTCGGAGTGATCCAAGCAGGCTTGCCCTTCGCTGGCGTGCCTATTCAAGCGCTGCTTGGTGACCAACAGGCAGCCACCCTGGGGCAACTCTGCCTGAAACCAGGCGAAGGAAAATGCACCTACGGCACCGGCGCCTTTCTCGTGGTGAACACCGGCAGCAGCATCCGCCATTCCGACGCTGGCCTGCTGAGCACCCTGGGCTGGACCGATGAGCACGGCACCCCCACCTATTGCCTAGAAGGAAGCCTGTTTAATGCGGGCACGGTGGTGCAATGGCTGCGCGACGGCCTCGGCATCATTGGCAGTGCCGAGGAGGTCAATCCCCTGGCGCAAGAGGTGGAGAACGCCGCCGGGGTGATGCTTGTTCCAGCCTTCACCGGATGGGGCACACCCCACTGGGACCCCAGTGCCCGTGGTTTGTTGATCGGGATCACCCGCGACACCCGCCGAGGCCATATCGCCCGAGCTGCCCTGGAAGGAATCGCCCTCTCCGTTGCCAGTCTTGTGGAGTTGGCAGAGCAAGCCATGGAGCAAAGCCTCGGGGAGCTTGCAGTGGATGGGGGAGCAGCGGCTTCTGACCTTCTCCTGCAAGCCCAAGCCGACAGCACTGGTTTACGCGTGCGCCGCCCCGTTCATCTGGAAAGCACCGCTCGCGGTGTGGCCCTGCTGGCTGGCTTGCAAGCCGGCGCGATTTCAGACCTCAAAGACCTGGTGACGAATCGCAGCCAAGACTCCAGCGTGTTTGAGCCCCAACAAACCCTGGAGCAACGCCAACGTTGGCGCCAACGTTGGAACGATGCTGTGAGCAGGAGCCTTCACTGGAATGGCTGATCAACGTTTTGACCTCGTCGTCATCGGCGGCGGCGCCAGTGGATGCAGCGTGGCCTATGAAGCGGTCCGCCGCGGCCTGAGGGTTGCTCTGCTCGAGGGCCATGACCTCGGCAGTGGCACCAGCTGCCGCAGCACCAAGCTCCTGCATGGAGGGGTTCGTTATCTCGAACTTGCTTTCAAAACAGCCGACCTCGCCCAATTGCGCTTGGTTCGAGAAGCCTTGCTCGAGCGAGGCCACTGGCTGGAACAAGCCCCGTTCTTAGCCCAACGCCTTGAACTGGCCCTGCCCAGCGACTGTCGTCTTGGCCAGGCCTACTACCGCATCGGCCTTGGGCTTTATGACGCCCTGTCCGGTCGTGCCGGGATCGGCAGCAGCCGCATGCTTTCCACCAAGCAACTCCACCAAGCACTCCCTCTTCTGCGTCCCGATGTTCAACGCGGAGTGGCCTACAGCGACGGGCAATTCGATGATGCTCGCCTGAATCTGCTGCTGGCTCTCACTGCTGAACGGGCCGGTGCTGTGATTCGGACCCGCACCAAGGTTCGGGAGCTGGAACGCAACAGCCAGGGACAGATCTGTGCCGCCATCAGCGAAAACAACCAAGGGGAGCAAGAGCGCTGGGAAGCCAGGGCAGTGGTGAATGCCACAGGCATCCATGCGGATGCCATCCGCCGGATGGCTGATCCCAACTGCTCCATGCGCATGCTCACCAGCAGGGGAGTGCATTTGGTTTTAAGAGCAAACCTCTGTCCTGAGGGACTCGGCTTGCTGTTGCCATCCACCGATGACGGACGCGTTCTGTTCATGTTGCCGTTCTTTGGACGCACGCTGGTCGGCACCACAGACACAAAGTGCTCGCAAGCGGGCGCAACGGCTCCATCTGAAGACGAGAAAAACTATTTAATCGATTATGTGAAGCGCTGGTTCCCCGATCTGGGTGATCCCGATGTGGGGAGCTGCTGGGCAGGTGGACGACCGCTGCTCAAGCCATCCGGTGCTGAGGTAAATAGCAGCAGGGTGGTCCGTGAGCATGAGGTTGAGACGTTGAACAGTGGCCTCATCAGCGTGATGGGGGGCAAATGGACCACTTGCAGACCGATGGCGATCGACACTCTCAGGCGGTGGAAGCGCAATTGGGGAGCCCCCTTTCAGACCCAGCTGCCTTGCCGCTAATCGGCGCAGATCAAGACCCCAAACGCACTCCAGCACTGCTGCAAGAGCAAGTCCGCGCCCTGGAACGCCTGCTGCCGGAGACCTCTCTACGTGATCAACAACGGGCCCACCTCCAATCCAGTTTCGGATTAGAAGCGGCTGCACTCGTGGCCAGCTGGAGTGAAAGCGACCGTGAGCCTTTGAGCGATGTCATCCCCGTTTGCCGTGGTGAATTACGGCATGCCATCAGCGCCGAACACGCCTGTACCGCAACGGATGTCCTCGCCCGTCGCTGCCGCTTGGCCATGGTGGATCAACAGGAAGCCGAGCGGCTGCTCCCGCAGGTTCAAGCCCTTCTAGAAGAGGCGGGGGTGGGAGATCCCAAGGCTCCAGAGGGATCAGGACTCAATTTGTCCTGCTGACCCTCAAAGTCCTCGCTGCTGTTGTCTGATTCCTCCACTTCACCAATCAACCACCAGCTGAACCCATGCGCAGCGAGGTAGACAAACCAATCGGCATCGGCAGGAGGGAAGTCGCACCCCCACAGCACCTCACGGGTGCGTTCACCAGACCAGCGGCTTAGATCGAGGCGAAACGATGCCCCAGCAGCGGAGAGATTTGCCGCCACCATCACCGTCATGGTGGCGTTCGTGCGGACATACACGATCACGCCAGGATGGGCACACTCCAACAGCTCAAAGCCGCCATTGCGTAGGGCTGGAAGAAGCTTGCGGCAGGTGAGCATGCGCCGATGCCAATTGAGAAGCGAACCAGGCAGCTGCTTCTGAACTTCCACGTTCACCACCCGATAGTCGTATCCGGGAGCGGTAATTGGTGGCAACACCAGCAGGGGATCTGGAGCCGTTGAAAATCCACCATTCCGTCCAGGCGTCCAGGCCATCGGAGTGCGGTTCGGGTCGCGGTCGCGCAAGCCTGGCCAATCCCCCATCCCGAGCTCATCTCCGTAGTACAGGCAGGGAAGTCCTGGAAGGCTGTAAAGCAGGGCATGCATCACCCGATTGGAACCAGGATCACCATTGAGCAAAGGCGCAAGACGCCGGTTGATGCCCCAATTCAGCCAATGCCCCTGCCCCTGATGCAATCCGGCTCGGATCGTTTGAATCACGTCTTCTGAAACCAGATGGCCATCGCCAAGCCAAAGCTCATCGTGATTGCGTAGAGGCAAGGCCCACCTACTACCCCCCACAGCGTTCTGAGCTGCCTGCAAGCACTCGCGCAAGGCCTCCACCGTTCCGCTGGCAATCGAGGCAAACAAATGAGCCGTTAGGGCGAAGTTGAAAGCTCCATGCAATTCATCATCGGCGAGGTAAGGAGCGGCCTCCTCCACTGGTTGAATCGCTTCAGCGAGGAGCAACACATCCTTGCCATGGCTGTCCACCCTTGCGCGTAAGCGCTTGAGGAATTCATGGGTTTCAGGCAAGCCCTCACAACGAGATCCCTCGGTTTCAAAAAGGAAGGGAACCGCATCGAGACGGAAACCATCCACGCCCCGTTCAATCCAAAAATCCACCACATCGAGCATCTCCTTTTGCACGATTGGACTGTCGTAATTGAGGTCGGGTTGATGGCGCAAAAAACGGTGGAAGTAGTACTGCTGCGCCACCTCGTCCCATTCCCAGTTCGAAGACTCGAAATGACGGAACAGCACTGGTGCATCTGCATAGCGCTTGGGGTCATCACTCCACACATACACATCCCGTTCTGGACTGCCTTCTGGGGCCCAACGGGCGCGCTGAAACCAAGGATGGAGTGTGCTGGTGTGATTCAGCACCAGGTCCATCACCACCTTGATGCCATGTGAGTGAGCAGCGATCAAGACCCGATGAAAAGCCGCCAAATCACCCAGTTCTGGATGAATGGACTTGAAGTCGGTGATGTCATAACCACCGTCCTGCAGTGGTGATGGATAAATCGGGGTCAGCCAGATCGCTTCCACTCCCAACCAACGCAGATAGGGCAGGCGATTGGCCAGGCCCTGCAAGTCGCCAATACCATCGCCATTGCCATCGGCGAAGCTGCGCACGATCAGCTGATAGATGACGGCGCCGTTCCACCACGGCTGCTGCTTAGTCATCACGCCGGCACCATTCCATCTCGTACTAACCCCGATCGGCCGCGACGTCACCCCCTCTTTCGCAATCCATCGATCAGGACTGCGAGCATGGACTTAGATCCCACGTCTTCTGATGGTCAGCCCCTCCCCCAACGAGGCCTTTCAAGCTGCTGATTTAAAGACCCTCCGCTCCCCTGTCGTGTCGGGTCAAACCCGACCGGAAGCTTGGCGGCGCCTGCAATTAAAACGCCTTAGTGACCTGCTCGATCGCCATGAAGCAGACATCCTTCAAGCCCTTCGTATCGACCTCGCCAAGCCAGAGCTGGAGGGGATGTTTGAAATTGTGGCTTTGCTTCAAGAATTAAAAATCACGCGACGACGCCTCAAGACCTGGATGCGACCTCGACGCATCCCTGTGCCGATCGCGCAACGGCCAGGGCGGGCCCAACTCATCCGAGAGCCCTTGGGCTGTGTGCTCGTGATCGGGCCGTGGAACTACCCCTTCATGCTGACGTTCCAGCCCCTGATTAGTGCCCTTGCGGCGGGAAACACCGTTGTCTTGAAACCCTCGGAGCATGCCCCTGCCGCCGCAGCCCTGATCACGCGCCTCATCACGGAGGGATTCCCCAGTGATGTGGTGAGAGTGGTGAATGGGGATGGATCCACCGCAGCCGCTCTTGTGGACCTTGGCTTTGACCACATCTTCTTTACCGGTAGCGGAACGATTGGAGCCAAGGTGCTGGCTGGTGCCGCCTGTCATCTCACTCCTGTCACGCTGGAGCTTGGAGGCAAAAATCCTGCTGTCGTGCTCGATAGTGCCGACCTTGCCGTCACAGCACGCCGCTTGATCTGGGGCAAAGGAATCAATGCTGGACAAACCTGCATCGCCCCTGACCACCTCCTGGTTCAGACCAGCATCCGGGAGCGCCTTGTGCAGGCTTTGCAAGAGGAGCGGAGGAATCTGTATGGAGACGATCCACTCGCTTCCGCTGATCTCAGCTGCTTAATCCACGATCGGCATTTTCAACATCTCGAAGGCCTACTAGCAACAGCTCGAGCAGAGGGGCGCATCCTGTTTGGAGGCGAATGCGACCGCCAACGCCGCAAGATCGCACCCACCCTGATTGAGGTTCACAGCGATCAGGACCCCTTAATGGCAGAGGAAATCTTTGGCCCGTTATTACCAATCTTGACTGTGGAGACCTTGGATGACGCCATCACACGCATCCAACAACAAGACAAACCCTTAGCCATCTATCTCTTTGGCGGTGATCGCAACGACCAAAGCGCGGTTCTGCAACGCACCAGTTCAGGTGGGGTCTGCTTCAACGATGTGGTGATGCAAAAGGGGGTTCCGGAATTGCCATTCGGTGGAGTGGGGCCCAGCGGTATGGGCACCTATCAGGCAGAAGCAGGCTTTCAAACCTTCTCCCACGAACGTTCGGTGCTGAGCCGTCCCTTTTTTCTAGACATTCGTCACCGCTACCCGCCGTACACATTGAATCCTGCGATATTTCGCCGTTTTGTGAGCTGAACATCGCTCCAAATCAACCAATACAAATGAATCCGCGCGAGGGACTGGCGAGTTGGGCCAGACACCTTATCTTTCGCCCAGCACAGAAATAAGCATGCGAAGCATTGTTGCCGCCGCCCTAACCCTGTCGGCATTGATGCCCCTTCAAGCGGGCGCGGCATCGATCACCGTCAAACCAGGAGACACCATCTCCGGTCTCGCTGATCGCTATGGCGTATCGGTTGGACGCTTGATGAGAGCCAATGGAATCCGAAATTCCAACCATGTAGAAGCTGGTCAAACGTTGCGTTTGCCCAGCGGGGCCAGGGGCGTTGTCAGCGCTGGCCAAGGGCGTCACACGGTTAAAGGAGGAGACACCCTCGGTGGCATTGCCGCTCAATATCGCGTCAAAGAAAGGGATCTAATCGCGATCAACAGCCTTCGAAGCGCTGATCATGTTGAGCTTGGCCAAACGCTGAAGCTGCCCACATCAGCCGTGCTTCCCAAGCCAAAGCCCATAGCGAAGGCCAAGCCAACGCCGATCAAAGCCAATCCAAACGCCACATCCCACACCGTGGCCAGAGGTCAGACCCTCACCCAGATCGCTCGAGCCTATGAGGTTCCCGTGGCCTCTCTGATTGATCTCAACACCATCAATGACCCCAACAAGGTGACGATTGGAACCAAGTTGATGCTGCGGGAGACCCTTCCCACCGAATCGGTCAGCACATCCGTGCAAACCAGCACCACGCCAGAAGCAAAACCCGTTCTCACTGCAACGGCCAGCCAACCAACCAAGACGGTTCAAGCCAAGCCAGTTCAGTCCAAACCAGTTCAAGCCAAACCAGCTGTCACGAAGACAGCTCCAAGAAAGGCCGCTCCAACCAAATCAGTGGTGGCCAAAGCAGCGACATGGCGCACCTACGGCCCGCTCCAAGTGGACTGGAGCAACTGGCAATCCATGGGCGGCAGCATGGTGGCTCCAACTTTGAACAACGAAGGCAAACCCCTGTACGTGGCGGTGAACTGCTCTGTACGCAAAATCAATGTCACCAGTTCTGATGGTGCATGGAAAAGCTGGATTGCCCCGCAGACCAATTTTGAGAAGGACCTGGTGAAGGATCGCTGTAACAAAACCGCCTAAGTCAAGCCGCGTAATTCAGGGGCCAAGGGGCATGCAGGAATTGTCTGCCGCTATCCCTTAATGACAAGCGTTGGGCGCCGTCATTGCTCTCACGAATGAGCTCCTCTTGCACGAGTCTGCGCGCAAGCCAACCCCAACGCTCTTCGCTGCCATCAAGCTTCCGCAAGCGCTCGGTCAGGCTGCGAATGTCTGCTCCCTGGCCGGCATCGATCACCTCCAGCAATTCTTGGGCGCGATTTGACCAATCCTTGGCCCGCAGATCAGCCAAACAACGATCACAGCGGCCGCAAGGAGACGTCAGCTCACCCACCGAGAGCAGCAAAGCTTGCTCTCGGCAAATCTCTCCCTCAGCAACCGCCTCCATCCGCCTCAATTGCTGCTGTGAAAACTCCACACGCCAAACGTCGTCGTCGGACGCCTTGGCTTCAGGAGCACGACGCAACGTGGACTGCATCGCCCAGCCCAAGCTGGTTCGATCTCCAGGCGAAAACAGCACAAGGCAATGGGCCGGTCTGCCATCGCGTCCAGCGCGACCTGACTCCTGGAGGTACCCCTCCGGGGTCGCAGGCAAATCCAAGTGCAACACCAACCCCACATCCGAGCGGTCAACACCCATCCCAAACGCCACGGTGGCCACCAACACCGGCGCATCAGCTTCTAAGAAATGCCTTAGCGCCTCCTCACGACGCTCCGCCTCCAGCCCCGCGTGATAGGTAATCGCTGGAATGCCTTGGGATTGCAACCGTTCTGCCCAGAGCTCTACCGAACGGCGGGTCCTGGCATAGATCAAGGTGGCACCGCGTGACTGCTTCAGGGCATCTAAGACATCGGGAAGCGGATCGCTCGGACGACGACGCATCGTGTAGTGGAGGTTGCTGCGTTGCGCCGACGACACCTGGATGAGCGGTTTGCATAACCCAAGCAAACGGAGAATGTCAGCCCGCACCCTTGGGGCTGCGGTTGCACTCAAGGCAACGAGCGGGACACCAGGACACAGGGCCCGAAGCTGACCAAGACGCCTGTAGTCGGGCCGAAAATCATGCCCCCAAGCGCTGATGCAATGGGCCTCATCTACGGCCAAAGCCACCAACCGCCCTTCCCTCGCATGCGCAGAGAGCATGGCCCTCGCCGCCTCACCTTGAAGACGCTCAGGGGCGAGGTAGAGCAGACGCAACGTGCCAGCGGATAACTGCTCCTGTATCAAGCGTCGTTGTTCGGGTTGAATCCCGCGGTGCAAGCAGGCGGCTGCGATGCCTCGCCGCTGCAGTTGCAACACCTGATCATCCATCAGAGCGACGAGTGGAGAAATCACCACGACCAACCCTTGTCGCACCAAAGCAGGGAGCTGAAAGCACAGAGATTTGCCGCCTCCAGTTGGGAGCACTGCTAAACAATCTCGACCGCTGAGCAGGGCTTCGATCACTGGACGTTGCCCGGAACGAAAGGAGTCCCAGCCGTAATGCCTGTGGAGAGCTTTAAGGAGTGGATCCAAAGCTCACCCTCACTCCACAGATAGCGCCTTCACCTTAACGAGCACCAGATCTAGAGGATTTCCGGAGGCTCCAGTTGGTCAGGAGCCTCCTCAACAAGTTGAAGTCTCACCCTCTTGCCCCCAGCAAGTTCACCAAGCGACACCCGCATCGTGGCTCCACTCAAGGTTTGTAGCGCTGTTAAAACATCGCGTAAATAAGGGGTGCTGCTTCCGCTTTCCACCCACAGACGTTCATACAGACCACCTAACCGCCTCCAAGAGGTATGCAGCTTGAGAACCGCAGCCTCCAACGTCTGAGCCTG
>JACKQG010005698.1_pt1 | contig 13558 bp, 15 predicted proteins | sample 8237621 | NCBI WGS metagenome assembly JACKQG01 (sample SAMN15677084, study PRJNA649215) | marine metagenome | biome: marine; feature: Black Sea; material: saline water; isolation source: suspended particulate matter (SPM) from the Black Sea western gyre | collected 2013-06-09/2013-06-10 | depth...
AAAATCGTGTTACGATTTTATGAAACTCCCGCCCCGCTGAAAGCGGGACGGGATCAGATGGCGAAAAACCAAAATTCCTATCCCCGTGACAAGCTACGGGGTATTTCGGAATTTTTGCCACAGCCCTTCGGGCTGCGGCACCGCACTTTCGCATTAAAGAAGTTACCGCTATTTGCCTTAACCTATTTGCTTTATAATTAAAAATAAGTTTGCTGAAAGATTTTCATGAAATATTCTTGTTAGCACGAGTTGTTCATGTTTTACAACGGAATAACACGACGGCAAATGTCCGTTTCATTGCTTATCCGCCCGGCACCCGCTGTATCCGGAGGTGCCGACAACAGAAAAGGTTTGTGGGGTGCTTGATAGGTGGTGAGTGCAGACCACTTTTACGATCTTTGTATGTCCGCAGGCGGGAAAAGCTCTTGAGGTATTGATCCAGCATTATGAAAACTCCTGGTTTTAAAAATGCTGTCTGTTGTTTTGCTTTAATCAATTATCAAAGATTTTTCAAGCCTCAATAATTAATAATTAACGGGCTGTTGCCCAAAGCGATTTTTCACAATTTTTATGAGTTTGCCGTATTTTTCTAATATATAATCCCTTGAAATTATAACGACCGAATTGTTTCTTTTGATTGGTTATACGCTGTTTTGTCTGATATTTGGATTTGGGCAACAGCCCGTCAAGACACGACACCATTTACTCCCTTTACCAACCAATGCGAATTGGAGGCTTTGGGGACAAATCACCCCCTGCTCAACGCCTCTAATTCCTCCCAACGTTCATACAGCTGCTCAACTTTCTTTTGGGCCTCTTGGTGTTCGGCATATCTTTGCGCCAATCGATCGGCGTCGCACATGATTCCAGGATCGTGAAGCTGTCGTTGCAAGTTATCCGCAATACCTTCTGCCTTTTCTATCTGTTTTTCAATCCGGTTCAATTCCTTACGCTCTTCGTAGGCCAGCTTCCGGGGTTTCTTATTCGGGGGGCTTTGTGAGGTTTCACCGGACTGGGATGTGGCGGGCAGCCTGTCTTTCCTGTATTGAAGCCATTGGTCATAATCTGCGAAATATTCCGCGCCGCCATCACCATCCAAGTAAAGCAATAGATCACAAAGACGCTCCATGAGAAACCGATCGTGCGTAATGAGGACGATGGCACCGGGAAACTCTTCCAGACTCTCTTCGAGCACTTCAAGCGTGGGGATGTCCAGATCGTTGGCGGGCTCGTCTAATAGTAGAATATCCGCCGGTTGCAACATCAAATCGGCGATAAGCACGCGGGCCTTTTCTCCACCGGAAAGTCCGGAAACAGGCATGTCCAGCTGATCTTTTTGAAAGAGGAATCGCTTGGCCCAGGCGATCACATGCAAAGCCCGCCCCTGGTATATAACCGTGTCTCCTTCCGGAGACAGGGCTTGCCGCAAGCTCTGACTCCCCTCCGACAGCTCCCTCTTTTGATCAAACGTCAAGACCTGCAAACCCTCCGCCACTTTTACAGAACCGGCATCAGGAGCCAAATTACCATTTAAAATCTGTATGAGAGTACTCTTTCCTGTTCCGTTTTTCCCCATGACCCCAATGCGAATTCCGGGAGTGAGTTTCAAGCTAAGGTTGCCAAAAAGGAGCTTTCCTCCCAGGGTCTTTCTCAGATTTTGCGCATCCAGAAGTTTTTTTGTTTTGCGATGGGTGGTATCAAAGGCGATGTCAACGCTCCTGTTTTGGGCGTTACGGCCTTTTACCGCCTCCAAATTTTCTTGCAGCTGGTAAGCCTTGTCGATCCGGTATCGCGCTTTCGTGGTTCTCGCTTTGGGACCGCGACGGAGCCATTCTATCTCACGGCGGACTTTGTTGGAAAGGACGGTTTCAAGTTTCGCCAGTTCATGGATATACTTCTCCCGCTTTTCAACAAATGCGCTGTAATTGCCCTCCACTTTGAAAAACCCCTCCGGATATCCTTGGTTTAACTCAACAATCCGGTTAGTCGTATTTTCCAGAAAGAACCGATCGTGGCTCACCAGGACAAAAGCGAAGGGGGCATCTTTGAGAAGTTTCTCCAACCATAGAATCCCCTCCAGGTCCAAATGGTTGGTGGGTTCATCCATGAGGAGCAACTCCGGTTTTTGAAACAGAGCTTGACCAATGGCCAGCCTTTTGCGCCACCCGCCGGAGAGTGTTTTTACCTTTTGTCTGGTGTTATCCACTCCAATGAGGCTCATAATTTCCTGACGTCGCTTACTGACTTGCCATGCCTCAAGCTCTTTGGGAATGGCGTGGAACAAGGTTTCCTCTATGGTTTTCTCCGGACCGAGAACGTCGTCTTGCGGCAGGTAAATCATGTGTATATTTCTTTTTCGCGAAATATCTCCGGAATCGGCAGGCTCCATATCAGCGAGGATTTTCAAGAACGTGGATTTCCCAGCACCATTGGGACCGATCAATCCCAGGCGCTCGTGGTCGAAAACCTGTAGAGAAATATCAGTAAACAGGGGTTGCGCCCCATAGGATTTGCTCGTAAAATGCGTGCTTATCAGTAAACTTGGAGTCATCTTTTTATTTGTTTTCCGGGGGACATCAGAGTCAGGCCTCAACGGGCTGTTTCTTTCAAGCACTCATTTCATCAAGGACCGCCAAAACAACCGTTGAAGTATGGGCAATGGCAGGGCCTCCGGCCATCAGAATAGAGACTCCCGTTGCTTCCAGGATTTCGGCTCGAGACGCTCCCATTTCAACAGCAGCCTTAACATGTGCTCGAATACAAACCTCGCAGCGTTGGGCCACTGAAACCGCTACCATCATCAGTCTCTTTGTTTTTGCACTCAGGACACCGTCTTTGCTTACCTCGTCACGAACCTCAAAGCGTTCGCAACATCGGGCAGTTGCTCTTTCAAGAGTTCCAGCCCTTCTTTCAGAGCATATTTTTTTCCCATGGATCCTCCTTCCTTAGGCCTGTTCTTTCTTCTTTTTTAAGTTTGTCAGCATTTCCTTCATGAGTTGAATCATACCACCTGAGCCAGTCGCCATAAAAAGCTTTAGACTCTCCTTATACAGTTCTTCAGCTTGATCAAGATCCTGCCGGATGCGGCAGATATCTCCCAAAAATCCGTATGCAGTTGCCAGGCCCTTTTTGTTATCCAGCTTTTTTTCCATTTCCAGGTTCTTCTTAAACATTTCCTCGGCTTGGTCCAGATCCCGGCGGGTATAATAAATTTCGCCGAGTTTGGCATAAGCAGTTGCCATACCCTGGTCACGGCCGAGTTCCTGATTGATTTTAAGACTATTTTTAAACATATTTTCGGCCTGTTCCATATCTTCCCGCATTTGGTAAATAGTGCCCAGGTATCCGTAATCCGACGCCATGGCCTCTTTATTGGCCAGCTCTTTTTCTATTTCCAGGCTCTTTTTAAACATGTCTTCGGCTTTATCCAGCACTCCAATCGTCAGGTAAATAATGCCGAGGTTGCCGTAAGCGGTCGCCATGCCCTCTTTGTTACCCGCCCTTTCTTCTGTTTCCAGGCTCTTTTTGTACTTGGTTTCGGCTATTTCCAGTTCCATACGGGATTGGGGAGAAGTCTGTCGCATTTTGATTATTCCTTTCCGGATTTAAGGTTCAGCACCTCCATGTAAGCGTCCAGTATCAGTAATAAAATAGATATATAATCCTTCTCGGACGGTCAAGGAAATTTATGGCTTCTCGCCACTGGTTACTCGTCGCGCCCGACCTGACCGCTCTCCAGGCGGACCTTAATACCATGAGGGTGGGTCTGGGCTTTGGTCAGGATATCTTTGACGATGCCGCTGGTTAATTTTCCTGAGCGCTGGTCCTTTTTCAGCACGATCAGAACTCGCAGGCCGGGTTTTATATTCACAATATTTGTACCATTCATGCTCTTACCCAAATTGCCCGGCAGGCGCATAGAGTTTTATAATATTATCTACGGCCCCGAAATCTCTATAAAATTTATGAACAAAGGAACTCAAGATGATGGATGACCTGTGTCAATATACCAACACCCGTTCCCAAGCTCCGCTCTTGCCTTGAATTCACCATATCATGATAGCATGAGGTTAATCGGCAGCGCCCAGAGCCTTTCCCCAAGCTTCACCGCATCATCACCGTTGTGGCATAAAATCGCTGCTTTACAATGCGGGGTTACCTTTAGAAAGGCATTCAGACCCGCAAAATCTCTTTCCTGCCACCTGGAGGCTGATTTGAGTTCCAACGCTATGCATGAGCGCCCCGCCTCTATAACGAAGTCTACCTCGTTTCGACCCTGGACGCTCCAGAAATACAAGGCAGCATCTTGCCATCTGGAATTCAGAATTGAGAGCAGGTTTTGGGCTACATAAGTCTCGAATAAAGCTCCGAACAGTGGATCATTTTTAATGGATGCCGACCTATCCAGCCCGGCCAGATGACATGCCAGACCCGTATCGCTTAAATACAGTTTATGCGACTTGATAAGACGGCTTGAGCGGTTTCCAAGGTATGGCGGGATTCGTGTGATTAGAAAAGAGGCCTCAAACAAAGAAATGTAACGCGAGGTGGTAGCGGCGTTCAGTTTGGCATCACGCCCCAACTGGCTCGGAGACAGCAGTTGCCCCGTACGCAAGGAAGTCAGGCGAAGCAATGCCCGCAGAGCTAAAAGATTACCTACCTGACTCAATTCCCTTACATCCCTTTCAAGGTAAGTTTGCTCATAACCCCTGAACCATATGGCCGGTTCTTTGACCTGCTTAAGGCAGACCGTCGGCATACCGCCAAGCGTGACTTCTTCGGGGCGGATGGAGTTTAGGGGCTCTTTAAAGCGAATATCCTGAGTCTTAAAAAAGTTCTTTACGAAGGGCTCCGGCGTTGTTTGCCTGCCAATTTCACGGCGGTTAAAGGGATGAATCGCAAGATATACCGATCGTCCTGCGAGACTTTCGGTAATGCTTTTCAGAATTGAAAAGTTGGCTGAACCGGAAAGTAAAAATTGGCCTGGAATTCGCTCTTTGTCTACTGCGCGCTTAATAGCACCAAATATCTCAGGGCACTTTTGGGCCTCGTCTATCGTGATCGGTTTACTGCGGTTTACAAATCCATCCGGATCTCTTTTGGCCGCCTCGAGTTGTGAAAAATCATCAAAGCTGACATAGATGCGATCGTCGAGATCAGGTTGTGATCCCAGGAAGGTGGTCTTGCCCGTCTGCCTCATTCCGGTCACAACCACTACGGGCATATTTTCAAGGGCTGTTCCGACGGCATCAGCGATGTCTCGCGGGCAATATTCTGTCATAATGTTGCATACTATAGTGTCAAAATGCCTATGTCAAGTGATTAAATATGACAGACATATCCCGGATTTTTCGCGCGTCTGAGGCGTTCATTTGCCCCGGTAACGGGATTTATGACCTGCAATTTTGCACCCAAAATGGTATGTTTACGGCTCAAAAATGGCTGTTTTTAGAACTCTCTGCAGGGGGTCTTCAAACGCTCAATTTAGGTAACATCTATGGTTTTATTTTAGTGGAGAGATAGTCTCGCGCCAGGCAGATGTTAACCCCCATGATGGTTTGTCCGAAATATTTTCCGAAATGGGTTATATCACCTGTAATGAAATAGCCGGCCTTTGCGCCAATTGCAGCCATGATGACCGGTCGGTCTTTATCCGGCAAATCTATCGGGCAGGCGATCGTTGGGTCAACTTCAGCGACGGTTTGGACAATTGATAGGTATTCATCAAGCTTCTGCAGTTGTTCCGCTGTAGAAAGGTTTCTTTTTGCTTCTTCAATGACATATTCAGAGGCCAGCAATATACAGGATCCTTTTTGGGCCAACTCCCACAAGCGATTTAAGCCAGGGCTCCCATAGGCAACAGAGAAAAGAATATTGGCGTCCAAAAATATGCGATCAAGACTCATTTCTTTTTCGGCTTAGTGTGGGGGATTGTTTCAGGATCAAGACCCATTTCACGGATTTTTTTAATCGCTTCTGCATACTCTTTAAGGGTAGTTGTGTTGTTTAGCAAGAATTCAGCTTTCCGTTCGGGTGAATATATCTCCACCGGCAGAGTCACCACCGGACGTAACATAACACCATCAGACATGGGCTCAATAATAAGTTGAGAGCCTTCTTTCAAACCGTATCTTTTCCGAAGGCCCGCGGGAATAACCACGGTGCCTCTTTTGCCGAGTTTTATGGTATCACTTATCATAAGTCATCACCTCCAAATATCAGAATATTTGAAACTATGACATGTGTCAATAAGCATCCTGCTCCCCGGCTTTTAGCCTTAGCCCGAACATTTTATGAAATATCCGGGTACTTATTTATGGATGTCCCCGAAGTATCCCGCTGCGAGCGGCGTCAAGGGCGGAACCGTCCCGCCAAAGCGGGACTGCGAACCCTTGGCAACACAGGTCAAAGATCCCGCGCTACCAGAGTTTCTTCTTTTTGTTTTCAGAAGTGATGATATCCAATATATATTTTGACTTTAGCGGTCACCTGTCATAATGGGTGAGTCAGAAGGTCAAGATCCTTCGGTTTTTATCGCTATTAGAAGAGCAAGGTCCCATTTTGCCACGGCCCTATGCCGATCTTTTATACGACGGCATCCACGAGCTTCGCATCAAGCTTTCCGGTGATCAAATTCGGATTTTGTACTTCTTCTGTTATCATAAATTTATTGTTCTTTATTATGCCTTTGTTAAGACGTCCGGCCGGGTGCCGGATAAATTCATCCGTAAGGTCATCGCTTACCGGGACGATTTTTTAGAGCAGGCCTCTCCGGATCGACTGGAGGAGATTGTCGGTGCTGACATTTAGATCGCTTTTAGACTCAAAACTTTGTGATGAAGAATTCAAGTGCCTTTTCGATCAGGAATGTAGCATTTGCAAATTTACAGTCCGTATTATCGAGAAGATACACCTGGAAAAGATCTCCCTTGACGAATTGGCAAACAAACTCGGGATCAAAAAACAGGAAATTCAAGAACTGGAGGATGCGGAACATTGCAACCCGCACCTGGTCGTCCGCCTTTCCAATTACTTGTCCCTTGAGGCCCCTTCCGACTGCCCCAAAATGAATCCTTAATCCTCTGTGACTGGCAAATATATTGGATGCAACAATGCGATAAACCCCTTATTCTAATATTTCCTTCACCCGCCCGACTTCACCACTTTCCAGGCGGACTTTGATGCCATAGAAGGTTGTCCTGGGCCGGCCAGAATTTGTGTTCTTCCGGTGTAAAGATGCTCCGGTCAGTAAGTGTTAGAATATGGCCGGGATAGTTTTGCTCGATGCTCACCCGTTTCGAAACCAGCACCTCGTATTCTTTGCCCACGCTCATCAGCCCTTTGTCAAAAGACCAGTGGCAGAGTTTACCCTAACGTTGCAAAAGATCAGGATGCCGTAAGTCCGAGGCGTCCAAGGGTGACGCTGTAGTAAATTACCGCGAACCCTTGGCAACGAAGGAATTACGGTATTATGGTCTTTCCCGAAGGGTTAAAAATATGCCATACGAAACGTGGTTTCCTGGAATTCACACTTGGTTTATTCCAAAATTTTCTCTATGATATGCATAACATCTATTAATGTTTAAATAAAATATATTTTTGGCATATTTTTAATGCAACGATAGGGTTTACAAAGTGCCATGCCGTTGGTGGGCCGGTCGTCAAAGCTTTCACTCCAGGGTTTGACGTGGGCGGCATCGACAATGGTGTGGCCTTCAGGCGTAAGCATGCGGATGCCGCATAAGGCGCAGCGGTGCTTATACAGGATAACAATCGTTCTGCGAAACCCTTGGTCCCGTATTCTTTGCTGCCAGTCGGATTCTTCTTTTGGTTTTTCGAAAAGTTCTTTCCGCTCAGCCACTTTCAGCAGTTTTTTGCTGTATCGATAGGCAGCAAAGTTTAAATGTCCCTGCTCCATCAGCTTCAGACGAATCTCCGGAGCAAAATATGTTTCAATCAAAATAGACCGCAACTGCTCCCTTGCTTGAGGATTACACATGGACTGGAAAAGCTTTTCATCCAATTTTGCGCCGGCATAGATTTGGCGTAGTTTCACCATAGAGCTTACGGTAAGTCCTGGCTGATCTTGGCAATCCTTGTGTGGAACCAGGTGCCAGAACGCCTCGCTGCGCATGTGGTAAAACGGGTAGGACATGCTACTTTTTGAGCCAAGCGGCATAATGCTATTCCAATAATCATTAACCCGGATGTTTCACGCCCCTAAGGTGTTCATTTGCAAGGCATTTAGGGCGCAGCCGTAGTAAGCTACTGCAAGTCCTTAATAACGCGGCAAATGGGTGCCTAAGGGAGCGCCCGGAGGGTGAAATCTTTTCAACTTTTGGGTGTTGTCGTATAGGATACAATTTGTTTTCTCAGAATTTATTCCATTTTGTTTCAAAAGTCTATGAGGTCATTAATTTTTTAATTGTTGATGAAAAAATTTCATGAAATATTCGGGTTGAAAGTTTCAACTAGTTCAAAGGATGGTTCAATGAAATTTTCGGTGATCCTTGGGCAACCAGATCCATAATAGACAGCAGCAGAAAGGGTTTGTGAGGGGCCTGAAAAGCAGTGAGTGCATACCACTGATTGCGATCTTTGTATGTTCGCAGGCGGGAAAAGCTTTTAATGTATTTATCAAGCACTGTTTATGCCCTGATTTAAAAATGCTGCTTCAAATTATCATTTTATCGTTTTCAAACTGCTGCCCTAAAGCGCTCGTACCTGATATGCAAAAACTCAGGGTTTGGCCGCAGCTCTGTTATCCTGGGAACGATGATTCGGGTCCCGTGTAAATTTTGAAGGCCATGAACCAACATAGGCCCATCACTGTAAATATTTCACCATCGTTCCGTAAGTCCATGTCATAGAGGTTTCAGAAAGTTATTTACTTGTTTAAGGATATCCCGGAAGTTCCTGATTTTACGCTTGCCAAAACCAGATCAAGAGATTATAATCTTACCAGTAAGAAAATCGTTCGTCTTTCAAAGGAGGCCTTTTATGGCTAATATATCCACAACAAAAATGTCATCCAAGGGTCAGGTGGTTATTCCGGAAGCTATCCGCAAAAAGCTGGGGCTCAAATCCGGCGATCAATTCGTTGTAGCGGGAAATAAAGATGTTGTCATCTTGAAATCGATATCCCCTCCTTCTCTTGACGAGTTCGACGATTTAATTGCAGAAGCTCGCAGGCAAGCCAGGAAGTCGGGTATGAAGCGTTCTGACATTACAGCGGCTCTCGCAAAGATCCGGGGTAAAAAGTGAGAGTTGTGCTAGATACAAATGTTTTTATTTCCGGAATTTTTTTCAGCGGACCGCCCTATCAGATCCTGAAAGCCTGGCGAAAAAGAGATCTTGAAATTGTCATCTCACTGGAAATTTTGGATGAGTATTACCGTGTCGGTGAAGAGCTTTCCGCTCAATTTCCTGAGGCAGATCTCAATCCAATACTTGACCTTGTTACCACCAAAGCGGAACTGGTCGAAGCAGCACCCCTTGATGAAGCCGTCTGCGATGACCCGGAAAACGACAAATTCTTTGCATGTGCAATCGCCGGAGGCGCCGATCTTATAATCAGCGGCGATAAACATTTGTTGAAAATGTCCGGCTATCAGGGCATAAAAGTTGTCAAGCCACGACAATTCGTTGATGAGGTTCTCTAACCCGGATATTTCACGCATACGGTTTTCAAGTTTCAATCTTTCATCATCGCCCCGTAGATCCCTGAAAAAAGATCAGCAATTAAATGATTTAATCAAGCTTTGAACCCATGCTCTGGTTAGGAGGTATCATGCGAAATTTAGATTATATGACCGTTGCTGAAAGCGCCATGAAACAAATCAGAAAAGGCGCTTTTCTGACGGTAAAAGCCGGCGACGCTCTGAACACCATGACCATCGGCTGGGCCACCATTGGTGTTGTCTGGAGCAAACCGATTTTTATGATCGCTGTACGGGACTCCCGGCATACCTTCGGCATATTAGAACAGGCCGCCGATTTTACCGTATCTGTCCCATTGACCGACATGCATGCTAAGGTCATGTTCTGCGGCACCAAATCCGGCCGGGATATGGACAAGTTCAAGGAGTGCGACTTGAAAATTGCAAATGCCCGGCAGGTTGTTTCGCCCATCATTGACACCCCCGGCATCCACTTTGAATGTAAGATCGTTTATAAGAGCGCCATGGATCCGGCCCATTTGATTGCAGACTACGAAACCCTCTATCCGGCAAAGGATTATCATACCCTCTATTTCGGTGAAATCCTGGAATGCTATGAAATCTAACATCATTGATCTGCCCGAACTGCGAGAACAAACCCATGTTTTTCAAGACCGGGCCCATGCCGGCCAAATCTTGGCCCAATCGAGAAGATACACCTGGAAAAGATCTCCCTTGACGAATTGGCAAACAAACTCGGGATCAAAAAACAGGAAATTCAAGAACTGGAGGATGCGGAACATTGCAACCCGCACCTGGTCGTCCGCCTTTCCAAATACTTGTCCCTTGAGGCCCCTTCCGACTGCCCCAAAATGAATCCTTAATCCTATTTTAATCCAAGCAAATCACATGTTTGACCCCAATACCCCCCTTATTCTAATATTTCCTTCACCCGTCCGACTTCACCGCTCTCCAGGCGGACTTTGATCCCATGAGAATGAGTCGGTGATTGGGTTAGGATATTTATTGACTTATTTATGGACGTCGCCTGAGTCCGGCTTGTTGGGCGGTCCCTTCTTTTCTGATACGGTAGCTACGGCGTTTCGATCAAGGGGATTCGTTCGAACTGAAAGAGAGAACAGAAAAGGGAAGTTGCGCCTGAGAAAGATCATGTAAAGAACCCATTCCCGCACAATCAGTCCATAGACCCTCGCTATATCTCCAGCCAGATGGCGAAGGTCTGCTTCGGGCGTCGACTCGAGGTCGTCTCGATACGACAGTTCTTCGGCGAGGTGGAAGACGGCACGCAGAAGCTGCGTGAAGTTCTCATGCTCCAAGAGGCTCGGGTTCTCGATCAGTCGCATCAAGAAGTCCACACGGGGATACAGAAAGGCTTTCAGCTCGACGAGTTGAAGCCCGTTCACGGTCACCGAGAATTGATGTTTCGCGAGTAGGGCTAAGGCGCTCTTTCCGTTGAGGCTGCTCCATGGCTCCGGTGCTCCAAAATGATTGCGCAAGTACTGGTCTTCAGCGTCCCAGTCGGAGAAGCGGAGAAGGAGTTCATTGCCGACGTTGCTGAAGAACACGCCGATGAGCATGTTCAGTTTGTCAAGGCGTAACGCCTTGTCCCTGGCCGAAATGACTCGGTTGATCAGCAATGTCACGACGAGAGCAGAGATGGGCAGGAAGGCCAGACTCGTGAAGCTCCAGAACCAGATATGTTGCAGGTTTCGAAACCAGGCGAAGTGGATGAGGTATAACACCAATGAAACTGCGACAAGAATCGCTACGACTCGCAGTTCCCAGAGCACTCGATCCCGTCGTATTCCCATACCTTTCCTTTTGACCTCCAAATGGACCTTTTAAGCTAAGTAGATACCCACGGGCTTACGTCCCATATCCCACGGGCAGGATGAGCAGGGGTTCATGGGATCTGTTGATCTTCATGATCCGGATCACATCATTGTCATGAAAAGCTCCCACGATCCCGGCTCTTAAACCAAGGGCCTCCGCCTGGAGAAAGATATTTTGCCCGACATGACCGGCCTCGATCATTGCATACCTTTCTCCCCTGGTACCGTACTTGCTTGTAATCCGGCTATACTCTGAAGTAATCACCAGGTATAGGGGGGCTCCGGCCATCCACATCTGTGAGAACGCTGTCCCGGCCACATCCTTTCTGAGGTCTCCTTCTGTGATCAACGCTACCGCATGCTGATGAGGCTCATAATGATAGATACCCGCCTTTAGATCTTTCACTCCATTATCACCTACAACGGCATAAATATCCATAGGGTATAAAGCCCCACCCGACGGAGCCGACCGTTTATAGCCCCTGTCTTCGGTGATACCCTGTGCGGCCCAGAAAATCTGTGAAAACTGTTCCAGGGTTAAAGGTTTTGATAGATATGACCGAACGGTCCTGCGATGTTTAATGGCCTCCTCGACAGAGACTTCTCCTTTTAATCTGGGTTTCGGTAGGTTCATCTGGCGCTCCTTCCCGGTCGTGGCGTCTACCTTTCCGGCCATGGCTTTTTTGACAGAGAAAAAAGGTATAAAAAAAAGTGCCATAAGATATTTGGTAATTTTTTTTAAGATCTCTCTTCTTGTAAGATAGCTCAGCATGGGGTGTCTTTTGATAATGCCAGGATTTTAAGCTCCTTAGACTTACAATTTTGCACCCAAAACGGCACGTTTAAGACAAAAAGCGGCCATTTTTAGAGTTCTTTTTACAAATTATCAAATACTTAACGTGGCCCGACCCTCCATCGTATGCTAAAGCGGTTTCAGATAGTTATTTATTTATGGCCGTTCCGGTCGCCTCTCTCGGGTCAGTCCTCGTGGGCCGGCAAATGGATGATATAGCCGCCGGAGCGTTCGTCCCTTTCCAGCTCCAGCAGACCGCGGCGCTGCCCGTCTTCCAGCAGTTGGCTGAAGGACCTAAAGCCGTAATAGGATTCGTTGAAGCCTGGCTTGCGCCGTTTCAGGGCCTGTTTGACCATCGAACTCCAGATCTTGTCCGATTCACCACGCTCGGCGATCAGCGCCTCGATGGTTTCGATGATCAAGTCCACGGCTTTTTGTTTTTTGTCTTCTTGTTTTTTGTCTTCCTCGGCTTTAGCGGCCCCCTTCTTGAGCGCCGGGCCCGGACTCGGTTTAGCGCCTGTTTTTTTGATCTTTTTCTTTTTGGCCTCTTCCTCCCGAACCAGGTCGTCGTAATAGATGAACTCATCGCAGTTGGATATCAGCAGGTCCGAGGAGGAATTTTTCACCCCGCAGCCGATGACCACCTTGTTGTTTTCGCGCAGCTTGCTCACCAAAGGCGAAAAATCCGAGTCCCCGCTGATAATGACAAAGGTCTCCACGTGGCTCTTGGTATAGCAAAGGTCCAGGGCGTCGACCACCATGCGGATGTCGGCCGAATTCTTGCCCGACTGACGTACATGGGGGATTTCGATCAGCTCGAAGGCGGCCTCGTGCATGACCTTCTTAAACTCCTTGTAGCGCTCCCAGTCGCAGTAGGCCTTCTTGACGACGATGCTGCCCTTGAGCAGCAGGCGTTCGAGCACTTTCTGGATGTCGAACTTTGCATACTTGGCGTCCCTCACGCCCAGAGCGATATTCTCGAAATCGCAGAACAATGCCATATTCTTGATCTCGACCTGGCTGGCCATATGCCGTTCCTCCTTCAGTGGGTTTCAGAAAGTTATTTATATATTTATGGACGTCCCGGAAGTCCGCGCGGCACCCGCTGTATCCGGAGGTGCCGACAACAGTATCACGTTTGTGGGAGGGAGTTCTGACAGAAATCCAAACAGCGCTGGAACGATATAGATCACAAAAACGGCGGCGATTTTCCCCTTTTGCGGCCTTGTTCTGAGAAAAAAATATCTCATTTA
>JACKQG010005699.1_pt1 | contig 13557 bp, 18 predicted proteins | sample 8237621 | NCBI WGS metagenome assembly JACKQG01 (sample SAMN15677084, study PRJNA649215) | marine metagenome | biome: marine; feature: Black Sea; material: saline water; isolation source: suspended particulate matter (SPM) from the Black Sea western gyre | collected 2013-06-09/2013-06-10 | depth...
GAAAGAAAAGATTGTAGAACTTGATGTTGCGATGGGGGAGTTGTCTACGCACTATGAAGAGATTGTTGAACAGTCTATTGAAGTTGATAATAAACTAAAATCAATTTCGTCTATTGAAGAAGATATTTCGTCTATGAACGGGTGGGTTTCTGCTGCTGTCGGGTATATGGAAAAACTAGTACACCAGACAGGAAATATCAAAAAAGAGAAAGATTTGATTATCGAAGAGACAGATAAACTTTCTTTATACCAAAAAGAAATGTTAACAGAAGAATCGGAAAACAAATCTCTCGTAGAAGACATGTATTATTATGAAGTAGCTACGACACTTCTAAAGGATAGTGGAATTAAATCAAAGATTATCAAACACTACCTTCCGATGATGAATAAACTCATTAATAAACACCTCGCTTCTATGGATTTCTTCGCACAGTTTACACTCGATGAAGAATTTAACGAAACCATCAAGAGTAGATACCGTGACGACTTTTCTTATATGTCATTCAGCGAAGGTGAAAAGATGCGTATCGATTTAGCACTTCTTTTGTCGTGGAGAGAAATTGCACGATTGAAGAATAGTGCAAACACAAATCTCTTAATTCTTGACGAAGTGTTTGATTCGTCATTAGATACTTTTGGGACAGATGAGTTTTTGAAGTTGTTAAACTCTCTAAGTCAAAAGGCAAATGTTTTTGTAATCAGTCATAAGTCTGACCAACTTGCCGATAAATTCTCAAATCAAATGTCATTCGAAAAACAAAACGACTTCAGTAAAATGGTATGAAAACTAAAACAAAAACAGTTGAACATAACTGGTCGAGTGGAGTTTCTCCCAAGGCATCATTATCTTATGAAAAGTACATGAAAGCTGGACTAGAGATTATATCTCCGAAATTTTCAATTCGTACATATAAACTTGCCCCCAAGGAAGATTACCCTCATTTTGAACGAGGGAAAGACCTTCGGGTACGAATTTTCTTTGATGGAAAATATATTGAACGAAGTGAATTTCTAGTAGAAGTGTCTTTTTGGATGACATCGAATGGGAACAACGAAGACCGTGTTTGGATGCGACACCACGCTGACCAAAAACTAAAACAATTTCATGATGCCCGTGAAAAAGGCAGAAAAACCACGAAGAAGAAAAAGAAATGATTATCATTGATAACAATCAAATTATTCTTGCTAGTATTTTTGCAACCATTCGTGATGGTGAAGTCAACGATGACATCATCCGACATATGGTTCTGAACACTTATAGAATGTACAGAAACAAATTTAAAAACAAATATGGCGAATTAGTAATTGCTAACGATTCTAAGGATTGTTGGAGAAGAGATACATTCCCATACTACAAAGCGAGCAGAAGAAAAAATCAACAGAAGGAATCGAAGTTCGACTGGGCTGTGGTTTTTGATTCGATGAATACTATCCGACAAGAAGTAGAAGAAATATTTCCATTCAAGAGCATCACAGTAGATAGAGCAGAGGCCGATGATATTATTGGCGTTCTTGCAAAACAATATCATATGCAAGAAAATATTATTATCATTTCAAACGATAAAGATTTTCAACAACTCCAGCGATATCCGAATGTTAAACAATACAGTCCATTAAAGAAATCATTTTTGGAGTGTAAAGACCCCGAACGATTTCTTATAGACCACATAATAAAAGGTGATGTATCAGATGGTATACCTAACATCCTTTCAGATGATGATGTGTTTGTGCGAGAAGAAAAACGACAGACACCGTGTGGTGTAAAGAAGATAGAAAAGATTCGAGAAGAATTACAGAAGTGGTCAGAAGAGAGAAACTATGACAGAAACAACAGAATGATTAATCTTAATATGGTTCCATCCCACATAGAAGAAGAAGTACTTTCTCAGTTTATTAAAACCAAAAAAACTGATGCAAATAAAGTCCTTTCTTACTTTATCGAAAAACGATTGCGTGGCCTCATGGAAAATATTCAGGAGTTTGTTTGATGTCCGAACAAAATCAAATAATACACTTGACACCTTGTGTATTTGTGGTAAAATATATGCGTGGTACTTTTAGATGAGTAAGAAAAACAAACCAAAACGCAACGAGTACGAAGATGATTATGATATCCGTTCGTCTCGGAATAGAAAGAAAAGTAAGTCCCGAAGAAAGCGGAAGGACACTAAACATATACTTCAAGATTTTAAGGATTGTAAAAACAACGAATCCCAAAATATAGAAGATATAAATGAATGGTACGGAGACACCTTAAATAAGGATTGGTGAATGACTATAACTATGAATACAGTAAAATTGAGTCGAAACACTTTCGACATTTTGAAAAACTTTGCAACTATCAACACCAACTTGTTGGTTGAAACAGGAAATGTAATAAAGACACTTTCTCCCATGAAGAACATCATGGCAGAAGCAACCGTGTCGGAAGATTTTGATATCCCATTCGGGGTTTGGGATTTGAATAAGTTCCTTGGAACCATTTCTCTTTTCGACAAACCTGAATTGGAATTTGAAGAAAAGTATGTCACCATCAACGGCGCCGGCGGTGCATCCGTTCGGTATCATTATTCAGACCCATCTTTGTTGTTGACATCAACAAAAGATTTGAATATGCCAGAATCTGTTGTTGAATTTGAACTTACACAAAAACAATTCAACGAAATCCAAAAGGCTGCTGCAGTCTTACAGGTTCCAGATATTTGTGTTCGGAATGCTGGAGAAATCCTCCAACTCGTGGCATTAGATAAAGCAGACCGTGGTAGTAATAGTTACTCTATTGATTTGGGTGAACTTACAACTAGTGAGGATTTTGAATTTTACTTCAGGGTAGAAAATCTTAAGATTTTGCCTGGCGACTATCAGGTCAGCATTACAGAAAAGATTGTATCTGAATTTAATCACAAATCTGTAGATTTGAAGTATTATATTGCTATGGAATCTGATTCTCATTACGGAGAGTGAAATGAACACTCTAGTAACTGGCGCAAATGGACTTGTGGGGTCTACAATAGACTCCAAGTTCAAACCAACAAGAACACGATTAGATTTGATGGACATCTATGATATCATAAGGTATATCAATATAAATCAAATCGATTCAATCATCCATTGTGCTGCAAAGGTAGGTGGAATAAAAGCTAACTCAGAACTACTCGGTGAATTTTATTATGAGAACATAATGATGAATACCAATGTTCTTGAGGCTGCACGGCAAACAGGCATAAAGAAAGTTGTTTCTTTTATGTCTACCTGTGTATTTCCTGCTGTTGCAACATATCCCCTCACTTCAGACCAAATCCATAATGGAGAACCACATTCATCAAATTATGCATATGCGTATGCAAAGAGAATGTTGGAAGTTCAGAGTAGAGCATATAGAGAACAGTACGGATGTAATTTCGTTACTGTTATTCCCTGCAACATCTATGGGCCAAATGATAATTACAATTTAGATTCTGGACATGTGATACCCTCCTTGATTCATAAATGTTATTTAGCAAAACAGAACAATACAGATTTTGAAATTTGGGGTACAGGACTAGCATATCGTGAGTTCGTATATTCTAAAGATGTTGGTCATATTACACAATGGGTATTGGAGAATTATGATGATCCCGAACCATTTATCATTTCTCCCGATGAGGAAATTTGTATCTCTACCATTGCACAAGAGATAGCGTGGAGGATGGGTTTTGAGGGAAACCTTGTATATAATGGCAAGATGGAAGGACAGTGGCACAAACCATCAGACAATAGTAAATTGAAATCGTTACTTCCCAAATATGCATTTGTTCCTATTGAAATGGGTTTACAGAAAAGTATAGATTGGTTTGTTGAAAATTATGAGAAAGTAAGAAAATGAAAAAAGCATTAATTACAGGCATTAATGGCCAAGATGGTTCATACCTTGCTGAATTTCTTTTAGAAAAGGGATACGAAGTCCACGGAATTCTAAAACGAAACTCCGTTGCCGAAAACCAAACATCACGGTTGAATGATATTTTCGACCAACTCCAGTTATACTATGGGGATTTAAATGATATATCATCATTGATTTCTATCCTACAAAAAGTACAACCAGATGAAGTTTATAGTTTAGCATCACAATCTCATGTTCGCATCAGTTTCGATATTCCAATCTATACGGTTGCTACAACTGGGTTGGGCATTTTAAACTTGTTTGAGGCATGTCGATTGACTTGTCCCAAGGCAAAGATTTATCAAGCATCTTCTTCTGAAATGTTTGGTAATGAAATAGATGAAGATGGTTTTCAGAGAGAAACAACACGAATGAACCCCGTGAGTCCTTATGGTTGTGCAAAAGTTTTTGCCTACAATATTGCCCGAAATTATCGACACTCTTATGATATGTTCATATCTAATGGTATTTTATTCAATCACGAGTCGCCCAGAAGAGGTTCAAATTTTGTGACAAGTAAAATCATTAAGGGTGCTGTTGACATCAAAGAAGGAAGGCAAAAAGAATTACGACTTGGTAATCTTGATGCAACCAGAGATTGGGGACACGCTAAAGATTATGTAAAGGCAATGTGGATGATGTTACAACACGACAAACCAGATGACTTTGTTTGTTCCACAGGAATATCACATTCTGTAAGGAATGTTTGTGAATATGCTTTCAATTATTTAAATTTAGACTATAATGATTATGTGACAATAGACCCAAAATATTTTAGGCCAGAAGAGTTGAAAGACTTGAGAGGCGACTCAACAAAATTGAATAAAGAGTTGGGATGGGAACCAACTTACACATTTGAGTCTATGCTCAAAGAAATGATGGAATGTGAATATGGGTACTCTCATGTTCCATACGACACTACGAAGTAAGGATTATTATGAAAAAAGAACATTTGTGGGTAGAGAAGTATAGACCCAAAAAAATTGAAGATTGTATTCTGTTTTCGGATATAAAGAAAACATTTGTTGATATGATTAAGTCTGGGGAATCTCAGAATCTATTGTTATCGGGTGGTGCAGGTTGTGGAAAGACCACAGTTGCTCGAGCACTATGCAACGAACTTGGATTGGATTATATTCTGATTAACTGTTCGGAAGATGGAAACATCGACACACTCCGAACCAAGATTCGTAATTTCGCAAGTACGGTTTCGATTGCTGGGGGACAAAAAGTGGTAATCCTTGATGAGTTTGATTATTCAAACGCACAGTCTACACAACCTGCCTTGCGTGGTTTCATTGAAGAGTTTTCTTCCAACTGTAGGTTTATACTAACTTGCAATTTTAAGAATCGAATCATCGAACCATTGCATTCTAGATGTACAAATGTAGAATTCAGAATCCCCGCAAAAGAAAAGAAAACCCTTGCAGAACAAATGTTCAATAGGTGTAAGTATATTCTAGAAACTGAAAATATTGGGTACAATGATAAAGTTCTCGCTGAACTTATTATGAAACACTTCCCCGATTTCCGAAGAGTTCTTAATGAACTTCAACGATATTCCGTCAGTGGTGCAATTGATGTGGGCATTTTATCCACGACCGGCGACTTGCGAATCGATGCACTTATGGACAACATGAAGACCAAAAACTTTAACGATGTTCGTAAGTGGGTTGTTGATAATATCGACAATGACCAAACAAAAATATTTCGAACCATATATGATGGGTTGTATGATTTCCTTGAACCAAAAACCATTCCGATGGCCATCTTGATTCTTGGAGAATATCAGTATAAAGCTGCATTTGTTGCTGACCCTGAGATTAATATAACTGCGTGTCTAGTTCAATTAATGATGGAGTGTGAATTTAAATGAGTCGTTTTAAACCTATGCGTGGTAAAGTTGCTATCAAAGAAGACGAAGTTGCTACACAAACAGAATCTGGTATCTATTATGAAGAAAAGAAAACTAATAGTTTTACCACAGGTATTGTGATGTCAATAGGATTGCCAGTTATTAATAACAAGGGACTGGAATTGGATGTATCATATAAAGAAGGTGATAGAGTTTTAGTTGAACAATCTGGTGGTCATCATGTTAGTGAATATATGGTATTAGACCAAGAAAAGGTGATTGCTGTTATTTCAAAGGACACTAAGATAGGACGATGATACTTAAGGGAAAAGATTTAGATTATGTCGTTAATCGATTGAACGGATACTACGGCAGTTTTGACCGAATTGATACTTACTTTCGTGAGAGAAAGAAACAAAGACTCGAAAAACTTCCGATGAGTTTGTTTTCAATTGATGATGATTTGTTTTCAGATTTTTCTATGTCCCCCAAGGATATGGATTTCGAATTGGTTGACCTACCATATAATCAATGGGATAATTATCTCGAACACATTTCATCTCACTCCAACGATATCAATCCCGGCAAAAGTCTTCCGATTGCTATCAGAGAATCCAACACAGGAAAATATGTTGGATTTATTCGATTGGGTTCACCTACAATAAATTCAAAACCCAGAAATGTTTTATTCGGAGAAGTCCCACCACTTGATAAAGTTAATAAACACATTATCATGGGATTTGTTATAGTACCAACACAACCATTTGGGTTTAACTATCTTGGTGGTAAACTTTTATCTTTAATTTGTTGTAGTCACGAAATTCGAAAGAAGATGAATGAAAAATGGAAGAGTGATATTTGTCTGTTTGAAACTACATCTCTGTACGGTAATATTAAACCATCGAGTCAATACGATGGTTTGAAACCATTTATTCGTTATCGTGGAAAGACGGAAAGTAAATTTCTACTTACAATGTCAGATGAGATTTACAAAGAACTGAATAGGTTCTTTATCAAAAAGAATGACGGCCCTTTGATTCATAAAGAAGCATCAAGTCGTAAACTTAAAACACAGACCAAGATGATATCCATCGTTAAGGCAAGTTTGAAAGAATCGGGAAGAACCGATGACTATGATAAATTCGTAGGATTCTTGCAACATGCACAGGGATTGACAACAAAGAAGAGAACATATACTACGGATTATGGTTTTGCAAACGCTGTTGATTATATTCTTGGTAAAGATGACAAGTTGATTAAAAAGGATAATTATGACCGTTATTCTCTCGACAATTTAATTGATTGGTGGAAGAACAAAGCAACCAAACGATATAACAATTTGGTTTCAGACGGCCGATTGCGTACTGAAATGGAAATTTGGGATGCATCTAAGATGGACGAAATCGATATTATCCGATGAAACTCACAGACTTTCTTAATTCAATCAATTCAACAAAGAAGAATATTCTCGATGGATGTCCTGAAGCGGAAAGACTGTATACGCCATTTGTTGTGAATAGGTGTCTATCTTATTTCCCAGACACAATTATGCAATCAAATGAGATGAATATGTCTAGTCACATGGACAGTAAGATTCAATATGATTATCTCTTAAACTCTACTCGGTCAAGACGAAGATTTAGTAAATGGTTTAAGATAGAAAACGACTCCGATGTTGAATTAATAAAACAACACTATAACATAAACACCCGAAGGGCTCGGGAATATAAGAAATTAATGACAAAAGAAAATATCATATCTCTTCGTAATTTGTGGTCAAGTACTGAAAATCCTAAATAAAGGGTAGTGTTTGAACATTAATCATGGAAGAAGAGATAAATCATGAGTACAATATCAATAGATGACTTAGTAGAAATAGAATTATTACAAGATGAAGACTTTTTAAAGGTGAGAGAAACCCTAACACGAATTGGTGTTTCCTCTCGCAAAGATAATAAATTATATCAAAGTTGTCACATCTTGCACAAAAAGGGCAAATATTATATCGTTCATTTTAAAGAACTGTTTGCCCTCGATGGATTACCAACAGATATAACCGAGAATGATATCGCTAGAAGAAATGCGATTGTAGGATTACTAGAAGAATGGGATTTATTAGAAATAGTAGACCCTGAATGTTGTGAAGAACCTATATCACCACTAAACCAAATCAAAATCATCTCATATAAAGAAAAAGATGAATGGGAGTTAGTACCCAAATACCATATCGGCCGAAAATAATTAGGATTTTATATTATGATACCAAAAGTGATACACCAATTGTGGGTAGGGCCTAAACAAGCTCCCACTGAAATGATGAATACATGGAAAGAATCCCATCCAGATTGGGATTATATGTTTTGGAACGAAGAATCGATATCAGAACATTTTCCTAAAGGACTTCACAACCAACAACAGTACGATGCCATGCCCGAATGGAATGGTAAGTGCGATATTGCACGATACGAAATCCTCCAAAAGTTTGGTGGGTTTTTTCTTGATGCTGATTGTGTTTGTTTAAGACCGTTAGACGATTATCTTCTAGAGAATGACAGTTTCAGTTGTTACGAAAATGAATTGATTCGTGGACAATTGATTGCTGCGGGTTATCTGGGTTGTGTAAAGGGATGTGACTTGATGTGGCATCTGGTAAACAAACTACACAGTCTTCAAGGAGAATCACTTCATCATGGCCCGATGACAGCATGGAAGACAGTCGGGCCGGTGTTCTTAACGAAAACGGTTCATGAATTAAAATATAATAAACTAGCAGTATATCCTAGTTTCTATTTTATTCCAAATCACTATACAAAGTTACACCCATACACCGGCCCATTCAAATCTTACTCCGACCAGTTTTGGGGAAGTACAGAGACATCATTGGGCAAAGTGGGTATGAATTATGAGTCTGCTTGATTTAAGTAATCTAAAAACTTATTGGATAAACTTGGACGAGAAAACTGACCGAAAAGAAACAATGGAAAATCTTTTCGATGAGTTGGGCATCAAGAACCACGAACGAGTTTCTGCTGTAAAAGCACAACCGTATTATTACGGTTGTGGAATGAGTCATATTAAGACTTTAGAAATGGGACTAGCAACTGGAAAACCTTTTTTAGTTCTTGAAGATGATGTTGCACATACAGATGGGTTTACAAAAACTCTAGATGTTCCTGAAGATGTCGATGCCGTATATCTTGGTTATACTGTTTGGAGTGATGATAAAGATAGGTCATTAATGTCAAGAATGACCAATCCACTGGAAGTGAAACAACATGACGACAATTTTGTAAAAATTTCATACATGACATCTCTTCATGCTGTCCTTTATATGACAGAAGAATATGTTAAAGGATGTATCGAATCTATGACCGATTGGGTTCAAAACAAAGACTGGCATTGTGATGTTGCTACAGCAGAAATCCAAAAAGATTTTAATGTTGTTTTGCCTTTGGGTGAAGCCTGGTTTTATCAAAATGATCCAAGGAATATTCCTTGGACAAAAGTCGGATTTAATAAGGAACCAGTAAGTTGAATCTATTTGTTCATTTACAAGGCGGTATTGGAAATCAAATGTTCCAGTATGCAAAGGGCCTTTCGGTTTTACGACAAACACCACAATTTACTAATCTTGTATTGGATACAAGTTCTTATGAAAATCAAGAACGGGGTGTGATTAAAAATGGTCTTACAGGCAGAACATTTGACTTAGAAGTTTTTAACATCAAACACACAACAAAAATGATACCACAACAAGGTGACCCAACCCTGTTTGGTTATTTTCAAAATGTATCAGAATTTAAAAATGTCATTAATGAGGTAAGAGAACAGTTTACATTTTCAATAGACTTTTCTGAACACACAGAAAAACTAGCAGAAGAAATAAATTCAATAGAAAATTCTGTATCAATACATGTCCGCCGTGGGGATTACATAACAAATCCAACAGCAACTGAATGGCATGGAGTAATGGACGAACAATACTTTGCAAGAGCTATGAAAATTGTGGAAGAGAAATGTTCCAACATACATTACTATGTTTTTTCTGAAGATATTGAATGGTGTGAAGAAAACATTCATAGCAAATATCCAATTACTTTTGTTGGAGAAAAACACAATGAGTATAAAGATACAGGAAATTTATACTTGACACAACAATGTAATTACCATATAATGTCCAATAGTAGTTACTCTTGGTGGGGTGCATTTTTAGGCAATTCCAAGATGACAATTGGCCCTAAGAATTGGTTAGCAGATGGAACGGGTTCTGAAATTATGTTAGACGAATGGATTAAAATATGATAAAAGAAGTAGGATTATATTTTAACAATACAACCAACAATACGGGGCCGGGAAAAGTTGCAACAAATCTTATAAAAGGTTTGGAGATATTGGGTGTCGATGTTAAAATCAATACTACAACAAAATACACAGGATGTTTACAGACTGTGCCCCATGATGGCGATATGCTTTTTGGCCCAAATTTATTTGTTCTTCCTACTGATGTTCACCCATCGTTTTGGGAAACATCAAGAAGATTGGTTGTCCCATCAGAGTGGGTAAAAAGTAAATATAACAAATACCTACACCATGAACACTTTATTCATGTATGGCCTGTCGGCATTGATACAGAAAAATTCATACCTTCCGACACCGAACCAACCAACGATTGTTTGATTTATTTTAAGAACGGTTCGGCCGAAAAACTAGAAGAGTTAATTTCCATATTAGAAGAAAAGTCATTGACCTATAAACAAATAACATATGGAAGTTACAATGAAGATGAATTTATCCAGTTAACCCAATCCTCAAGATTTGGTGTAACAATAACTGCAACAGAAAGTCAGGGTATAGCATATCAAGAAATGTTATCCATGAACCTTCCTTTGTATGTTCTAGACAAACCAGTTTGGGATGATAGACCAGACATTTCTTTTCCTGCAACATCTGCTCCATATTTTGATGGTAGATGTGGCGTAAAAACAATCGATGGGTTTTCTTGTTTTGATTTCTTCTTGAACCAATTACAAGTGTTCCGGCCAAGAGAATATATACTAGAGAACCTTACACTTGAAAAGTGTGCGAGTGAATATATTTCGTTATTGGAGAATTGCAATGGTTAAAGTGAGTACTATCACTTCATGTTTCCGTGGGGAAAAATATTTGGAGGGGTTTTTAAATCATTTGCCCCACCAAACTATGTTTGATGATATTGAGATTGTTTTTAATCATAACGAACCATCGGAGTTAGAAACGAGTCTTGTTGAAGAGTATAAGTCAAAATATAAAAATCTAAATTATACAATTGAGGATGAAGTCATCCCATTATATGCGGCTTGGAATAAGTGCATTTCTAAATCAACATCAGAATGTATTTGTATTTGGAATATAGATGATTTACGAACTCCAAATTCAATTGAGGTCATGTCAAAGGCATTGGATGAAAATCCAGATGTTGATTTTGTTTACGGGTCTTACTTGATTGTAAATAGTTTTGGTTCCAACGCTGGGTATTTAATTAATGAAATGGGAAGAGAAAACGAATTAACTACAGGAATGATTTTAGGCCCATTTTTTATGTTTAGAAGGTCTATTCTCGATAAGTGTGGAATGTTCGATGAACAATTTAAATCGGGTGGAGATTTTGATTTTGCTATGAGACTAGCAAGAAGCGGTAAGGGATTATGTTTGCCCGATATATTGGGTTTCTATTTGAACGAGGGTGTTGGATTGAGCACCAACAACGATGGTTTACAACAAATAGAAAGAACTGTTGTTGAATTGCGATATGGGTTAAATGTTTTAGAACCACAATTCATCAAAGAAGCTCGTAAATATGACAGTACACGCTAATGTTATGATAAAGGATGAAGCGCTTCTATTGCCTGAGGTATACAAGCAATGGAAAGATTATCCTATTGACCATTGGGTTTTTTACAATGATAATTCTTCCGATAATACAGAGGAAGTAATTAGAGAATTGTTTGGTAAAGATGCAACTATTCTCAACGACAAAAGAGAAGAATTCAGTGAGTCTCATAACAGGTCTAGAATGTTAGAGTATAGCAGAGAGAACATGGCAGAATTCGTTGTGTCTATTGATACAGATGAACTGATGTCATCGAATCTAATTAAAAACTGGCAAGATGTACTGAAAGAAAGTAAAAAATATGATTTACAATACTTTTGGTACAATGTAGTAGATTCTCTTAAAAAAAGAAGGAACGACCCCCTATACCAACACAACTATAGACCATTTATTTTACCTATGGAATTTACTGGTAAATTTGATATGTCTCAATACAAATATCATACTCCAAGAACACCAGAGGTAAGTCTGCCCCGTGCTCAAGTAAGAGATGTTGGATTTATTCATCTACAATCTATTAATAAAAAATTCTATGCTCTGAAACAATTGTGGTATAAACATTATGAATATGTAACTTGGGGACACAGCATAGATTTCATCAATAATAGATATGATCCAGTGGTAAATAAATTGGATTTTCAGGAAGTAAATACACCAGAGCCAGTCATCGAAAATATCGAATTTGATGTTACGGTTTATGATGAAATGGAAGAACACAAAGGATATAAGAAGTTTATTGAAGACAATCTAGTCCCCGAATTAGTAACATTTGGAAGAGAATACATTTCAAAATGAAGAAAATTAAAATAGCGTTTGTGAAATTCGGCGGATTATCATTAGGCGGAACAGAAAAACATTTACAAATTTTATCGGCATATTTACCAAGAGATAAGTTTGATGTCACATATTTTTATTGCGACTCGGCACCGTATATTGGTTCTAATTACATACATCCAGACACCGATCCACACAGACTACAGTGGATGAAAGATAATGGTGTAAACTTAGTAAAGTTTGATGTTCAATATAAAGATGTTCGTGTTCCGACACACGACTGGGTAAATACAAATTTTTGGGAACTGTTTAACGAAGAAGATTTTGATATTATCCAAACGGGAAGAGCCGGACATGCAGAATACCCATTTACTCACATAAATAAAATACATCAAGTTGATTGTATTACTCTTCCTGATATGGCCGAAAGTAAATCAAATGTTAGAAAGGTCGTTTTAATTAGTAATGACCAATTACAAGGATGGAAACGGTGTCACACATCCGAACCAGAAAAGGCAATAGAAATTCCTCTACTCTCTTTCTTGGAAGAAGAAAATGTAAAAACTAATTATAGAAAAAAACTTGGAATATCTAAAGATACTGTTGTTTATGGAATGCACCAACGACCCAATGATGGAATATTTTCTCCAATGTTAATAGAATCATATTCCAAATTCAAAGACGAAGATGTGGCATTGGTTATTCTTGGTGGGTCTGATTTGTACAAACAACAAGCAAAAAACTTGGGAATAAAAAATGTTCATTTCCTAGAAACCTCCGCTGATTCAAATGTTATTCACGGATTTTTAAACACCTTAGATGTTTATACTCACGCTCGACATGACGGAGAAACGCAAGGATGTGTTTTAGTAGAAGCCATGTTTCATGGTTTGCCCATTGTAACCCACACTGCCCCAGCAATGGGACACAAAGATACTATGGGCCCATCTGGGTTCATGTGCAACAATGCAGATGAATATTTTGAAAAGATGAAATTACTTCTCAACGACAAGGAACGAAAGAAGTATGTTGAATTATCACAAACCCGTTACAAAGAAGCATTCTCATTGAACCACATTGTAGATTCTTATGTAAACATTTATGAGGAGATTATGTTGTGATAGACAAAAAATCATA
>JACKQG010005700.1_pt1 | contig 13553 bp, 13 predicted proteins | sample 8237621 | NCBI WGS metagenome assembly JACKQG01 (sample SAMN15677084, study PRJNA649215) | marine metagenome | biome: marine; feature: Black Sea; material: saline water; isolation source: suspended particulate matter (SPM) from the Black Sea western gyre | collected 2013-06-09/2013-06-10 | depth...
GGAAGCTCTGATTCATTCGGGCGAGTGAGGCTGTGAGTGGAAATCGTTAGATTCAAGGCGCGAATCGAAGGCTGTAGCCTCGCTACAGCCGAGATGAAGCAACGCCGAAGCTGGCGATTTACGCCGCAGACTCGCCGATCGGAATTAATCAGAGTTTCCCTAGATAAATGAAGGGGCTTCAGGATTTCGTGTGGGTGACCGCCCCTCAGTTCCGCGGGCGGCAAGGAGCAGAAGGGTGGCGCAAGGGGACAGCATGGCTCGATTGAGTTTGTGGGAACAGTGGGGAGGCTTGGTTAGAATCGGGAATGGTCCTCCGCCAATTGAATTTGCTTGTTGCGCTCGGTTGCGGGGTTGGTGTGTTCAGCCCGCTTGGTGGAGCTGGAGCGATGGCCACGCAAGAACCCGAGTCGGTAGGGGAGGCGGAAGAGTACGCCCAGGCGGTTAACACTCTCAAAGCGCGCAAACTGCCATGGGACAAAAAGCTCGACGCGATGGATACGCTGTTGCTCAGCGGGGCTGATGGCTGTGTGGAGTTGACTAAGCATTTATCCAAGGCTTGTCAGAGCTTGGATGCGTCGTTTCACAAAGATTGGAAGCGGATTCAGGAAGACTTCGACAAGGCGGCTAAGAAGGTGGCGGAATCGCGGTTGGATAAAAAGGCTGTTAAGCGAATCGACGATTTGCGTGCGACGTGGCTTGCAGCTAGCCGCTCGAAAGATTTAAGCAAAGCGCAGGTGCATGATGTTTGCGATAAAGCGCATGAGGAAATTCAGCAGTTTATGGACGTCGCTGTTGTGGATGTTTGGGAGGATTCGCCGAAGCTTGAGGCGCGGTGGGGTGAATTGGTTTTTGTGCTTGACGATTTACTGTTGGTGCATGATTACCTGACCGCCGCTCGCGAGGAATTGCTTAAGGACCCCAAAACTTGGGGCGGTAAGTCGTTTGTAAAAAAGCTGCCGCCGGATCCGACTTTATATGAAGAGTCAGCCTTCAAAACTCTCGATCGAGCAGTGCGTCTTGCAACAGTCATGCCGGAAAGGGACCGCAAGACCATCCTCGCCAATGAGTCGGATTTCCCTAATTTGGAGGCCGACGAAATTGCCGGGGTCATCGAACTCAATCGAATTCGTGTACGTGCCGGACTTTCAACCTTGCGGGTGGATTTTAAACTTTGCCAAGCTGGGCGCGGCCATTCTCAAGATATGGTTGAGCATGGATTTTTCGCCCACGAGTCACCGGTACCCGGTAAAAAAACGCCTAGCGATCGGGCGGCGAAGGCCGGGACTAGTGGCGGCGCCGAAAACATCGCCGCGGGTCAGCAAACCGGACTTGGTGCCATCAGCGCTTGGTGGTACAGCCCCGGGCATCATCGCAATATGATGGGAAATCACAGTCGCGTCGGGCTTGGCCGATTCAAGAATCACTGGACGCAGATGTTTGGTTAAGGCCGTGCATGCTGGCTAAGCATATTTGCAGCCTGTGCTATTCAATCTCTTCCACCGTGAACTTTGCCTTGAGGACGACCACCGGTATGGCGAAGGAACCGATTCGGAAAGTCACCACACGTGTTTCGGCGATCGGGGTCGGTAAATCGAAACGATAATCGCGGCTGAAATGTGAGCCGTATGTCATCGGTCCGATGATGTCGGCGTGGTAATCGTGGCGAATGAGCAGGCCGGTTTGATCGAACCAGAATTTTTGCAGCCGGCTGTGAGTGTCTGTTCCGGGTGGGAATTCGAACTGGATCCAGGATCGACGTGTGGAACTGATCTTGGCCGCGCGGATAGGAAGCCCGCTTAATAGGAAGGGGAGGCTGAAGTAGTTCACCAGTGAGTAGCCGAAAAAATATGCCGCGTCAAGGTTTGACCAACGCTTTAGCCTTTGCCATCCTTTGAACTTTAATCGGTAGTTTTCGAATCGCTGCGTTGGACTCACGATCGCACCATTTTTAAAGCGCACCGTCCCGTCGGAAAACAGAAAGGAAACTGTGCGTGAGTTGGGGCTCACGTCAATTCGTTCGGGCATAGTGAAGGTTTGGCCATGTCCTTTAAGGAACGGAATCATCCCCTTCATTTGATGTAAATGAAGGGTGATTTTGTTGATCTTGCTAAAGGCCGACCTGCCGCCATGGCGAGCTTCGGCCATTTTTAGAAACTCACGCGCTGCACTCCAACGGGGATCATCCATGGCTAGGGGAGTACCTGAATCAAGATCTTGTTGCGCCGAACCCATCTTATTCCGAGAGCAAGCTTCCAGTAATTCGTTCAATCACTCGTTCTCTAATTCGCGGCGCGATCTCCTCTCCGTTATTAAGACTAGGATCAATGTCGTGTCCAATTTCCGCGGGTGACGGACCGACCCATTCGCTGCTGGTTCCACGCACCAAAATATTCCCGGTTTTGACGTTGATGGAAATCGCGCCAAATACAGAATCCCGATAGGGGCAGGTGTGGCCAATCCAAGGATGAGTGGCGTGAATTTTCTCGGGATAGCTGTTGTGTTTATTCGCTCCACCGACCCATTGATAGGAGGCCGAATTGACATGTAGGTAGGAAACACCCTTGACCCGCAACAGCAAATCCAAATGCGAGTGTCCGTTCAAGCAAATCAATATCTTGTTGGAGTATTTTGAAAATAGCTCCTGAAGCTCCGTCGCATTGTTTATTGCTTGAGCACCAGCAATAGGCTGATGAGAAACGATGACAAAAGGACCAGGAGTAGTCCGTAGTTGCTCTTCAATCCACTCCTGCTGCTGCTTGCCAATATACGCTTTATACCCGCCCTGGTGACTAGGGGAGCCGGCCTCATTTCCATCCAGGACCAAAATCCGAATCCCTTTTAAATCATGGGAATAATAATTACCGGGAATCCCCCAAATCTCACGGCACTGCTCTTTGGTATGGCCTGAATCCAAGTCATGATTTCCAATGACATGCAGTCCACCTGCGGCATTAAAGGGAGCAATCACATCCTGGTTTTCAGTTTTTGGATATGCAAAGTCGCCGAGCTGAATCAAACCGTCGGCATGGATGGCCTTCGCTTCGGAGAGGAATATTTCCATGCGCTGCACGCTGTCATGCATGAGATCATGATGCAAGTCAGTAATTAAACCGATTCGGACGACATCGTCGGCATCGGCGCAATGAGTAAACGCTTGTCCTGGAAGCATTGCAGTAGCGGCAGAACCAACGGCTGCTCGTAAAAGGTCGCGACGAGAAATTTTCATCATTCCATTCTGATTTGTTCGTCTGCAGCGCAGAGTTATTGATCTGCTCTCACCAAAGTGCCGACGTATCCAGCTTCGTTTTCCGAGAACGAATGAAAAGAAACAACTTCATTTTTGAATCCCACAATAAGCGATTTACCTGCCAGTTTTGGGTCGCCACTCATTGCGGGAAATGAGCTAGTGGGATGCGTTGGCCCAATCCTGTACTCATAAGTAAAAATCCATAATCCTGGTTTGGATTCTTCGGACAAAATGGGCTCGCCGAACCAGTAACGGACGTCATCCATTGTAGTTTTACTGACTACGATTGAATCCACCCGGCGATCATTGAAGTAGGTTCCAGATACTACCTGCGGTGAACTGCAGCCCACCACCAGAAAAATGATAATTGAAATGGGTAGCCCCATGTTAACGCTCATTATTTTGGTTTTTGGGACAGCCACAGCACATATATCTATTAATCCCGCATACCCCTTCCGCTAAGAATCTTTGGCGCATACTTTTGGATCCTCCGCTCACGGGTACTAGACTTGACCGGTGCTGAGAAGTACAGGTTGTAGCCTCGTTGCCGCCCTAAGGTAAGCTCCATAAATGCAGCCTTGAGAGCAGGGTCACGCTTCAACCTTTGTTCGAGTTCCTCGACCAAATCAAGTTCGGTAGACTTCTTCACTTTCAGGCCGGCTTTCTCGATTTCGATAGCTTCATGGACAAAAGCCCTCAACAGTGGCTTGAATTTCACGACGTCCCGGACAGACGTAAAACACAGCCGGCGGCCCGATCTCGAATTTTCCCCGGCTTTTTCTAGCACACCCATTGGATCTTCAAGCAGTACACCTTTGAAGAACATGAGAGCAACGTGGTCCTTCATCCGCTGGAGAATGGCGATGTTTTTCCCATCAAAAGAGTAGCAAGCCTTTCCCCACTTGAACTCTTCGGACAGTCCACAATCGCCCAAAATCTCGCGCAACTTCCCCGCCTCCGCCTTCCAGCGAGATGCATTGTTAAAAAGCCGGTCTAATCTTGGATCCATGTGCTGCAGTGCAGTTTAAGAACTCCCAACGGCAAGAGTGTTCAGAAATTCGGAGTACCCCAATCGGCCCGTCCCCAGACTTTTCGTGAACCCAACGCCCTGGGCACAGTTTGATTAACAAGGGGAATCCAACCTTCCCCAGAACTCAAATTTGACCAGGAGGCAAAAATGAGAGCAAACAACATATGCGGATTGGCTGTAGTAGCCGTCTTGCTTCACGCCCCGGTCGCCGCTCAGCAATACGGCGGTACCTACGACGCGCGGTGGGAACACAATGGATTCCAAGTCAGTATGGAACTCGGCGCAGCCATCGTTAAGCACGCGGATCTGGATGGCGACGGCATCAGCGATATCGTAGTAAGTGCACCGTTGGCAGATACTACTTGGGGAGTTGATTGCGGCGAAGTTTATGCAATTTCTGGTGCGACTAGAACTTTGCTTTGGACGCACCAAGGTCGCTGGCCATATGAGCAGCGCGGTTTTGCAATGGCTTTAGCGGGGGACTGGAATGGTGATGGATTGGAAGACATCGCCGTCGGTAGCCCGTTTTACGACGCCATTCCCTTAGTCGATAATGGTTTGATCAAAATCCTAGATGCGGTAACCGGCGTGGATGTGTTCACCATTCCCGGTGCCAATAGTTACGACTTCTTTGGCGCAGCCTTGGATGGCGGTTTCGATTTCGATCACGATGGCTACAACGACTTCATTGTCGGCGCGCCGGGCGGTGATTATGCCGGAGTGGATTCCGGCAGGACTTACCTCTATTCCAGCGCCACGATGGGACTGGTGAACACTTTTGACGGCCTTGCGCCTTACGACTTCAGCGGTTTTGCCGTCAGCGGTATGGGCGACGTCAATGGTGATGGCAGAGATGACTTTTTGATTGGCGCTCCCAACGCATCGCCTGCGGGTGTAGCTTTGGCAGGCCAGGTTTTGTTGATCACCAATGACCTGACGATTTTGTACGCAGTCCATCCCGGTAAGGCTGTGGACGGACATCTTGGTTCTGCGGTAAGCGGCGGCGGCGATTGGACTGGCGACGGAATTGCTGAATACGCGATGTCTGCCCCCAATGTTTCGCCAGGTGGATTGACCAGTGCCGGGGTAATTCGCGTAATGGATGGAGCGACTAGCACAGAGCTTTATAGTTTGCGCGGCAGGCAAGCCTATGCAAACTTAGGATTTGGCCTGACCTTCCTCGAGGACCTGAACCACGACGGTGTCACGGATCTAGGCGCAACTGGTCGCAATCCAGGATTGGAAGGATTTGTTCAAATCCATGACGGTCCCACTGGCAACCTCTTGCAGCGCAAGGACGGCACTGCGCCTGGCGACGCATACGGTTGTGCAATCGCCGTCATCGGTGACTTGGATGGCAGCGGCACTGTCGAAGTTGCCGTCGGCGCGCGCGGTGAAGACGCAACCGGGCTACTGGATTCTGGCAACATGTACATGCTGGGTTTCGACGCCTGCTTGAGTTCGTCGAGCGATGTTCTTTCTAATTCAGCTGGCGGCATCATCGAATTTGCGATGAATTTCCCCGCCAGTGAAGCGGGTTCGCCATACGCCTTACTTGGTTCCGCTACCGGCATGGGCCCACATTACGTTGCTGGAATTGGAATTCCCCTAAGCAATGACCCCTTGTTCGCCCGCTTTGCAAGTGGGTCTGCACCCAGTAATTTCAAGGATGTATACGGTGTCCTAAACGCCACCGGCGACGGCAATGCGCACGCAACCGCATCTGCGGGATCCATTAGCTCCCTGGTTGGAAATACTTTCTGGTTCGCGGCCGTGTCTTTGACTGCGGCTTACGCACCGCGCCTCGCGAGTGTGGCAGTGCCGTTGGCCATCGTTCCGTAATCATTTTTCTTCACGGGTTTTGCTTCGGGTGATTTTGGGATCGCCCGGAGCATTTTTGTGAAGCGCTAGGAAGACGCAAACTCAACGCTGCATAGTCAAGCCTACGATTTATTCGTTGACACCTCTTTCCCAGGACTCAACCGGGCCTTCACGCACCGCGAACAAGGGGTGTGTTTGAATTTCCTTACCGATCGGCAAGCGTGACAGCTCGGTCGGCGCGCGTTGTTGTAGCTTGCCGCGAAGATGGGTCAATTCGAAGTCCAATTGCCCCCGAGTCACTGAGATTTGATCGCGGCAACGTACGGGTCCAATGAGTGAGCGATCGAATCGATATCCCCGCGACATGGACTCAGCGTGGAGTGCTCGAAGATAGCCGTTAATGGCTGAAAGGGGAGCCTTATGGCCGCGAAAACGCTCAAGCTGAGGATGGTGACGGTACCCCCGAGTCACGCCGCGGAGCACAGCTCGCGCCAGTAAAGCTTCGCGCCAACCGGCCACCAAGCCCTTCGAATCAAGGTAGGAAGGATGAATGCTCCAGAGTCGCATTTGCTCGTAATTTAAGCCGGCCCAAATAGATGAGGTTTTACCTTTAACGACCGCCGTATATTGTAAGCGCTGGCTAGGCAACTCGAATGATTGCGGATTTGGAGTTCATCGGTAGCTTTTTTCATTGCTAAGCGTTGGTTAGGAACCGTATCTTTCGTCCAACTCTATTATCTGTCACGGATGAAGTCTGCATCGCCAAAGGTTCCAACCCATACCGGACGCGAGGGGTCGTCAGATTCAAACTCCATCCAGACCGATGCCCCGACCTCAGGGACCAGGGCCTTGATGCGCCTCAACCCTGCTGGGTCCTCGTTGCTCACCACCAGCCCTCGATATAGCCCGAAGAATGAACGACTCATCGAAGGGCTCCTGGAATTTGGGAGGTTGCGGTCATTGTTGAGGGTAAAAAGCCATTGTTGCAATATTCTCTGAACGGATCCAACGATCTTCTTCTCTGGACCCCTTAATAGCGATCCATTCGCCCTTTTCTTCAACGAACACACCGGTAATCGAGGTTTTGTTCGTTGCCGTCGACTCCGTGAGCGTGACGTAACATTTTTTGCCCACTCGTGGTTCCGGCGAACCCGTGGATTGGGCTGTAAGCCTTAATGAACTAAGGAGGACGACTGCTATTGCGGAAAATGAAACCAAGCTAATTAAATGTTTGGTTTTCATGCTAGCCATTCTAACGATCAATGTGCCGAATAAATTCCGCGAGCGACGTCATAGCTAGGATCCCCGTGCTCTTAGCCCAGCTTGCTGTGGTTGAGCAATCGCCTCGGCATCAATTTCATTAACCAATTTCACCATCAATCGACGAAGCGGGCGCTTGTGATATGCAATGAGGAGCCAAGGCCAGATCAACCCCCAAAAGAAAAGATTGCCCCAGGCGAAGTACACATTTTGGTCAATGGTTAAGCCGGGAAGCCTTGAACCAGGATGAGTGGAAATGTAATCCCGAATATCAATCGTAAGCAGGAGAAGCGCGCCCGCCAATCCAATCCCAAAACACAGCAGCAGACAGTAAATCGCCCACCGCCAAAAATATATACAAAAATGCACCCTGCCCGATTCGGATAGATTTAGATTCAAATCATTCAGCCCGATATGAATTGCTGTCCACCAGCCAACTGCTTGGATCCGAATAGTCCCAGGCGTTGATTCGGTGATTGAGTAATTTGACCGAGAGCGGGATTGGCCGGAAACTAGGCCATTTTGGGTTCGTTCACGAAGTGCCGCAATGAAGCAAGTGCTCGTTGCCTTGATGGGCAACGTACTTTCGATGTGTGGTTTCCAATTCATGGCAAAAAATGAGTCCGGGTAATGGGTCGATTACAGCAGCGTGTAATAAATCTGGTAGGGCCCGGAGTTTGCCCTGAGGTTGTAATCCATGGTGACCACAGTATAGACCACAGTTATCGAAGCTGCGATATCGGCTACCGCCACCGTGGAGCACCAATCCCTAGATAGATTCTGAATAGAGAAATCGAAGGTCCGGCTTTTCCGTTGCATGGTAGTGCACCCAAATATAAGCGTGGCTAAACGCCGCGACGACTAACGCTCCGGCCGCCCTTTTGAAGCCAAAGTACTTCCTAACAGAGTAAGCCGTATAGATCCACGCAGGACTTAGAATTAGAACTCCAGCCACCCTCAGCCAAGTAGGCAAATTAAGACTTCCCGAATCAAGCCAGGCCAACCAGGACAATACGAGCAAGATGCCTAGGCAGACGAAATGAAGCGCCTGCCCAGTCCAGATTCCTGGAACACGAATTTTTCCATCTGGCCTCAACGATTACCCCCGTATGGAATCCGCCCCCAAGGCAGCCGTCGTGAGAAGCTTAGTTGCCAAAGAAGTCCAGGACGTTACTTAACTTGCTAGTAGAGGTTCGGTAGATCTCGGTGTACATGCATTTAGTGCAGGTTACCGTAGTGAACTTTTTATTCTGGACATTGAAGAACTTCGTTAGCCCACCGCCAGTGGCGGCGAACTGATCTGCTTCAAATTCTTTGTTATGACATTTTTGGCATTCCCATTTTTGATGCTTCATTTTCATTTTTCATTCCAGGCTAAGACCCATTCTGGGCTATTCATCATTTAGCTCTTCAAACTTGGTCGCCATCGTTGGGTTGTGGCGGGTGAGCTTCTTGATCGTTACGTCCTGCAGTTTATTGTTGGCAAGACGGAAATTCCGATCCGTTCCGAGCAATGCGTCCTTCGTTTTCTGCAGATGGTCGATGGACTTATCAATCTCTTCGATGGCTGTTTGAAATTTTCTGGAAGCCAAATCAAAATTCTTCGCGACCGCAGTTTTGATCGTACCCAAGTCGTTTTCGAAGTTCGTAATATCGACGTTTTGTGCTTTAACGAGGGCAAGTTCAGCTTTGTATTCCAGCGATTTCATCGCCGCGTTGCGCAGTAGCGTAATGATTGGCAGAAAAAACTGCGGCCGAACGACGTACATCTTCGGGTAGCGATGAAAAACGTCGACGATGCCAGAGTTGTAAAGTTCGCTATCGGGTTCGAGCAAGGACACTAGCACTGCGTACTCGCATTCTTTTTCGGTTCGATCCTTGTCGAGTTCTTTTAAAAAGTCCTCGTTCTTCTTTTTGGTTGCGGTGGTATCGCTTTCGTTTTTCATTTCGAACATGATCGAAACGATTTCAGTACCAGCCTCATCGGTATCGCGAAAAATGTAGTCGCCCTTGCTGCCAGTCCTCGCGTCGTTGTCCTTTTCGAAATAGGCATGCGGGAACGCCGTGGATCGAATGCGATTGAATTCTGTCTCGCAGTGCTGTTCGAGAGTTTCACCAACCATCTTGGTTGACAAGCGAGCCTTCATGTCCCGGAGGCGCTCAATTGCGTCGTCCCGATCCTTGATCTGGGTTTCGTACTTTTCTTTAAGCGATTTTTCGGTGAGTTGTTTTTGAAGCTCTACTTGTTTTAGACTGTTCCTTAGTTCGTCGCGCTCTTTTTCGACTGTGGTAACTGCCTCGACCACAGCCAGTTTCTGCGAGACTTCACCAGCATCAAGTTTTGCTTTCAAGTTTTGAATCTCAGCGTCCTTGGCGGTGGCGGCTTTCTGCATATCGCTGCTTAACTTGTTTTTGGCAAGCTCTACCGCATTCTGCTTGTCTCTTTCGGCCAATTCCAACCGCTCGTGCAACTGCTGCTCAAATTCACTGTCGCGAACCTGTTTCAATATGTCGGCGTATCCAGCTTCGTCAACTTTGAATGCTTTTTTGCAGTGGGGGCAGATGATTTCATGCATGTCTACTTTTTATCCTTTTTGGCGAAGATTCGTATGGACCCACGGTTGTGAGTCCGCTCCCTACTCGGCGGGCGGTTGCAGGCGCTGGATGGGGAGCCAGGATAATGCAGCGCGTACCTGAAGAGATTGGCCTCTGCCTCCGATCCTCGAAAAGAAGGTGGTATTAAGCTCAGGTTGATGCCTTTTGACGGATTACATGCCACACCAAATTAAACAAGCGTTTTGCTGATACAATTTTTGTGGAACCAATTCAGCAGAAGCTTTGGTAATCGGTTTAATTTCGCTCACCTCGCGTGCCCTGGGGTTTTTTGGTCGCGCCGCGGCTTTCGACGGGAAAAATTTGGTGGCAGCATTAATGAAAAGGAAATAATCACGAATGGATCAGGCTTTAGATGCAACCTCTAGGCATACGAACCATGACTACACCTTCTTTCAACCCGGATGAAATTCTCGCCCACTCACCCTGGATCCGCAAGGTGGTTCGTTCGATGTTGGCCGACGAATACCTGGCGGACGATCTTGCACAAGAGGCACTAGAGGCGGGGTTGAGGCAAGGTTCAAGCATTCAGGGGTCCACTCGAAGTTGGTTGTATGGTGTTGTGAAAAATTTGCATCGGCAGTTTTTGCGTGGCCAGAAAAACCGTGAGCAACGCGAGCATCGGGTCGCGGTTCTGGAGCATCAACCGGATTCAGAAGAGCTGGTAGAAAAGGTGGAAATCAGGCAAGCCGTTGAAAAAGCGGTGCTTGCGCTCCCGGCTGAACCGCGCGATCTGTTGATACTGCGCTACTACGAAGAATTGTCCGTGCCGCAGATGGCCAAGCTGCAGAGTGTTTCTGTTCAAGCGATGGAGTCTCGATTGCACCGTGCGAAGCAGTTGCTCCGCGTCCAACTGCAGAACCGCTTTGGCGACAACTGGACCACGGTGCTACTGCCCATGGTGTCCGGACTCCCGAGCGTGGCTGAATCTCTAAACCCACTCTCCCTTTTATTGATGAACAAATTCACCCAAGCGGCATTGGTTTTGATTGTAGGCACGATTAGCGCAGCGGTTTTTTGGCCTGAACCTGCTTCACCAGTGGTCACTACGGAAAGCACTCTTAGCCGCCTTGCGAACGAAAAAGAACAACAGTCACCGCCGCAGCTAGGGAGTGCTGAGGCATTGCTGGCGGGCGGAAATTTCGCCACGGATGCGGGTCGGGTTCTGGATCCAGGCTTTGGCGTCGGCAATGGCTTGACGGTCCGGGTTGTGGATGACGAAGGAAATGGCGTGGCCGAGGCGCGAGTAGTTCCCTGGTCTGGCCAAGAGGTTTTTGAGGAAGGCTACACCGACGCCACCGGAACAGTGGTCTTCGGTCAGCTCGACGGCGACGGTGGATTTGCGGTGCTCGCCCCTGGATATTTGACAGCTTACTTTCTACGCGATCTGGACAAGAAGAACATGGAACTTCAGCTGCCTAGCGGGAGATCCGTCGCAGGTGAGGTCAAATTCATCGGCAAGCGGCACAACCCAAACTCTTTCCGCATGAAGCTGATGACCCGGCCGCATCAAGATCCCCAAGGCGTGCCGGAGGCGGTACTGGCTCGTTTTCAATGGCTGAATGTCCACCCTGGCTTCACCTACTTTCTTCTGGACGAAGAAAATAAATTCCGAGTGCATGGTTTGCCTGTGGATTGGGCTGGTCGTATTGAATTGCCGACCGGCGCTTTATTTGAAACGGTTGGCGGGACGATGACTATCGATACTTGGAATCAAGCCGTTCTTTCGGCGCCTAGTGAAAACCTGCTAATCACCGTGCGGGAGATGCGGGGGATTTCTGGTCGTGTCGTCACGCCGACTGGAGGGCATGGCGTCGGCGGTGTTGAGGTGAGTGTGGGTGCTTTCATTGAAGGAATCGGGATGTATCCCGTTTTTTCGGGGGTCGAAAGTAATGAAGATGGATCCTTTTACACACCGATTTGGCTGACCTCTGAGAAAGAATATGAGCAGTGGAAAACCCATCCTAAAACCCTTGAGCCTAAACGCGTTGACGTCACTCTGGGTGGAAACTCGGATTGGGCTGGAACCAAGTTCCGCTTTGACGGGGAAGATCGTGCCGATATCTTTGTCCTAGGCGATCTGCCCATGGCTGAATGGGAATTGCAGAAGATCCATGTAGTGGACGAGCAAGGCCAACCCATCGCCGGTGCGATTGCATTTGCCGGTGCCATGAGCGAGCCTACGGAGGAAAGCGGCAATCTCAAGGTGCAGGTTCGGCCAGGCGTTGAAGAGATCGCCGTTAGCGCACCAGGATTTGGAATCGTGAAAAAAAGCTTGGTCAACAATGCGCCAGAGGTTCTGGAATTTGTACTACCGCGTGCCGTACAAGTCACGGTCAAGTGGCAAGGTTCAGACGACATGCCGAGGTCCACGCTAATGCTTCAAATTCAGAGTGAAGGGGCCATCTTTGTTGATACTCAAGACATCGAGTCCATCCTTGGTCGTCAATTCCGCTCGGCTTTTGGCGTCAATATTTGGAGTGGCGGCGGGACTGGATCTGGCGGCTCCTACAATCAGTGGAAATTGGAATCTGATCAAACCGAGCTTACTCTTTGGGGTTTAATGCCTGGCACACCGATGGAAGTTTCATTAGTCGGAAGTACCATGGCGACGCTTTCCACTTCGGGACTCATTGAGCTCACGCCCGGTGAGGACCGCGAAATATTATTGCCTCCGATTCAAACTCCGGTGGACTTTAATGGCAAGATTCTGGATTCCAACGGCAATGGATTGGAGGGAGTTGAGATTTCCCTGACCTCAAATCAGCGGCATATATTTATGGAGAAGACGCGTCCTGATGGAAGTTTCACCTTCAAGGGATTGGCGTCAACTCGTGCCGCAATTGATTTACGTCTGCCGGGCTACGCCAACCAGACCCTTGCAGAATTCCTCGTCCCTGACGACGGTTCAACGGTGGAGTACATTATGGATGCAGCGCGGCATATGACGATTTACTTCCGCGATGCAGCTGGTCGTGGTCAACTGGGTGGCTCCATCTTCAAAGATGGAGAACAAGGTCAGGCGCTTGGAGTAAATGGAGGGTTCAGTATGAGCAAGGTTCCACAAAGCAGTTTCGATTTACTTTGGAGGATAGGTGGAATCAAGGACAAGGAAATCATCCCTGCCGACGTCGTCGAGCACGTGATCGTAGTTCCGTCTATGGCGAGCGCCTCGATCCACACTCCATCCATGAAGGTCCCCCCGATGTATCAACTGTATGTTATCTTTGTCCCGCTAGGAGATGGGTCCGATGCAAACTTCGAGTTTCGTAAGTCCTTCAAATTATCTACGGGCGAAAATGGAACAGATCTTCAAATCCCATCTCTACTTCCGGGTGAGTACCAAGTGCAACTGAGCATGAATGCATACCGAGAGGAAGAAGGCGGATGGAAGAGTGAAATTTTGGATGAAGTCGGCCCAGTTGTGGCATACGGTGGCGAACTTCTGGGTGTTGATTTCATGATTAGGGAATATTGAACCCGCAATCCGTCAACGCATCATCTAGAGCAGTCAGTTTGGCACCACCCTTATTAGTGGGATATTTATCAATTTCATCGGTCTCCTTTAACATTTTTTCTAAA
>JACKQG010005701.1_pt1 | contig 13550 bp, 15 predicted proteins | sample 8237621 | NCBI WGS metagenome assembly JACKQG01 (sample SAMN15677084, study PRJNA649215) | marine metagenome | biome: marine; feature: Black Sea; material: saline water; isolation source: suspended particulate matter (SPM) from the Black Sea western gyre | collected 2013-06-09/2013-06-10 | depth...
GTCATGACGGTACTTTAACAGGTTTTTATTCATGCTTAAGTTGTCTTGACCCAATAGTTTTAAATTGCAACACATTGAATACTTATTTCTTTATGCAAAAAAAATACATGTATGTTAACAATTAGGAATGTTTAATTAAAAATGACTGACTTTCGCCATATGCATGGAGCTGTTTATATTTTTGAAAATATAAAAGCACAACGTATAAAAATAGGCATGACTATTAACTCAACAAGCAAAATTAAAGATCGCTTGAAAGATGTCAACAATATATGGACAGGATACAAAGGCATGTGTCAAATATGTGGCACAAGGCGATTTATCAACGAAAAAGAGCTAATGCCAAAACACATGGTCAATGGTAAGAACTGCACAGGCGAAAATTCGCTGCCCATTGAGAGAGATACAACATTATCTGAGTCTCACCTAGCAGAAATAAAAGAATTCTACTGTAGCCTCTCAGGCAGCGAAAAAGGCTCATTAACACGAATTATTAACAATCTTGAGAATCGTATAAAAAAATACCGTAAAAAAATCATTCCTATCGGTACATGGACATTAAGTGTTGTTTATTACACTGATTGTGCTGAAGAGGTTGAACTACTGTCACATAAATTACTAAACAAAAGACTTGATCGCGGGGCGCCACTAGGTGAAATTTTTAATTGTTCAGTGTCAACTGCAAGTTTGACTGTTGAAACTGTTTTGAAGCAACAAGGATTATTAGACATGGCAAGCAAGAAAATTTATAGCTAATAATTGACCAAGATTAATTTCCAAACTTAAAAAATACAATAAAAAATTTACGCACTTTTCTGGCCTATGGTCAGTCACTCATCTTAGCGTAGGTTTTTTCAATTTCCTGCTCCAAGGCAAGCAATGAAAAACCGCGCACCTCTTCAATAAATTTTTGCCCCATAAAAAATACTTGCACTACGGGTAGTGAAAACACGCCGTGTTGTGCGCAAATCTCTTGTAATTGCTCACAATCAATATAAACCATTTCCAGATCTGGAAATTTGGCTGAAAAATTATCAAAAATCTGAGGTTTAATGGTTTGACACACGCCACAATTTGCACCGCCAAACAAAATTAACACTGCGTCTTTTTCACGCTTTAATGTATCTAATTGCTCTTGATTTTCTAACTGCTTCATAGTTGCTCTCCTAGTTGAGTAAAAAACACTTCAAAATCAGGCAATACCAACTGAGACTCTCGTTGTTTTTTACCCCACATCGGCTCAGGAAAATAACTATCTTGTTCAAAGCGTGCCATCACATGCCAATGAACGTGCGGCAATAGGTTTCCAAATGAGGCGATATTGATCTTATCTGCCTTAAAATAACTCAACATTAACTTTTCTGTTATATCGATAATTCTAAAAATTTCTGTTTTTTCTTCCAACGTGCATTCACTAAATTCTTTAATTTTTCGCTGAGTAAAAATTTTAACCCAGGGGATTTCGCTTTTTTCAATTTCAACAAATACTAAATCATTTTCATAAATCATACTCACACTCACACTCATCTCTTTACAGAAATGTTATAGGTCTTGCCTATAACATTTTATTATTTGTTAATAACATCGCATCACCGTAGGAAAAAAAACGATAGTTGTTCTTAATGGCATGCTGATAAATTTCCATCATTCGCTCTCGACCAATAAAGGCGCTGACCAGCATGAGCAATGAAGATTTTGGCAAATGGAAATTGGTAATCATCATATCCACCACTTTAAATTCATAGCCAGGATAGATAAAAATATCGGTCTCCTCTTGCGCTGCAGATAGTGTGCCACTTTTGGCAGCCGACTCCATTGAGCGAACTGCGGTTGTTCCTACGGCAACAATACGTCCACCTTTGGCTTTGGTATCATTAATCTTATCAACCGTTGCTTGATCAATTTCATAATACTCGCTATGCATATGATGCTCAGTAATTTTTTCAGCTTTAACTGGCTGAAAGGTGCCAGCGCCAACATGTAACGTTACAAAGGCTGAATCAACACCTTGTTGTTTTAGATCAGCCAACAAATCATCATCAAAATGCAAGCCTGCCGTTGGTGCAGCTACTGCACCCTCTCGCTCGGCAAATACTGTCTGATAGCGCTCTAAATCGGCTTTCTCATCACTACGTTCAATATAGGGTGGCAAGGGCATATGCCCCACATGATTAAGCAAATCAAGCAGAGAATCGGTAGCAAAATCAAGCGTATAAAAGCCTTTTTCTTTGGCTATTATTTGCGCCTTATCGCCATTTTCCAAAGTAACAAAACTATCTATTTTAGGTGCACGCGAGGCTTTAATCATAGCCAACACTTGTGTATCACTTAACAGACGCTCAATCATAATTTCCACTTTACCACCTGAGGCTTTGTGACCAAACAAGCGCGCTGGAATCACTCGAGTATTGTTCATTACTAACAAATCACCTGGGCGTAGAAATTGGCCAATTTGATGAAAATTTGTATCTGTAATCAGATCCGATTGTGGCACTAATAGGCGTGAATCTGTTCTATTTTCAGGTGGATTTTGCGCAATTAACTGCTTGGGCAAATCAAAATCAAAATCGGCTAACAACATACGACCTACTTAATCAAGCCTTGCTCACCCACCAGCAATAACAACTGATAACTGGCGGTAACAATTGCCCTTGGCGTGATAGTTGCACCGGTAAAGCTGTCAAAAACACCACCGTCACGTTTTACCTTCCAATTATCTTTTGATGGATTAGATAGTGACAGTCCACTAAATTGTTCGATCCAATTAGACTTTCGAGTTTCAATTTTATCACCCAAACCTGGGGTTTCTTTATGGGTGATAGCGCGCACGCCTAATAATTGATGATCTACACTCACGCCTGTCAATAAACGAATATTGCCACTATAGCCATTAGGATAGGTATGCTCAATCAAGTGTGCAAATACTTGCCCGTCTTTCTTGGCAGGATAGATATTGATGGTCTGCATAACACCATGAAGTTTTAAAGTTTTACTGTATTTATCTTGCAAGATATTGTTATCGTAACCACTAACCAGCTCACCCAAGCGCTTAATAAGCAATTGCTCTTCATTGTGAGTAATTTGCGCTTTGGTTGTGTTTTGTGTCCAGCTAACAAAGAAAATACTAATCAAAGTAAACACAAACAATAATAACCCTGATTTTAAAATACGTTTAATCATGATTGTCCAAACGCCTTGGGCTGAGTGTAATAGTCAATCAATGGCACCATCATGTTCATCAGCAGCACCGCAAAAGCAACCCCATCTGGATAACCACCATAAGCCCTAATAATAATAATCAACACACCAATTAAGAATCCATAAACCAGCCTTCCTTTTGGCGTCGTGCTAGCAGACACTGGATCGGTGGCAATAAAAAATGCACCCAACATTGTGCCGCCCAACATCAAATGATTTTGAATCGGCAAATGTTGCTGAGTATCAAAAACTGAAATCAATATTGCCATAATTAGTATTCCAGATAAAAACGCTACCGGAATATGCCAAGCAATAATTTTACGTGCCAATAAATAGACTCCTCCTAACAAGAATCCAGCATTAATCCACGCTTGAGAAGTGGAATGTATTTGTAAAGCAGCAAGATCCTTACCCAAAGATAAGCCGGTTTTAACATCATCTAGTCGTGTCGCGCCACTTATGCCATCAAAATTGGCCAGATTAAACACTTCGTCTACTGCTTGGCTAAAGCTCAAAAAATCAACCGGCCAGGTAGTCATTTGTAGTGGGTACGAGATCAATAAAAATCCGTAGCCTAGCATAGCTGGATTAAAAGGATTGTTGCCCAGGCCACCATACAACTGCTTGCCAAAAATAATAGCAAATGCAACACCTACAACCACCAACCACCACGGAGCAATTGATGGAATGGAAATGGCCAGCAAAATACCTGTTAAGATGGCAGAGCCATCACTTAATGATTCTAGCGCATTGCGCCCACGTAGCGCGACAAAAATCGCTTCAACCAAAACTGCCGAAATCACGCCCAATACAATTTGCAGTAAGATACCCCAGCCAAAAAATAGTGTTGATGCGCCAACACCTAAAACTAATGCGTAGATCACTTGACGCATTATTTGATTCGTATTTAACCCAGTACTATGCATTATTTCTTAGCTTCCTTTGCTTGTTCAACACGCGCCATTGCTTGAGCAATTTTATCTTTTTGTGCCTGATCTTTTTCTTTATCTTTGGCCATTTTTTCTTTAAGTGCTTTTTTCTTGGCCGCCATCATCTCTGCACGCTCTTGCTTATTGCGCGCTAATCTGAATTCTTTAAATTCAAACCGCCCTCTCGATTGATTAGCTAGCGCTTCTGCACGCTTGAGTTTTCTATCTAGCGCCTTGGCAAAAGAAAAATATTGCGCCAAAGGAATATTGCTTGGACAAACATAATTACAACTACCGCACTCAATACAGTCCATTAGCTGATAATCAAGGGCTTTTTCAATATTCTCACTCTTGGCATGCCAATATAATTGTTGCGGTAATAAATTAACCGGGCATACCCCAACACAGGCCGAACAACGAATACATTCTTTAACTACTGGCTTAGGCTTCGGGTTATTGACAAATATGCAATTGGTAATCTTGCAAATAGAATAATGCGTATTAGGAATGTCAACACCCATCATCATGCCACCCATTCTAATATGGTGAGCTTGATTGCTAGGCTTGGAGCTTTCCACCACTTGCGCAAACGATGTGCCCAATCGCGCTTCATAATTCCTAGGTGTTTCAACTCCTGAGCCTGTGACAGTTACAACTCGAGAAATGAGCGGCTTGTTGTCAACCACTGCATCATAGATCGCCTTTACCGTGCCAACATTTTGACACAATACACCATGCTCAGATGCATATCCACCTGATGGAATCTCTATATCTAATAGCGATTTAATTAGTAATTTTTCAGCGCCCGAGGTGTATTTTGTCGGAATTTGCTCAATACTAATTCGATCATTAAAGTTATACATTAACAATGAGTTAAGTGCTTCTGGCTTGTCATCTTCAATAGCAATAATTGCTTTTTTTGCACTGCAAGCATGCATTAACACCTCAATGCCGCGAATAATTTCTCGCGGATATTCTTGCATTAACGAATCATCACACATAATGCCGGGTTCGCACTCTGTAGCATTAACAATCAATGTGTGTGCACCTTGTGCATTGGTGATTTTTGCGTGTGTTGGAAATCCAGCACCACCCATGCCAACAATACCGGCTTCACGAATTCGTTGAAGCACTTGATCAGGCGTGCAATTTAGAAACTCTTTGTCACACTTTTCTATTTTAATCCACTCATCTTTGCCATCCGAATCAATCACAATACATTTGGCATCAATGCCCGATGGATGAGGAATTGGACGCATTTCAATCGCAGAAATTATGCCTGAGATTGAAGCGTGCACATTGGTAGGGAGTTTTCCTGTTGTTTGAGCAATAACTTGGCCCGTTAGCACTCGATCACCAATCTCGACACATGGCTCTGCCTCACCACCAACGCGCTGTTGTAACAATAATACAGCCTGTTTTGGCGGTGGCACTTGTCTAATTTCTGGCTTTTCTACTGGATAAGGATTGGGAATATGCACGCCACCTTTAAATGCAAATTTAGCCATGAGCAATCTCCTGCAAATCTGGCACATAAGTCCCCAAGGTTGGCGTTAACTCTCTGACATAAATACAATCTACCGGGCAAACAGGAATGCACAAATCGCAACCCGTACATTCTCTGGCAATGACTGTTGTCATCACCTTAGAAGAACCAACAAAGGCATCCACAGGGCATGCTTGAATACACAAAGTGCAGCCAATACACAGCTTTTCATCAACATAAACCACATGATCAGGTTTGGTTTCACCATGCTCGGCATTTAATTCAAGTGGCTCCACATCTAACAACTCCGCTAACGCATCAGCACCCTCTTGACCGCCTGGCGGACATTGATTAATTTGCGCCTCTCCTTTTGCCAACGCCTCTGCATAAGGACGACACCCAGGAAAATCACATTGACCACATTGAGTTTGCGGCAAAATACTGTCAATTTGGTCTACCAACGGATTGCCATCCACCTTAAAACGAATGGCCGCATAACCTAGCACCAAACCTAAGGCTAGTGTAAGTAACGAGAAAATAACGACTGATTCAACCACTAGGCGAGTCCGATAAAGCCCATAAATGCCATTGACATCAGTCCAGCGGTAATCAACGCAATGGGTGCACCTCTAAAGGCGGCGGGTACATCTGACGCATCAATACGCTCTCTAATAGCAGAGAATAACACCAACACAAACGAAAAGCCAATGGCTGCACCAAAGCCATAAACAGCCGATGCTAAAAATCCATTATCCTGATTGACATTCAACAAGGCCACACCTAATACCGCACAATTTGTTGTGATTAGTGGCAGAAAAACACCCAAGGATTGATGCAGTACAGGCGAGGTTTTGTTAACCACTAATTCGGTAAAACCAACCACGCCCGCAATGGTAACAATAAAAGCAATCGTTCGCAAATATTCCATGTCAAAAGGGATCAGAATATAGGTATTGATTAAATAACTAGAAATACTGGCGAGTGTTAATACAAAAGTGGTGGCAAACCCCATGCCAATGGCAGTTTCAACTTTTTTTGAAACTCCCATAAATGGACACAAACCCAAGAATTTTACCAAGACGAAGTTGTTCACCAAAATCGTGCTGACTAAAATTAAAACATATTCATTCATAGCGCTGATTTTAGCTTAAAAATAGCTTTAATAGGCCAAATGAGCTAATCAGCAACAAGGCACTGCCTACCCACTTTTTAAACAGTTGATCATTTTCAATAATTTTTTGATGTGCCTTAATACCAATAACATGGCCAATGGCCGCAATTGGGATGAGTGCTAAGGAAAACTGCCAGTCAATCATTACACCCATAACAACAAAGGTAATCATCTTAATACTAACTAACAAGAACCAAAGCACAAACAAGGTATTGCGCAGATATTCTTTAGCCACATGGCGCATATACACAGCCACGATTAGTGGCGCACCGGTAAGCGATGTGCCAGCCACATAGCCACCCACAATCAATAAAAATTTATCTACCCAAGGCTTGTGTGAGGTAATTTTATGATTAAAAACCCAGGTAATTGCATAAAAAATCGTGATTGAGTATATAAACACAATCACCACTTTATCGGGCAAACTTAACAATCCAGCCACACCAACAAGTGTTGGTGGAATAATCCATAATAATGAACGCTTTAAATAGTGCCAATCAACCTTTTTAATTGATTTAAATAACGTTAACGAGGAGAAAAACAGAAGGTGTAAGCCGATAATCGGCAACCAATAAACTGGACTGCCACCCAATAACAACATCAAAGGCAAACCAAGTGCTGCGCCACCAAAACCAAGGCCAGTACGAACAAAACCCGCCCATAAGAAAACCAACCCAACCAGCACTAAACTGGTAGTATCAAAACTCATTAACGCAATGTATTTGCCAGCTTTTCAGCGCTCATTTGGGTGGTGTCAGCATCTTTAGCCTCAACCATGACTCGAATCAGCGGCTCAGTGCCAGAGGCGCGAATTAACACTCGCCCTTCATCGCCCAGTTCTGCTTCCACTTCTTTAGTGGCTGTATTTAGCTGCTGATGATTATCAAGATCAATTTTTTCGATGGTTTTAACGTTAATTAAGACTTGGGGGTATTTAATCATTTGCGTCTTTAACACGGCCAAACTTTGTTGACTATTGGCTAATACCGTCAACACCTGAAGTGCGGAGATAATGCCGTCGCCTGACGTTGTTTGATCTAAGCAAATCATATGTCCGGAACCTTCGCCACCTAAAATAGCGCCGTGTTTTTTCATCTGCTCCATTACATAACGATCGCCAACGTCAGCTTCAATAAAAGTAATGCCTAACTCTCTCAATGCATGACGCATGCCTAGATTAGTCATTTTAGTGCCTACCACAATATTATTGGCTAATACGCCTTGCGCCTGCCAAGCTTTTGCCACAATAAAGACCAGCTCATCGCCATCTACTAACTCACCATGCTGATCAACCATCATTAAACGGTCGCCATCACCATCAAAGGCAATACCTAAATCTGCTTTTGCCTCTAACACCACTTGCTGCAAATGTTGAGTGTTTGTTGCGCCACAGTTCTCATTAATATTAAAGCCATCAGGGGTGTTATTGATAATTGTAACGTCCGCACCCAGCTCTGAAAAAACACTCTGGGCAATGTGATAAGTGGCGCCATTGGCACAATCTATAACAATATTCAGCCCGCTCAAACTAACCGATCGATCAAAGGTTGATTTACAAAATTCAATATAACGCCCTAATGGTTGTTCGTGTCTGCGCGCCTTGCCAATATTGCTAGAACTAACACTCACCATAGGCTCATTTAGTTTTTGTTCAATTTTTGCCTGATCCTCATCACTCAGCTTCAACCCTTTGGATGAAAAAAACTTAACACCGTTATCTTGAAAATGATTGTGTGAGGCGCTAATAACAACGCCAGCAGAAGCATTATAAGCTTGAGTTAAATAAGCAATAGCAGGTGTTGGCATCGGCCCCAACAGACCCACATCAACACCTGCAGATAAAAAGCCAGCCTCTAAAGCTGATTCAAACAAATAGCCTGATACGCGAGTATCTTTACCAATAACAACACTAGCCTTGCCTTGCTCAGATAAAACCGAGCCTACAGCCCAGCCCAATTTCAAAAAGAAATCTGCGGTAATTGGCTCAATACCAACCTCTCCTCGAATACCGTCTGTACCAAAATAATTAGCCAATTTTCTCTCCCATTGCTGCCTGCATTACTAATAGTGCATCTTTTGTTTCTAACACATCGTGCACACGCACAATATTTGCCCCATTTTGAACTGCTATTATAGCCCCAATTACACTGCCTGTAACCCTACCATTAACCGCCCTGTCATTCAACATTGAGCCGATCATTGATTTGCGTGACAAGCCTGCCAAGGTTCTTAAGCCAAAATACTTAAATTCATTAAATCTTTGTAAAATTTCAATGTTGTGCTTAAGTGTTTTTCCGAAACCAAAACCCGGATCTAGAATAATATTTTCCTTAGCAATACCTGCCGATAGACAAGCGTCAATTCGTTGTTGAAAAAACTGCTTGATATCTTCTATGACATTATCATACGTTGGATTTTTTTGCATGGTCCTAGGCGAGCCTTGCATATGCATCAAACACACATCAACCCCTAAACTTGCAGCCATCTCCAAAGCGCCATCTGCCTGTAAAGCATTCACATCATTAATCAGACTAGCGCCTGCTGCCACGGCTTGTTTCATCACTTGTGGCTTTGACGTGTCAATTGAAATTGGCGTAGATATTTCAGCTGAAAGCGCCTGAATCACTGGAATCACCCGACTAATCTCATCAGCCTCGCTCACCGCGCAAGCACCTGGGCGAGTTGACTCACCACCCACATCGATTATATCTGCACCTTGATCCACCATACGCTTAGCGCTAGCAACTGCATCATCAAGATCAACATGTTGACCACCATCCGAAAATGAATCTGGAGTGACGTTTAGCACAGCCATGATTAAAGGCTTCGATGGCTGTATAGTCATACTGACTAAAGGTTGGTGTTAGGCGATCTGTGGACTGCCATCGGTTGGCTTGTCATCAGAATCTGATGAATCATCATCAACACTAACGCCCGAACCCAGCTCAGTTGATACCACGTCAGAATCAACAATAACGGCTGCTTCACGTATCGGCTTGCGATCCATTAAATCGTCGATTTGCTCCTTGTCAATGGTCTCAAACTCCATTAAAGCCTTGGTCATTGCATGCAAAATATCGGTATTTTCTTGCAGTATCTTGGTTGCAAGTTGATAGTTTTTATCAATAATTTTTTTAATTTCAGAATCCACATCTTTAAATGTGTCTTCAGAGATATGCTTGTGTTTAGTGACTTGTTTGCCTAGAAATACCTCGCCATCATCTTCACCATAAGCTTGTGGCCCCAACACATCTGACATACCCCACTGTTTCACCATTTTATGGGCCACTTCTGTTGCACGCTCAATGTCATTACTTGCACCAGTGGTAATTGCATCCGCGCCATAGATTAACTCCTCAGCAATGCGGCCACCGTATAGCGCTGCAATTTGCGAGTTAAGCTTGCGCTTAGAAACACTATAGCTGTCTTTTTCTGGCAAAAACATGGTCACACCAAGTGCTCTGCCTCTTGGAATAATACTCACCTTATAAACAGGGTCATGCTCAGGCACTAAACGCCCAACAATCGCGTGTCCTGCTTCATGATAAGCCGTCATCTCTTTCTCTTTTTCATCCATGGCCATAGATTTGCGCTCAGAGCCCATCATAATTTTATCTTTGGCTTTTTCAAATTCTTGCATGCCAACCAGATTTTTATTTTTACTTGCTGTAATTAACGCGGCTTCATTACAAAGGTTCGCCAAATCAGCACCTGAAAATCCTGGTGTACCCTTAGCAATATTAATAGATTTAACATTTTTCGCAATAGGTAGTTTGCGCATATGCACTTGCAAAATAGCATCACGGCCATTAATATCTGGCAGGCCAACCATCACTTGTCGATCAAAACGACCAGGGCGCAATAGCGCAGGATCAAGCACATCTGGTCGGTTGGTGGCAGCAATCACAATAACGCCTTCAGAACCTTCAAAACCATCCATTTCAACCAACATTTGGTTTAGCGTTTGCTCACGCTCATCATGGCCACCACCCATGCCAGCGCCACGTTGACGTCCAACTGCATCAATTTCATCAATAAAAATAATACACGGTGCATTTTTCTTAGCTTGTTCAAACATGTCACGCACACGAGAAGCGCCCACACCCACAAACATTTCTACAAAATCAGAACCAGAAATAAAGAAAAACGGCACGTCTGCTTCACCGGCAATGGCTTTAGCTAATAATGTTTTACCGGTTCCTGGTGGGCCGACTAACAAAACGCCTTTAGGGATCTTTCCGCCTACTTTGGTGAATTTTCCAGGATCAGATAAAAAGTCAACCAATTCAGCAACATCTTCTTTTGCTTCTTCAACACCAGCTACATCATCGAAAGTGACGTTTGACTCATCCTTAGTAATTAACCGTGCTTTGGATTTACCAAAACTCATTGGATTTTTGCCGCCCATGGCGCCACCAGCACCTTTCATGGTGTAGAGAATGACAGCGATTAAGAGTACGATTGGCGCTAATGAAATAATTAGCTGCTTGAAAAAACCATCCTTTTCAGGTGGTTGAGCAACAACGTTAACGCCATTATTTAACAAGTCACCCATCAGCCCAAGATCGCCCGGTGAATAAGTTGAAAAACGCTCACCACCTGCACCAACACCAGTAATGTTGCTGCCTGCAATGGTTACCTCAGAAACATCGCCTTGCTTAACACTTTGGATAAATTCAGAATAAGTCACCTCACTCTTTTTTTCGCTAACTTCAAACTGGCTAAAAATCGAGGTAAGAACACTACCTAATACCAACCATAACAATAAATTCTTAAACATGGGGCTATATTAAAATTATAAAAAAATCAGACGGGTAACTATACCCTATTGCTTCGCTATATATGAACCGATGGCGTTTTTTCAAGGTTTTTTCAACAAATAAAGTTAAATTCTGTCATAATTCGTAACCTACACAAAGCCAAATAATTATTGCCATGTTAAAGACTACCCTGTTACCTCTTATTCTTGCTACAACACTATTAAGCTCATGCGGATTTCATACGCCAGTTAAAAATACCGATTTAAACGCAACCATTGTAAGTGAAAAATCAAATATATTTGCAACTGAACTTAAAACCAGATTTAATCAAGAAGCGGCGAAAAACTTAAGCATTCAAATTGGTGCAGAAGTTAAAAAACAACAAACCGCCTCTTACACAACCAGCAACACCGCCAATAGCTACACGTTAAGTTTGAGTGTGCCGGTTAAAGTGCTTAATACTGATAAAAAACTACTGTTATCACAAGATTTAACTGCCAGCATGCACTTAAATTCTCTAAAACGTGCTGATAATACTATCAATACACAAGCCGATCGCTTGCAAATTGAAGAGTCTTACACTCAATTACGAAATACACTGATCAAGAAATTAATTAGAAGACTTTCAAAACTCAATGCGAATTAAGCCAGAATCGCTTAATTCCCAACTATCTAACAAGCTTGAATCGCTCTACTTTGTTTTTGGTGCAGAGTTTTTATTAATTGAGCAAAGCCTAGACGCCATCTTATCATCTGCGAAAAAAGCCGGCTTTGACGAAAAAGCCAGCTTTGAAATTGATGGTAATTTTGATTGGGGCCTTATCACTGCTGAAATTGCCAATACCTCTTTATTCTCGCCCAAGCGCATTATTGAATGCAAGCTTAAAACAGGAAAGATTGGCGTTAAAGGCTCAAAAGCTTTAACTGCATTGGCCAGTAACATTCCGAGCGATATTCTGTTGGTTATTTCTACTGGAAAACTCGACATGGCACAGCAAAAAAGCAAATGGTTTAAAACCCTTGAGCAATTTGGTGGCGTCGTACAACATTGGGAAGTAACCAGTGATCATTTAGTTGGCTGGATTAGTAACCACATGGCCGGTGTTGGACTAGAGGCTAATAAGGAAGTAGCTCAAAGTATCGCATTTTGTACTGAAGGCAATTTACTAGCCTCGATGCAGGAAATTCAAAAGCTAAAAATCACCTATCCAGATGGTCAAATAAATACACAAGAGTTTCTGGAACAGGCACAAGAACAATCTCAATACACCATTTATGGGCTCATTGATGCAGCCTTATTTGGTAACGCCATTCAAGTTAATAAAATTTATAGTACGTTGCTTAACAACACAGCTATGCCGATCCAATTAAGCAGCTCACTTTATCGAGAAATGAAATCTATTATTAACATGTCAATTGAGATACACCAAGGTAGTGACATTAACTCTATTTTGCAAACTCACCGTATTTGGAATAAAAGAAAACCTGTTATTACCAATATTCTAAAACGCCATCCTTATCAGCGCCTCCAAAAACTATTATTATCACTAGGACGTATTGACCGCTCCATCAAAGGCATGGATAATCTCAATGTAGTGGATGAACTTCACACTCTTTTATTAAATTTAGCTGGGAAAAACCAATGGGCTCAATAGAAAACTTAATTACCACACTAGGTTCAAATGCGCGCATTGCCGCTAAAACCTTGCGCACAGCGAGCACTAAATCAAAAAATAGTGCACTTATCAATATTGCCGAGCAAATTAATCTAAATAGAAAGGATATTCTTAAGGCTAATCAGCTTGATGTAAATGAAGCAAAAAACAATCAACTAGATAATGCCTTGCTTGACAGGCTAATACTCGACGATAAACGTATTGACGACATTATTGAAAGCCTTAACCAGGTTGCTGCATTGGCTGATCCAGTTGGAGAGATTACTGATTTAAAATTCCGCCCAAGTGGCATTCAAGTTGGCAAAATGCGAGTGCCTTTAGGTGTAATGG